>WNGJ01001629.1_pt1 | contig 42769 bp, 46 predicted proteins | sample 5400611 | NCBI WGS metagenome assembly WNGJ01 (sample SAMN13153375, study PRJNA577476) | soil metagenome | isolation source: 40 cm soil or saprolite under Garry oak tree replicate 1 | place: USA:California | collected 2016-06-15
GTGGCGACCGAGTGGAAGATCGCGGCGGATGGACTCACGTATACGTTCAAGCTTCGGCAGGGGATTCGATTTCACGACGGCTCGCCGTTGACGGCGGCGGACGTCAAGGCGACCTACGAGAAGATCGTGTTTCCGCCGGAGGGCGTCCGCAGCATCCGCAGGAACGCCTATGCCGCCATCACGAGCATCGAGACTCCCGACGCGAACACCATCGTGTTCAAGCTCAAGCACCCGTCGGCGTCACTTCTGGTCAACCTGGCCTCGCCGTGGAACGTGATCTATCCGAAGAAGTACCTCGACAAGGATCCGAACTACTTCAAGGCGAACATCGTCGGGTCCGGGCCCTTCAAGTTCAAGAGCCACACGCGCGGATCCACGTTCGAGGGCGAGCGGAATCCGGACTACTTCATCAAGGACCGCCCGTATCTCGACGGCTACAAGTTCTTCGTCAGCACGGAGACGTCGGTGCGCGCGGCGGCCATTCGCTCCGGGCGGGCGTACATCGAGTTCCGCACCATGCCGCAGTCCGAGGTCGAGACGATCCGGAAGCAGCTCGGCGACAAGGTGGTCGTGCAAGATACGCCGGCCACCGGCATCTTCGGCATCGCGGTGAACCAGACGATCAAGCCCTTCAACGACGAACGCGTCCGTAAGGCGCTGACGCTCGGGCTCGATCGGTACACCGCGAGTCGCGTGCTCTATCCCATCGCGAGCCTCAAGGACGTCGGCGGGCTGATGCGTCCTGCGACGGAGTGGGCGATATCGGACGTCGAGCTGCAAAAGTTTCCGGGCTTCGGGAAGGACATGGACAAGAATCGCGCCGAGGCCAAACGCCTCCTGGCCGAGGCAGGTTACCCCAACGGATTCAAAGCGGTTTTGAAAAACCGCAACGTCCGAGTCCCGTACGTCGACTTTGGCACGTTCGTGATCCAGGAGTGGCGCAAGATCGGCATCGAGCTCGAGCACCGGCCTCTCGAGTCGGCGTCCTGGTTCGCGGATGGCCGGGACACCGGCAACTTCGAGCTGATCGTCAGTCCCTCGTTCAACTTCATGGATGACCCTGACCAGTTCCTCGAGCGATACACCACGCGCGACAGCAACAATTGGGGGCGATTCTCCGATCCGAGGATCGACGACCTCTTCACGCGCCAGGCGCGAGCTCTGGATTCCACCGAACGCAAGAAGCTCATCAACGAGATCGAGAAGATCGTGCTCGGGCACGTGTACTACATCCCGGGTATCTGGTGGGCGCGGAGCGTGGTGCACTGGGCGAAGGTGAAGAACTATGTGGCGCCGCCGAATCATTACTCGAACCAGAAACTCCAGGACGTGTGGCTCAGCGAGGACTGAGGCCACGATTCTGTGGCCGCCCGTCCAGGGCAATTGCGCTGATCATGAACAGGGGTTAGTCTTTCGCCCGAGCCCTACGAAGCTTAGTGCGAGGCGGGAGATGACCGATTCCCATGCGCCTTTCCCGAAGCCGGTTCAGAAGGAAGCGCTGGAGCGCCAGAGGCGGCGATGTGCGAGTTGCCGCACCATAATCACCGGGCTGGGTCGCTCGGGTGCGCAGCAACATGTGTTCGGCGAAGGCGTAGAGGCCCACCACGTTATTCCCCATAAGCTCGGTGGTCCCCTCACCCCCGAGAATTGCGTCATCATCTGTCGCGCTTGCCATCTCAGTGCCCATCAAGGCGGTCGGTTTGCAGACGTCAGCATCTACAACGACCTGAAGAACCTCACGATGCTGGCGAAAATCGCCCGCATTGCCGCACTATATCCGCACTATCGAGGATAGGTGAGGGGTCGGTGGAATGAGCCGTCGGCCGGGAGCGCCGCGTGTGATATGAAACGTGTGCACGCACCGAACCGTTTGCGCTAAACAGGAGAGCCCACACCATGTCACAGAAGACCGCGTTAGAGGATGTGAAGGTCCTTGATCTGACCCAGTTCGAGGCCGGAACCTCGTGCACTGAGGCGCTCGCATGGCTGGGGGCCGACGTCATCAAAGTCGAGAATCCCCGGGGCGGCGACCAGGGCCGCGGTGCTTCCACCGATCAGCAGGGGGTGGATTCGCACTACTTCATGCTGCTCAACGCCAACAAACGCAGCATCACGCTGAACCTCGGCAGCGCGCGTGGTCGCCAGATCTTCACTGAGATGCTGAAGAAGGCCGACGTCATGATCGAGAACTTCGCCCCCGGCGCCATCGAGCGGCTGGGTTTCGGCTACGACGTCGTCCGGGAGATCAATCCTCGTCTCATCTACGCGCAGGTCAAGGGCTTTGGCGAGGGCCCATACGAGAACTACGTGAGCTTCGACATGATTGCCCAGTCCGTCGGCGGAGCCTTGAGCCTCACGGGCACGCTGGAGACCGAGCCCCTCAAACCCGGACCGACCATCGGCGACACGGGCACCGGACTGCACTGCGCCATCGGCATCCTGGCCGCCCTGCATCAGCGCGAGCGCACGGGACGGGGCCAGCACATCAAAGTGGCCATGCAGGATGCCGTGATCAATTTCAGCCGGATCGCCTTCGCGCGCCAGGCCGCCAGCGGCAAGGCGGCGGTGCGCTCGGGCAACCGCAGCGCGCTGGGCACGACCGCCCCCAGCGGTCTCTACAAGTGCAAGGGGGGCGGTCTCAATGACTACTGCTTCATCTACACCAGTCGCGCCGGCAACCGGCACTGGGATCGCCTGCTGAAGGCCATCGGCCGAGACGACCTGATCGGTGACGAACGCTTCAACACGCCAGAGCGGCGCTGGACCAATCACGACGAGGTGGACCGCATTCTGAACGAGTTCACGCGGAGCCGTACCAAGGTCGAGGTCATGCAGATCCTGGGCGACGCTGGGGTGCCAGCTGGGGCAGTCTACGACACGATGGAGATCACGCAGGATCCTGCCCTGCAGAAGCGCGAGATGATCGTGACCGTCAACCATCCCAAACGCGGCAAATTCACCTTGCCCGGCTGGCCGGTGAAGATGTCCGAATCGCACGTCGAAGTGGATCGCTCACCGCTGCTCGGCGAGCACAATGCCGCGATCTATGCCGAGTGGCTGGGCCTGACCACGCGCGACCTGGAGGATCTCAAGGCCCAGGACATCATCTGACCTCACGAGGTTCCAGAGGACTCACGACCCAAAGGTCGCTGGTTCAAATCCAGCCCCGCAACCATTGATGGCGAGGGGTTGGCGGACGCAAGTCCACCGACGAGGTTGTGAAGACGATGCGCTGACCTTCGGGGGTGCCTATTGACCCTCTGAAGAGGCAAATATGTCTCGAAGACGACCGAGTGCTTCGGGTCAAGGGCGGGTGATGCGGCCGAGCGCCAGGGCGGTCCGGAGCAGCCCGGGCGACCCGTCCCGATACGCGAGGTAGCGATCTTCCCACACGGGCTCGAATTTCGCCTTGTAAGCCCGTAGACCCTTGAACGAGAAGACGGCCGTCAGGTGCTCGTAGATCTGATGGACCGCGCGCTCGTGCGGCCCGGCGCCGGGACGGTCACCGACCCCGGCGAGCGGCGCCAGGCCCAAACTGAACCAGCCGTAACCCTCCTCGCGGAGCCGGAGCAGAAGCTCGCCGAAGACGTAGTCCATGAGGCCATTGGGCGTCTCGCGACGATGCCGCATGAGATCGACCGTGGCGACGCCGGCGCGTATGCCCGGGACCTCGTTGAGAAACGCCATGAGACGCCCGGTGCGATCCCTGGCGAGCACGAGCGACCCCCGCGAGAGATAGCCGCGGTCGAAGCGCCCGAGCGCGAACGCGCGCTCGCGGCGTCCCGGCAGCGACAGCCACTCGCCCGAGACCTCTTGCGCCTCGTCGAGGAGCGCGCTCGCGTGCGGCGGCGCCTGGCGAACGACCCGGTAGCCATCAGCGGGCAGCCGGCGCCGCGGTTTGCGGAAGGTGGGATGCTGGCTGGTCTCCGCCGCGAAGCGCGCGAGGTCCACCATCGCTTCCTCCCCAATCTTAAGCACTCCGAAGCCTAGGCTGCCGTACGCCGGCAACAGGTCGGGGAGGACTTGATGGAAGGCCGGCTTCCAGCCGTTCTCCGCGCAAAAGGCCGCGAACGCCGGGACCAGCGCTCCGAGCCGGTCGTCGGGCCCGACCGGATCGCCGAGGCTGACGGCGACGGACCACGCGGTGCGATAGGCGATCACGGCGCTCCGATCCGGCGAGAAGAAGTAGGACTTGTCCGGCCAGAGCTTGAAGTAGTCCAAGGGGACCCGCCCATACCTGGTCACGATCGCCTCTACGTCCGCGCGCTCCTGGGACAGCGTGTGGAGGCGATACGCGAGCGGCCGAAACAGACTCCACACGAGCAACACCCCGCACACGAAGCCCAGCAGCCTCAGCGACACGACAAACCACGCCGCGTGGGGCGTGGCAGGGACGAGGTCGGGGTTGCCCACGAGCATCAGCTCGCGGAGGCTGCGCGCGAGCGCGGCCGCCGGCGAGAAGGCCCGCCCGAAATCGTACCGCTCGAGCAGCCAGAACCCGGCCGCACCGTAGATCAGCGCGACCAGGCCGGTCAGGCCGGCAACCGCAATGCCGTGGATCACTCGTCGAGGATCACTGCGGACGGAGAACCGGTGCCGGGCGGCGAAGAGAATTCCCCCGGTCGTCGCGCCGACCAGGGCCGCCGCCCACTCGCCTCGCTCGAGGTGGAGGACGGTTCCCATGAGCATGACCACGGCGGCCGCCCACCAGGCCGCCCGGCGCCGCTCGTACACCTCGAACGCGAGATACACGAGCAGCAGGCTCAGCACCAGCGTCAACGAGCGATTCAGTCCGACGACGCCGAAAGGCAGCAGCGCACGTAGCAAGGCCGGATGCTCGGGAAACCGGGTGACGAGGACAACCGCCATACCGAGGGCACCGTTGGCCAGGATCGCGACCGCGAGAACGGCGTGAGCGGCCCCCATGCACAATCAAGCATACGTCCGGTAGTTGGAGGGCCCCTCGCCCTCGCTTCCCGGCGCGGCGCGGACGCCGTCAAGCCACGACCAACTCGGGAACGAACTTTCGTGCCCCGGGTCTCGGGACCCAGCAGTAGCCGTCCCATGAGAAGGCCGTGAATCTCACGTGAGAATTCCGCCGGCGGGCGCGCGGATGTCGGACCCCTACGTCCGGAGGGGTCGATCGCGACCAAGTGGCTGAGAACCCGGATTGCGGACGCGGTCGTCACAACACTAGATCGGTGCGTCGCGTGACGATGCGCTGGAGGGAGAAGGTGGATGACGACGCGCGAAGGCCGTTTCGCATGAATCGACTTCGGGGTACCGCAGTGATCGTGGGCCTCTGCGCCGCGCTGACAGCCAGTTCCGCATGGGCCGAGAGCAGCCCGTTCGTGGGGCGGTGGCACTGGAACAGGGAGCAGTCCACGCTGCCACCCGGTGAGCCAGCGCCAGCCGATCTCACGAACGAAATATCGAGAGCGGGTAGCGACCACCTGACCTGGTCGGTGACGATCGTCGCCTCGGATGGTCCATCAGACGTCGTGACGTTCGACGCTCCGGCCGACGGTAAGTGGTATCCCGTGGGCAGCGATTCGACCGCGTCGGCGCGGGTGACCGGTGACACGCTTGAAGCGACGTTCAGGGAGCCGGGCGGTCGATCGGACGCCCAGACCTGCACCGTCGCAGCCGACCAAAAGCAGATGACGTGCCGAGGCGTACTGACTGAACCAGACGGCCAGACGATGACCTACGTCGACGTCTTTGACCGCATGTAGATCGCTGCTAACGACGTGGGATGAATGAGATGAACGAAAGGAAAGAAGGTAGGTAACGATGAGTCGCGGCCGAATAGTGAGGCGGACCATCCTTCTGCTGCTCGGCGTCGGTCTTGCGGTGTCTGCTTGCGCGACGGCGCCCGCTGGCTATGGACCCGACTACTACGGGTACTACGGCTACTACGGAGGCGACGGATTCGTGTTCGCTCCGGGTCATGGCCGATTTCATGACCACCGGGGCCACGGTTTTGCGCACGGCTTCGGGGATCACGGGGTCGGGGGGCACGGGTTTGGTGGGCATGGGCATGCAGGATTCGCCGGGCACGGCGGATTCGCTGGGCATGGCGGATTCGCCGGGCATGGTGGATTCGCTGGGCATGGCGGTGCAGGGGCGCATGGCGGCGGGGGTGGGCACGGCGGTGGCGGCGGCGGGCACGGCGGTCGCTGAGACCGCCGTGCTCGTGACCCTCGACGGAGCCGACGGTGACGCGCCGTCAGCGCGGCGTCACGCGCTCTTTGGCCATCCCTCGGGCGGATCGCAGGCCACGGTGCCCATGTCCGCGGGAACGGAGATCTCCAGGAGCTCCAGGTCCCTTGATGCCGCCGTCTCGTTGTGCCGCAGGCCGCCCGGGATGTAGAGAGACTCGCCCGACTGGATATGCAGTTTCTGGCCGTCCTCGAACTCCAGGTCAACCCACCCACTGAGCATGTACACGAACTGGCCCTCGCAGACGTGGTAGTGCCACCCCGTCGGCTGCGTCATTCCCTCGGCCCCGATCGTTACCTGAGCGCGGATCTTCCCGCTGCTCGCGGTCGTGACGCCGAGGTCGCGGTACTTGAAGAAGGAGCGCCGGCCCGCCACCAAGGGAGCGGTGGTCGGCGTCGCGTACGCCAGCTTGCCAGGGGGGGTCACGGCTGCCGGATGTCCGATCGGCGTGCTCGCGTCGTTCATCATGGAGGCCTCCTCTGAGTTCGTACCGCCAATACTACCCGATCCACGCGGACGAGAATGAGCGGCATCTCATGGACTTCATCTTCCGACGCCGAGGGTCCCGCGCCGCACCACTGAGATCATCAGCTGCGCTAAGATTCATCTTCCCCGCCTTTTCCCAGTTTTTTGAGAAGCCGCAGCAACGTCCGCCGCTCCTCTTGTGAGAGGACGCCGGCGGCCTCTTCCATCGCGGCCGCGTGCGCCCGAAAGGTCCTGGTGATGAGCGCGCGCCCTTTCGCCGTGAGTTCGACCAGGCGCACGCGCCGGTCGTCGGTATTCTTCCGTTTCACAAGCCCCGTCTTCTCCAGCCGATCGACCGCGACACTGATCGATCCCGGCGTGAGCCATACTTTGGGCCCAATCGTATTGACCGGCAACGGTCCCTTGTGAAGCAGCGCTTCGAGCACACGGAAATCCGAGTCGCCGAGGCCGGTCCGGCTCAGGTTCAAGCTCTCCTCCGCATGAGCCGCCAGTCCATCCTAACGCGTCCTACTCTTGACATCAATTATATTGATATCAATATAAATGGCGAGAATGCCGTCGTGATTCATGAGGGAATCCCCAACGAGCAAAGGACCAAGACATGACCACCATTTCTGTAATCGTCGGCAGCACGCGTCAGGGCCGGTTTTCCGAAAAGCCGGCGCAGTGGATTCTTCAGCACCTTCAGAAGCGCAACGGAATCGAAGCCCGACTGCTCGTCCTTCGCGACTTTCCGATGCCTTTCTTTGACCAGGCCGTCTCGCCCGCCACGCCCGGCCGCGCACCGTATGAGAATGAGGTTGTCAAACGCTGGACCGCCGCAATAGCCGCATCGGACGGGTTCGTTTCGTCACTCCGGAATACAACTACGGCCCTTCAGCAGTCCTGAAGAATGCGATCGACTGGGTTTATCCGGAGTGGAATCGCAAGGCGGCGGCCTTCGTAAGCTACGGCAGTGCCCTGGGCGCGCGCAGCGTCCAGCAACTACGGGAAGTGGCAATAGAGCTTCAAATTGTCCCGGTGCGCTCGTCCGTCCACATTCCCGTTGCGACCCTTTGGGCACATTTCAGGGGCGGCGACGTAGACAAAGGACTCGCCGAGCTTGAGACACAAGCCCAGACGATGATCGATGACTTGCTGTGGTGGACGATGGCACTGACGACAGCCCGCAAAGTGAGCGAATGAACCAAGAAAGGCCAAACCCATGTCTGACATGAAGTCCCACGACAAAACCGCTGCTCGTCCTCAGATAGCAACCGTCATAACGCAAAGTCCTCTTTCCTCGCATCGCGAGGCGGACCCGTGGACAGAGTCACGAGGGAGATCGACGATGAACGTAGCATTGTGGGTCGTTCAGGGGCTGCTTGCGGCCCTCTTTCTGTTTGCCGGTGGTGCGAAATTGGTTCTGCCGCTCGACCAGCTGGCGGGGCCGGTGGCGCTGCCGGGCTGGTTCTTGAGGTCCATTGGCGCGGCCGAGGTGCTCGGCGCGCTCGGCCTGGTCCTGCCCGGGCTTCTGCGTATCCGGCCGGGCCTGACCCCGCTGGCTGCGGCGGGGCTGGTGATCATCATGATCGGAGCGACGGCCGTCATGTGGGTGGGCGGTATGGTCGCAGTGGCGCTGATGAACGTGGTCGTGGCGCTCCTCGCTGTGTTCGTCGCCTACGGCCGCTGGCGGCTGGCGCCGTATCGCGACTCGTCCCGCCCGTCGGTGCTCCGGCCCACCAGGTGAGCACGAAGCAGCTCTCTCGGAAGGAACAGACGATGAGCACCGGTGGAGTACTCGGGCGCCTGCATCGCCGAGTTTCGGCGGGCTGGTGTGATCGCGTGATGCGAGTCGTCCAAGAGATGCGGTCACGCAGATGACGGGGAAGCGCGCCCTCAGGCAGCGGCGCCGCTTGACAAGCGGCGGAGTCGGCGAAATATAGGTGGCGATGCCAGGGCGTGATGCGGAGCGACGCTGCAGGAAGCCTCCTGCGCCCGTCCTTTCTGGCGGCGTCGCCCGCCGAGTTCGAGCGCTTCGAGGATCGTGCGGTGCGACGCGCGGGTGACCAAGGGGCTCTGGAGTCTCCGCAGTCCCTACGGCCGCTCTCTGCGACCGCTCGGGCTCCTCCCACCCGCGCGCCGTTAGCCCTGGAGGATCCAACCCAGTGAGAGGAGGCGCACCATGAAGAAGGCCTTGGTTCTCCTGCCATTCCTCGTCGCGCTGTTTCCGCTGTTCGCCGTCGCGGACGACACGCTCGTGAAATTCCGAGGTGGAATCGGGGTCCTCCCCGTCGCCAGCGCCGTGGGGCTGGCGGCCACCGCCGAGGTCGTGAACCGCAACATTGTCCGCGGGGTCCAACCCCCCGGCCAGATCTGGGTGATCTCCGCTCTCACGGCGGACGTGAAGGCCGGCGGGCGTATCCACGTCGACGGCAAAGGCCTCCTGCTCGGCGGAGGCAACCTCATTGGCTTTACCGCCAACTTCAGCGTGTTCGCGACGCTGATTTGTGAAGCCGTGGCCCCCTTTATCGAGCGCAGCACGAATGCTGCCGTCGGCGTTGCACTCGAGCCCAATGGCGACTTCCGGATCGACGATGTGCTGGTCCCGGCCCCGCCGGCCGACTGCGCCAGCCCCGTGCTCCTCATCCGCCAAGTGGCCCCGCCCACCTCACCCTGGTTCGCTGCGGGCATCCCGAAGCAGGACTAGTCTCAGGACCTTCGCCGGCCGCGCTCGTTCCGGCTCGGGCGAAATTCAATACCGGGGATGGCATGACGAATGCCATCCCCGGCCTGTCATCGCCACATCGTTAAGCTCCAGATGTCGGCGAGATCTTCCCCGCAAACGTCTGGTCACGATTTTTCCGTTCCGCACGACGAAGGTGTCGCTGCCGAGAGCCTCCGTATGTCTCAGGCCGCTCGAGCCGCTCGACCTCGTGCGGTGTCGATGAGGTAATGCCGCGATGCAATAGGTCGCACATCAGCCGATTCCCGTGCGCCCAGTCGTCTCCGTGGTCCACGGTGTGGTGGCCGCACACGCTGCCAGGGTCTCCGGTGGGGTGCCCGCAGATAGCGCAGGGGCTCATGCTGCGTTGATAAAGCCGGCGTCGTTCATGCCCTTACGAGGGCGGCGTCTCCGGGATGGTTTCTCAGAATGGCCCGACGCCGGCGAGCACGGGCGTATTGCATGCATTTACATATTCCATGCGGTCTTTCACGAATCCGGTTGGCATCGGCGGGCATCTGAAGGCCATGAGGAGCTCGGCAGTGGTCGGGCTCAACGTGTCTCGGACCGAAAATCTCGACGCGGCGTACGCTGACCGATCGTTTGGCCGTGACGTCGGGCGAGATGGCTGAGGTCGCGAAGGCAGAAACGGAGAGGTTCATGATGAGAGCGATGCGTGCGGAGTCGTTCACGGGCTACGGAGGGCTGAAGCTCGTCGAGGTGCCAAGACCTCGCCGGGCTGATGGGAGGGTGCTTGTCCGGATCACGGCAGCAGGCGTCACCCCGCTGGACCACACTATCCTGTCGGGCGGGTACCCACGAGCCACGGCGCCTTTGACACTAGGGAATGAGGGCGCGGGCGTCGTGGAAGATCCTGGCGACTCGGTGTTCTCAGAAGGCGCCCGGGTCATGTTCACCGGCGCGTATGGTGTTGCCGAAGACGGTACCTACAGCGAGTGGATCGCTGTGCGCGAGGAAGATCTGTGCATCATCCCGGACACCATCGATGATGCAACCGCCGGCGGCATGCCGGTCGCCTATTTGACGGCGCAGATTACGCTCACGCAAGCGGGCTTCGAGCCAGGCAAGACAGTCCTGGCGCCGGCCATCGGCGGCGCGGTCGGTAACGCCGTTACCCAGTTGGCCCGCGCGCAGGGCGCGGCGAAAGCGATTTCGACGACGACCAACCCGGCCAAAGCCGAGCAGGCACGGGCCCTCGGCTTCGACAATGTCATCGATCTCTCTGCGGAGAGTTTCACCGATGGCGTCGCTCGCCTCACGGGAGGCCGCGGGGTGGATGTCGTCATCGACAGCGTGGGCGGTGCCCTGACGGGTCACGCGCTCGCCACGCTTGCCCTCGGTGGCGTTCTGACCTCGCTGGGATACTCGGCAGGGCGCAAGACGACGATCGATGTCACGGACTTGATCTGGAGGCGCGCAAGCATGAGCGGCTTCTCCCTGTTCGCTCAATCGCATGCGACGAAAGCGGCCGCGTGGGCGGCCATCCTGCCGCTACTGACCTCGGGAAGGGTGAAGCCGGTCGTCGAACGAGCGTACAAGCTGGACGAGGCTGCCGAAGCTCTCCGCCATCTGATCGACGACCGTCCCTTCGGCAGAGTGGTGTTGACATGACGACATCGCGTGCTCCGGTCACGACCGGGCTCGGCGTGCTCGGCATGCCGGGATTCACCGCGTATGGCGGTCTACGGATGATCGGTAAGACGCGGCCCGCCGAGCTCGAGCAGATGGTGCTGAACTCGGCGCAGCGAGACCGCGCAGAACTCCTGGCGAGAACCAAAATCATCGATTCGCGCAATGCGAGTTGGAGCACGTCGGCGCGCTCGGCGCCGAGAGCCATTCGGATTCCGATCTCGTTCGTCCGGCGCGCTTGACTTCGGCCGTCGGGGGCGCGATCGTGGCGCCCTGCGGGAGAGCGGGGGATTCCTTGGCTCTCCAACAGACCCGGGACACGACTCGCTAAGGGAGGAGAATTGCCATGCCGTTCTACGAAAGAGGCCCCGTTCGCATCCACTACGAAGAGGTCGGTTCCGGCTTCCCACTGCTCCTCATCCCGGGTGGCGGGCTCAATTCAGCACTCTCATCCTGGCAGACAGCCTCGCCCTTCAACCCGATGGAAAGGTACAAGGACGACTTCCGCTGCATCTGCGCTGACCTGCGCAACGCCAACCCCGGTCAGTCCAGCGGCCCGCTGGAGATCGACCGTCCCTGGGACGCCTACGCCGACGACCAGCTCGGGCTGATGGACCACCTCGGCATCCGAGAGTTCATGGTCATGGGCTTCTGCATCGGGGGGCCGATGATTCACAATCTTATTCGGCGGGCTCCGGAGCGCGTCGTCGCGGCCGCGATGATGCAACCCAGCGGTTTCAGGCCTGAGACCCCCAACCTTTTCTATCAGAACAACATCAAGGGCTGGGGGCCGCCGCTTTGCGAGAAGCGCCCCGACGTCACGATGGACATGGTCCATGACTTCCTCACGAGCATGTACACCAACCGCGCCGACTTCGTTTTCACCGTGTCGCGCGATTTCGTGCGCTCCATCCAGACGCCGCTGTTGATAGCGCCGGACGACGTGCCCGCGCACCCGTACAAGGTCGCGATGGAGGTGGCCAGTCTCGCCCCGAATGCCGAGGTGACCATCTATCCCTGGAAAGATTCGCAGGAGCACATCGACGAGGTCGTGGAGCACGCGCGGCGCTTCCTCAAGGCGCACGAACCCGTCACAGCCGGGCGTCAAGGACGACTCTAGTTCCGCGCTGCGGGGCCGTCGGCACCTCGCAGGCGCACCGCTGCGGGGTCCCTGCTCGAGCGGCTGGGGCTCGTGAGCGCCTGATCCAGCCAGACCGCATAGCCATCTCGCGATACATCACCGTGGCAGTGGTGAGCGGCTCTTGTGGGCCTGCTCACGGTTGCCCAGCAGTCGTCTTTGGTCCTCAGCCCTTCTCTCGGTGCTGGACTCGGTCTCGCCTATTGCTCAGCTGGTGCCGTCTGCGGGACGACCCGCAGCCAACCCGAGCTACATTCCCGCACGTACGGGTAGTAGGCCTTCGCGTCGTTGCAGTAGTACCAGGAGGACGCTTGCTGAGATTGTGACGCGGTCCGAGCCGAAGGCTGGGAGATGCCCAGCAGCTCGACCTCGTAGACGAGGGTTGCACCCGGCTTGATGAGGGGGGGCCAGCCCTGGTCGCCGTACGCAAGGTCGGCGGGGCAGACGAGCCGGCTCTTGCCTCCCACCTTGACGAGCTGGAGGGCTTCGGTCCAGCACTTGATCACCCCGTTCAGGGGCACCGTCGCGGACTCGCCACGCTGCATGGAGCTGTCGAAAACCGTGCCGTCGGTGAGTCGTCCTTCGTACTTGACCGTCACGGTGTCGGTGGCCTTGGGCGACGCCCCAGTCCCCGGCGTGATCGGGATCATGATCAGGCCCGAGGCGGTTTTTGTCGCGCCCGGCTCCCGGGCCGCCTGGTCGACAAAGACCTGGCCCGACTTCTTCTCGGCGGCGGCCACCGCGGCCGCGCGAGCCTCTTGGATCTGTTTGATCTTCGGGCCATAGGTCGCGAGGTCGACCTTCGGCATTTTGTGAAGACCCCCATCGGCCAGACCCGCCTCGACCAGTTCCAGTTCCGACGGGCTCAGATTGAGCGGGCTCAAGCTGCGGTTGATGGTCAAACCGAGAGCATAGAGGGTCTTTTGCTCTTCGGTCTCGAGCTTGGGTCCGTCCGCCGCCGCGTCGACCGCGGTGGCGAGGATCAGGACAGTCGCCAAGATCACGAGCGTACGCATGGGATTCCTTTCTCGCGGGAGTTCAAGCTGGCGCATCGATGCCGCTAAGGGGTAGGAACCACCTTGAGCCACCCACCCGGGCACTGTTGGGTGTAGGGGTAGTACGCCTTGGCGTCGACGCAGTAATACCAATACGATGAAGACGGCTCCAGCACGGACGCCTGGGGCTCCGGCTGGATCACCAGCGGTGGCGCGTAGGTGTAGGCCGGGTACGGCGACGGGAACCAGAAGGGATCCCAGAAGAAGGGATAGACCCCGAAGCCGAATACAGGCCCCACGAATCCGAAATCGCCGAAGAAGCCGAATCGGTGGAAGCGGTGGAAGCGGTCGAAACGATCGAAGCGATCGAACCGCCCTTCGTGCCGCCCGTCGAAGCCGCGGCGCCCGTCGAAGCCGCGGCGCCCGTCGAAGCCGCGGCGCCCGTCGAAGCCGCGGTGCCCATCGAAGCCGCGGTGCCCGTCGAAGCCTTGGTGCATACCGCCCCCGAAGCCGTGACCGCCCCCGAAGCCGTGACCGCCCCCGCCGTGACCGCCCCCTCCTCGCGCCTGGCTGGGCGCATGAACCGCAAGCACGATCGCCATTGCGGCGAGCGCCACGAATGCGAACTTCCTCGGACGTACTAGCTTGTCCATGGTGATGCCCCACGTTCCTCCATACCTTTCGACGGCATCGCGCCACCGGGGATTCAGGGACGATGGGGCGAGAGCAAGGACTAGAAACTGGTTCAAGGTGGAACGCCGAGGCGCTGTGGCAGAGGTTGCTCCGTTCGGCGTGATTGATGCGGGAGACGAACGCCGTCGGTGGCGTGAGCAGACAGTACTCCTTGACACCTCCGCTTCGCCAGCGGAACATCGCGCCCATGCGACAAATTGCGGAAGACAAGCTCTTGCCCACCGACACCGATGCGCAGCCTCAGGTGCGGGCCGCGGCCGCTCTGCGCTCGGTCATCCGCGGCTATCGTGACGAGATCGAGCGCGAGCAGCGCTTGCCGAAGACGCTGGTCGAGCAGTTTCATGCCGCCGGCTTCTACAGCCTGGTGATGCCGCGTGCACTGGGCGGCTTGCAGGTTGACCCGCTGACCTACGTGCGCGTCGTGGAGCTGCTGGCCGAGGGCGCCGGGTCGGTTGGCTGGAACGTGGCCAACAACAGCGTCGGCCAGCTGGTCACGCTCGGCTTGTCGGACGAGGGCGTCGACGAGATCTACGCGCGCGGGGCCGACACCGTCATCGCCGGTACCGCCGTGATGGGCGGTGGGCGGGCCGTGCCTGTCGATGGCGGCTACCGGGTGACCGGTCGCTGGCCCTTCGGCACCGGCTGTCAGGAGAGCTCCTGGATGTTGGGCAGCTTCCAAATTCTGGACGGCGACCAGCCGCGCCGCAGCCCGGACGGCTCATCGGTTTACTGGCGAGGGATCTTCCGGCGTTCGGAAGCGCAGATCGTCGAAGGGAGCTGGGATGTGTCCGGAATGCGTGCGACCGGCAGCTTCGACTGGACGGTCGACGATGTTTTTCTGCCGGAGCGGCGAACGATGGTCCACGCCGGTGTCCCACTCGACAATCAGTGGAAGCGCTGGCCGGGGATTTCGTACGCTTTGCCGGCGCAGGCCTGGGTCGGTCCCCACCACTGCGCCGTGATCACCGGCATCGCCCGGGCCGGCATCGACGCGCTGATCGAGCTGGCCGGCGAGAAGACGCCGCGCGGCCGAACCGGTCGCCTCTGCGAGAACCCGCAAGTTCAGGACGCGGTCGGTCGAGCCGACGCGATCCTGAACGCCGGTCGCGCCTATCGCAGCGCGACGATCACCGAGGTGTGGAACACCGTCGCGGCCGGCGAGGAAACCACCCTCGAGCAACGGGCCCGTTGCCGGCTGGCCGCGGTCCATGCCGCCGACAGCGCTCGTGAGGCGATGGATCTGGTGTACCGGCACGGCGGCAGCACGTCGTACCGGCGCGAGAGCCGCCTGGCCGAGTGCTGGCGTGATCTCCACGTCGTCGGCCAGGCGGCCACGCTCGCGCCGGAGTGGTACCCGATGGGTGGCCGGGTCTTCCTGAAGATGGACCCGGGCCCGCGGCTGCGCTAGCTCCGCCCCGAAGCTGCTGCCACAGCCTGGACGGCTAAGCCACCGTCGCCTTTGACGGTCTATAGCAGGCCGAGCTTCAGCTTGGCGGCGTCGGACATCTTGCCGCTGTCCCAGGGCGGGTCGAACGTGATCTCGACGCGAGCGGCGGTAACCCCCGGTACCGAGCGCACTGCGCGCTCGACTTCGGCCGGCAGCTCCTGGGCCGCGGGACAGTTGGGCGCCGTCAGCGTCATCCGGACGTCGACGGCTCCGTCTGGTGCCACGCGAAGCCCGTAGATGAGCCCGAGCTCATAGATATTGACAGGGATCTCGGGGTCGTAGCATCTGCGCAACGCCTGGATCACTTCGCGCTCGACCACCGCCTGGTCAGCCATATCCGCCTCCTGCGACTCCCGACAGCTACTCCGTCGACACCGGCTTGGCGGTCTCGCTCAGCGCGGCATGCAGCGTGTGCCAGGGCAGGGTGGCGCACTTGATGCGGCTGGGGAATTCGCGAACGCCGGCGAAGACGGCCAGCTTGCCGAGGCCGTCACCGGCGGCGTCGATGTTCGACGTGGCCTCACCGGTGAGCATGGCGTGGATGCGATGAAAGAGCGACTCCGCTTCGTCCAGAGGCTTTCCGATCACGCCGGCCGTCATCATCGACGCCGAGGCCTTCGAGATGGCGCAGCCCTTGCCCTGGAAGGCCGCGTCCTTGATCATTCCGTCCTCCACGTGCAGATAGAGCCTGATCTGGTCGCCACACAGAGGGTTGTAGCCCTCGGCGGTCCGGTTGGCGTCCTCCAGCAGGCGGAAGTTCCGCGGCTTCCGGTTGTGGTCGAGGATCACGTCCTGGTAGAGGTCGCGGAGGTCGGACATCAGCCGAATAGCTCCCGCGCCGTCCGCACCGCGCTCGCCAGCGTCTCCAGCTCGCCGGGTGTGTTGTACAGACCGAGCGACGCCCGGACGGTCGCCGGCACGCCGAAACGATCCATGACCGGCATCGCGCAGTGGTGTCCGGCTCGTACGGCCACGCCTTGCTGGTCGAGAATCGTCCCCAGATCGTGGGCGTGGACACCCTCGAGCACGAACGAGATGACGGCCGCCTTGCGACGCGCAGTCCCGATGAGCCGGACGCCCGGCACGGCTTGGAGAAGCTCGGTTCCATAGACGAGCAGCTCGTGCTCCCAGGCGGCGATGCTGTCGAGTCCCAGGCCGGCGATGTAGTCAAGCGCGGTGGCGAGGCCGATCGCTCCCGCGATGTGGGGAGTGCCGGCCTCGAACTTGTACGGCAGGTCGTTGTAGATCGTCTTCTCGAAGGTCACCATCTTGATCATGTCGCCGCCCCCCTGGTAAGGCGGCATCCGCTCGAGCCACGCCTCCTTGCCGTAGAGAACGCCGATGCCCGTCGGGCCGTACGCCTTGTGGCCGGAGAGCACGAAGAAATCGCAATCCAGATCCTGCACGTCCACCGCCTGGTGGGGCACCGCCTGAGCGCCGTCGACCAGCACTGGGACGTTCTGGCCATGCGCGACGCGAATGATCTCCTTGATCGGTGTGACCGTCCCCAGCGCATTCGACACCTGGGTGATAGCCACGAGCCGCGTCCGTGGGCCGAGCAGCCGGACGTACTCGTCCATCATCAGATCGCCACGATCGTCGACGGGAACCACCTTGAGGGTCGCGCCCTTTTCTTCGCAGAGCATCTGCCAGGGCACGATGTTGGCGTGGTGCTCGATCGCCGAGATGACGATCTGGTCGCCGGCGCTGACGACCGTGCGACCGAAGGTCGCCGTCACGAGGTTGATGGCCTCCGTGGCCTGGCGCACGAAGACGATCTCGCGGCGGGAAGCGGCGTTGAGGTGGCGTTTGATACGGTCGCGGGCGCTCTCGTAGGCCTCCGTGGCGCGCTCGCTCAGGAGGTGCACACCTCGATGGACGTTGGCGTTGTCCCGCGCGTAATGAGTGGTCAGCGCGTCGATCACGGCCTGGGGTTTTTGGCTAGTCGCGGCATTGTCCAGATAGACCAGCGGCTTACCGTGGACCCGCTGATGCAGCGCCGGGAAGTCCTTGCGGATGCGCTCGACGTCCCAATCCGTTGAGCCAGTGCTCGGAGGCTGGAATGCCCGAGTCGTCGTGCTCATGGCATCTCCTTGGAGGCGTGTTCCGTACCGAGTCGTGCCTCGAGCGCGCGATCGAGGTAGCTCCGGATCGGCTCCACCGCGACCCGATCGACGACCTCGCGGACGAAGCCGAGGGTCAGGAGCCGCCGGGCCGCGGTCTCGTCCAGGCCTCGGCTTCTCAGGTAGAAGATCGCCTCCGGTGCCAGCTGTCCCTCGGCCGCGCCATGGGTGCACTTGACGTCGTCGGCGAAGATCTCGAGCTGGGGCTTACTGTCGACCTCGACGCCGTCGGAGAGGAGCAGATGCTTGTTGGTCTGGGTGGCGTCGGTCTTCTGAGCGTCCGGGCGCACGATGACTCGTCCGTTGAAGACCGCTCGGGCCGAGCCGTCGAGCACACCCTTGTAGAGCTGCTGGCTGGAGCAACGTGGAACGGCATGGTCGACCGTCACGTGGTGATCGACATGCTGGCGGCCGCTCGTGACGTAGAGGCCGGTGAGGACGCCACGGCCGCCTTCGCCGCCGAACCGCACGGTGAGCGTGGTGCGGGCTAGCCGCGCGCCGAAGGTCGCCTCGCAGGTCGAGAACATACTGTCGCGTTCCAGCGCGGCGTGGACCGTCGCCACGTGGAAGGTCGACGCACCCTGTTCCTGGAGCACGTAATGGTCCACCGAGGCTCCGGGACCCACCACGATCTCCGTCACCGCGTTGGCGAAGCACGCCTCGTCGGTGAGCCCGATGTAGCGCTCGACGACAGTGCAACGGCTGTAGGGCCCGGCCACGACGAGGATCCGCGGCGAGGCCAGCATGCCCGGGACAGTGGTCACCAACAGCAGTTCGATCGGCGCCGGAATCGTCGTCTCGGGCGGCACGTGAAGGAAGGCCCCGTCCTGAACGAAGGCGGTGCTGAGAGCGGCGAAGACATTGTCGTCCCAGCGGGCATGCCTCGCCAGATGCCCCTCGACGAGCTCTCCGTCGGTGTCCATCGCTTCGGCGAGGCTCGACAGCCTGGCGCCGCCCGGTAGGGTCTGTCGAGATGAATGCTCCGGCGCGTAACGTCCGTCCACGAAGACCAGGCGAGGCCAGGCGCCCGCACCGATCGCCGACCGATCGACCATTTCGCCGGACAGACCGCGGGGAGCGACCGCGCCGGCCACTCGAAACGGCGTCGCCACCAGTGGCCCCAGGTTCGTGTAGCGCCAGTCTTCGTCACGGGTCGTGGGAAAGCCTCGCTCAGCGAAGCGGTCGATGGCGGAACGTCGCAGAGCGGCCAGCCATGCGGGGGTGCGATCCGCACCTCGGCGCTCGAGCGTCTCGAACTCCGCCAGGTAGCGATCCGTGCCGGTGACGACGGAGCTCATACCGTTGCCACCTCGTCCCGGATCCAGTCGTAACCCTTGCGCTCCAGCTCCAGCGCCAGCTCCTTGCCCGCCGACTTCACGATGTGGCCGTCGACGAGGACGTGGACGTGGTCGGGCTCGACGTACTGGAGGATCCGCTGGTAGTGGGTCACCAGGATGATAGCGTTGTCCGGTCGCCGCAGGCAATTCACGCCCCGGGCGACGATCTTGAGGGCGTCGATGTCGAGCCCCGAGTCAGTCTCGTCCAGGATGGCGAGCGTCGGCGCCAGCACGGCCATCTGGAGGATCTCGTTGCGCTTCTTCTCGCCGCCCGAGAAACCCTCGTTGACGGGCCGGTTGAGGAAGCTGCGATCCATCTCGACCAGCTCGAGCTTCTCGTGCAGCAGCTCGAGTACGTCCATGGCGTCGAGCTCGTCCAGCCCGCGCGCGGTCCGTAGCTCGTTGACCGCCGCCTTGAGGAAGGCGGCGTTGCTCACGCCGGGGATCTCGATGGGGTACTGAAACGCCAGGAACAGGCCGGCCCGGGCCCGATCCTCGGGCGACATGGCCAAGAGATCCTGGCCGAGATACGTCACCTCGCCGCCGGTGACGGTGTAGGCCGGATGCCCGGCGAGCGCCTGGGCCAGCGTGCTCTTGCCCGAGCCGTTCGGTCCCATGACGGCGTGGACCTCCCCGGCGCGCACCTGAAGATTCAAATGTCGAAGGATGGTCTTGCCCTCGACACCGACGGACAGGTCGCGGATGCTCAGCATCAGCCGATGCTCCCTTCCAGGCTCACGCCCAGCAGCTTGGTGGCCTCTACGGCGAATTCCATCGGGAGGTTCTTGAAGACCTCCTTGCAGAACCCGTTGATGATCATCGACACGGCGTTGTCGCCCGACAGGCCGCGCTGCTTGCAGTAGAAGAGCTGCTCGTCGCTGATCTTCGAGGTCGAGGCCTCGTGCTCGGCGACCGACGAGGCGTTGGCGACCTCGATGTAGGGGAACGTGTGGGCGCCGCACCGGTCGCCGAGCAGCAGCGAGTCACACTGCGTGTAGTTGCGCGCGTTGGTGGCGCGCGGGAGAATCCGCACGAGCCCGCGGTAGGTGTTGTTGCCGCGGCCGGCGGAGATACCCTTGGAGATGATCGTGCTCCGGGTGTTCTTGCCGATGTGCAGCATCTTGGTGCCGGTGTCGGCCTGCTGGCGGTTGGCCGTCAGCGCAACCGAGTAGAACTCGCCGATCGAGTCGTCGCCTTGCAAGATCACGCTCGGGTACTTCCAGGTGATCGCCGAGCCCGTCTCGACCTGGGTCCACGAGATGCGGGCACCGCGTCCCGCGCACTTGCCTCGCTTGGTCACGAAGTTGAAGATCCCGCCTCGGCCCTCGGCGTCGCCCGCGTACCAGTTCTGAACGGTCGAATACTTGATCTGCGCGCCTTCCTGCGCGACGAGCTCGACGACCGCCGCGTGCAGCTGATTCTCGTCGCGCATCGGGGCCGTGCATCCTTCCAGATAGCTGACGTAGCTGCCCTCCTCGGCGACGATCAGCGTGCGCTCGAACTGCCCCGACCCCGCCGCGTTGATACGAAAGTAGGTCGAGAGCTCCATGGGGCAGCGGACGCCCCTGGGGATGTAGCAGAACGAACCGTCGCTGAAGACGGCCGAGTTCAGCGCGGCGTAGAAGTTGTCGGTGTACGGCACCACCGAGCCCAGGTACTTCTGCACCAGATCCGGATGCTTCTGCACGGCCTCGGAGAAGGAGCAGAAGACGACGCCGAGCTCGGCCAGCTTTTCCTTGAACGTCGTCGCCACCGAGACGCTGTCGAAGACGGCGTCGACCGCGACGCCGGCCAGGCGCTTTTGCTCAGCGAGAGGAATACCGAGCTTCTCGAAAGTCTCCAGGAGCTTGGGATCGACCTGATCGAGGCTCGCGGGCCCCTCGCCCTGCCGCTTCGGTGCCGAGTAGTACACGATCTTCTGGTAGTCGATGGGCGGATACGTGACGTTCGCCCACTTCGGCTCTCCGGCCTGGCGCGCCAGCTTGCTCCAGTGGCGATACGCGCGCAGGCGCCACTTCAGCATGAACTCGGGCTCCGCCTTCTTGGCCGAGATCAGACGGATGACGTCTTCGTTCAAACCCGGCGGTAGCGTGTCGGCTTCGATGTCGCTCACGAACCCCCACTTGTAGTCCCGGGTCGCGAGCGCCTCGAGTGTCTTCGTCGATGTGCTCATCGAGACCTCCAAATCAAAGGCTATACCCGCTTTTATATCCGATCAAATTGGTCGCCAATTCTGGCTGATCTCGGGGACGTCGACCGGCGCTCCATAGAAATAGGTCAACCAAATTAGCTCCTTGCTGATGCATCCCCAGGGTTCGCGGAATCTCGGCGTCGCGCTCAGGAGTGGACTCCGGCCGGGAGGCCCGCTTTTCATACTGGGAGGGGGCTAGCCTGGCTCGGTACGCTGGAGTTCGACAAAGGAGGCGGGTGATGGCGACGACGACTCTGGAGGGGACGGCACGCGCTCTGGTTGCGCCCGGTAAGGGGATCCTTGCGGCGGACGAGAGCCACGCCACGATCGGTCGGCGCTTCGAGCCGCTCGGAATCGCCAACAGCGAAGAGAACCGCCAGCGCTACCGACAGATGCTTCTGACGACCAAGGGCATCGGCGAGTTCATCAGCGGGGTGATTCTGTTCGACGAGACCATTCGCCAGGCGGCCGACGACGGACGCCCCTTCGTCCAAGTGCTGGCCGACGAGGGGATCATTGGGGGGATCAAGGTGGACCGCGGGACGAAGCAGTTGGCAGGCGCGCCAGCCGAACAGGTGACCGAGGGGCTCGACGGACTTCGCGAGCGCCTGGCCGATTACAAGAAACTCGGCGCGCGCTTCGCCAAGTGGCGGGCGGTGATCGTGATCGGCGACGATGGACGTACGCCCACGCGCCTGGCCCTCGAGGCCAACGCCGTGGCACTCGCGCGCTACGCCGCGTTGTGCCAGGAGGCGGAGATCGTTCCGATCGTCGAGCCCGAGGTGCTGATGGACGGCGGGCACTCCATCGAGCGGTGCTTCGAGGTGACCGAGGCGACGCTGCACACCGTCTTCCACGCGCTGTGGGAGCACAAGGTGGCGCTGGAGGGAATGCTCCTGAAGCCGAGCATGGTGTTGCCAGGCGCGGCGGCGGCTCGACAGGCGCCGGTGGAGGCGGTGGCACAGGCAACCGTGCGATGCCTGCGCCGAACGGTTCCCTCAGCGGTGCCCGGGATCGTGTTCCTCTCGGGTGGGCAGTCGGACGAGCTCGCGACCGCCCACCTCAACGCGATGAACCGCCTCCCAGAGGTGGCGCCGTGGCCTCTCAGCTTTTCCTTCGCCCGGGCGCTGCAGGCCGCGCCCCTGACGTCATGGGGCGGCGACCCGATACGGGTCGAAGACGGGCAACGCGCGTTCCGCCACCGGGCACGCTGCAATAGCGCGGCGCGCGCGGGCGCCTACACGGCGGATCTCGAGCGGAGTGCACGGTGAGCGCCGGGGCGCTCGCGATCCTCGTCGGTGGCGGGCCGGCGCCCGGCATCAATGCCGTCATCGCAGCGGCCACGATCGAGGCGCGCAATCGCGGAGTCACGGTCTTCGGGTGCCACGATGGCTATCAGTGGCTGATGAAGAAGGACACGACCCACGTCGAGGAGCTCGAGATCGCCTCGCTCTCACGGATTCACTTCGAGGGCGGCTCGGTGCTCCGGACCTCCCGTGCGAACCCGGCGCGTTCGGCCGAGACGCTCCAGAACGTCGCGGAGTCCCTGCGCCGCCTCGGGGCCTCGTACCTTCTGACGATCGGCGGCGACGACACCGCGTCCGGCGCCGCGGCCGTGGCGCGGGTGCTGGACGGAAAGCTCGCGGTCGCCCACGTGCCGAAGACGATCGACAACGACCTGCCGCTGCCGGCCGGGGTCCCGACGTTTGGCTTCACGACAGCGGTCGACGTGGGCAAGGACGTTGTGCGCAATCTCATGAAGGACGCGGCGACGACCGACAAGTGGTTCTTCGTCACGATCATGGGCCGTCACGCCGGCCATCTCGCCCTCGGCATCGGTAGTGCCGCGGGCGCGACGCTGACCATCATCGGTGAGGAGTTCCCTGCAGGACCGGTCAGCCTCGACCAGATTGCCGACATCCTCGAAGGGGCCATCATCAAGCGGCGCGCCTTTGGGCGGGAGCACGGTGTCGCCCTGCTCGCCGAGGGGCTCATCGAACGGCTGGATCCGGACACGTTGAGCCAGGTCGAGCGCGATCCGTACGGAAATGTCCGGCTGGCCGAGCTGGAGCTGTCGCGTCTGCTCAAGGAACGGGTGGTGTCGAGCCTGCGGGCGCGCGGGATCGCAATCACCGTCGTCGCAAAGGACATCGGTTACGAGCTTCGGTGCGCCCCGCCCGGCGGGTTCGACATCCACTACTGTCGAGGTCTCGGTTACTGGGGAACACGGTTTCTGGTCGAGGGCGGCACCGACGCGATGGTGACGATGCAGGGCGATGCCTTCGTGCCGATCCCGTTCCGCGATCTGATCGACGCGAAGACCGGGCGATTCCGCGTGCGTCACGTCGACGTGGAGTCGGAGGCGTACCAGATGCTCTCCGCCTACATGATTCGACTCACCCGATCGGACCTCGAGGATCCCGAGCTGGCCCGCACGCTGGCCCACGCCGGCGCGCTCGACGAGGCGACGCTGGTCAAGCGGTTCGGCGATCTGGCGACACCGGGCCGCCGCAGCCTCTGACGACGACGACAGAGGGCGCGAAGCCGCGCGGCCTGTTCAGCCGAGTCCCCCCATCTGGCAGACGATCCGCCACTCGGCCTCTGTCACCGGCTGGACCGACAGGCGCGCGAGCCTGACCAGCGCCATGCCGGCGAGGCGTTTGTCCGCCTTGATCTGGTCGAGGCCGACCGGTGTCGGGAGCGGCCGCACCGCGGCGACGTCGACGGCGCTCCAGGCGGAGTCGGTCGAATCTGGATGCGCCTGCGCGATCACCCTGACGATGCCGACGATCGCGCGCTCCTTCCCGGTGTGGTAGAAGAAGGCCTGCTCGCCCTTCTTCATGGCGCGCAGGTGGTTCCGGGCCGAGAAGTTGCGGATGCCTGTCCACTCCGCCCCGTCACGCCCTTCCGCGACCTGCTGGGTCCACGACCACTCGTCGGGCTCGGACTTCAGGAGCCAATATGCCATGTCACTCCATCCTCTTTTCTCGGCATGAGAATCACCGCCGCGGCGCCTTGGCCACACGGTAGCCGAAAGCTGCTTGACGGGCAGGCTCTTTCGGCGGACTCTCGGGCAAGTCGTGGCCCTGAAGGAGACGCACGATGTCGAATGCGATAGTGAATCCCCTGGCGTCGGCCCAGCCGCCTTCACACTGAGCGCCCGAAGACTGCGCCTCGCGTGGCGAGGCAAAAGGCGTGTTCGTCGGCGACTCGGATTGGTTCCTATCCTCGAGTCTCGATCGTCGCACGGTCCTCAAAGGCGCGAGCAGCGCAGCGCTCGGACTCATCGCCTCCGCCTGCGGATCATCCAGTCTGGCCTCGAGCTCGGCCCCCGCGCAATCGGCAACCGCGGCCGTCCGCGCAGAAGGCCGCGAAACGGTCTACGTCTTCAACGTAGGTTCCAAAGATGTCACGCTGATTGACGTCGCCAACCGCCAGGTGCGTGAAACCCGACCGCTCGGCGCCTCGGTGCGCTGGTTGTCTAACGAGCAGACGTATTGGGACGGGGCACGGATCTGGACCTACGACTTTCCTAACGATCAAGTCCAGGCTATCGCTATCGAGCCGAGGCAGGTGGCCGTCACCAAGACGATCGGCGGGCTCGGCAAGGGGCCCGGCCACAGCCTGGTCGTGCTGCCCGATAAGAAGAAGGCCGCGGTCAACGTAGCAGGCGACAACCTCATCGCGTTCCTCGATCTCGAGCACGGCAGCGTAGACTCTACGCTCCAGACTGGAGCATTTCCCTGAGACCTCCATCTGACGCCGGACGGTCGGTTCGGCTACACACCGGAACGCGAGGCGGATACGGTCTCCAAAATCGACATGGCGAGCCGAAAACTCGTCAAGACTGTCTCCTTTCCCGCGCGCAGCAAACCGCACATGCTGCGTGTGTCGCCTGATGGGAAGGAGGTTTGGGTGCAGACAGCCGACGCGAATACGAACGTGGTTCTCGACGCCGCCGATCTGGCGGTGCTTTCGACGCAGCCGACCGGAAAGCAGCCCGTGACCAACGCGTGGACCCGCGACCGGCGCTACTCGGTGGTGACCAATGGCCAGGACACCTTCGCCCAGATCTTCGACGCGCGGACCTTCAAGGAAGTGAAGCGTTTGACGATCGGGCAGGGCGGCTCCAACATCGGGTTCAGCAAGGACGGCAAGACGGCGTTCATTGCGGTGCGCGGGGCGAACGACGTTGCCGTGATCGACATCGAGAAGCTGGCGCTGGCGAGCCGGATCAAGGCCGGGACGGAGCCTCAGGGCCTGATCGTTCGTTGAGCGGCCTGGTCCCGGGAACTTCTGCGAGGAGGAAGAATAGAAAATGAGACTCGGCGTGGTGTTTCCCCAAACGGAGATCGGCTCGGACCCCTCGGTGATCCGCGACTACGCTCAGGCCGCGGAGAGCGCCGGCTACGATCACCTGCTCGTCTTCGACCACGTGCTGGGCGGCAAGCTCGAGCGCTTCGACAAGCTCGGTCGCCGTCCGCCTTATACCGACGAGAGCCCTTTCCACGAGGTGTTCGTTCTGTTCGGCTACCTGGGCGCCTGCACTCAGCGCCTCGAGCTCGTCACCGGCATCGTCATCCTGCCGCAGCGCCAGACTGCGCTGGTAGCCAAGCAAGCGGCCGCGGTCGACGTCCTCACCGGCGGGCGCCTGCGCCTGGGCGTGGGCATCGGCTGGAACCACGTCGAGTACGAGGCGCTGAACGAGGACTTCCACACGCGGGGCCGCCGGGTCAGCGAGCAGATCGCCGTCATGCGGAAACTCTGGACCGAGCCCGTGGTGAATTTCAAAGGTTCGTATCATCACCTCGACCGGGCCGGCCTCAACCCTCTGCCCGTCCAGCGTCCCATCCCGGTGTGGATGGGCGGCATGGCCGAGCCGGTGCTCAAGCGAGTGGCCCAGATCTCCGACGGTTGGTTCCCGCAGTTTCAGCCCGGTGACGAGGCGAGCCACACGCTCGAACGCGTGCGCACGTACATGAAGGAGGCGGGCCGTCCGCTCTCCGCCGTGGGGATCGAGGGCCGCTTCGGCTATGGGATCGGCGGACCGAACGAGTGGGCGAAGCGCGCCCGGGAGTGGCGCGACCTGGGTGCCACCCACTTGTCGGTGAACACGATGGGCTCGGGCCTCACCCCGCGCGGCCACATCGACGCGATCCTGAAAATGAAACCGGCGCTCGCCGGCGTTTAGGGGAGCGCTCGGCGTCGCAGAGCACGCGCCTGAGGTGCGGTACCATCGCTGAGCACCGATGCACACGCTGCTCTTCCTCGACCCGGGGCATTTCCACGCCGCCCTGACCCTGCGCGTGCCGCAGGCGCGCGCGGCCGACGAAGTGTTCGTCTACGCGCGCGAGGGCGCCGAGCTGCGCGACTTCCTCGCCCTCGTCGAGCGTTTCAACCGGCGCTCGCCGCACCCCACGCGCTGGCGTCCCGTCGTGACGACGTCGGATGACCCGCTCGAGCGGCTCGTCGCCGAGCGACGTGGAGACGCGGTGATCCTCGCGGGCAAGAATGGGGGCAAGGCGCGGACCATTCGACGGCTGCACGAATCAGGCTTCCACGTGCTCGCCGACAAACCGTGGCTCGTGCAGCCGGCCGACCTCGAGCACGTGCGGGCGAGTCTCGAGGGCTGGCCGCTGGCCGCGGAGATCATGACGGGGCGTCACGACGTGGCGGCAGGACTGGTCAAGAGGCTCGTCGGTGATCCCACGCTCTTTGGCGCTTTCCGCGACGATGGGGCGGCGATCGTGCAGGAGAGCGTGCACCATCTTGAGAAGCTCGTCGATGGCGCCCCCCTCAGACGCCCGTGGTGGTTCTTCGACGTGCGCGTGCAGGGGAGCGGCCCGGTCGACATTCCCACCCACGTCGTGGACCAGACGCAGTGGCTCGTGAACGGGGACGCCGCGACGCCGGCGCTCCTCTCGGCCCGCGCGTGGTCGACGCGAGTGCCCGCGGAGGCGTTCCGGCGGATCACCGGTGAGGCGGGATTTCCGCGGGAGCTCCAGCCTTTCGTCGACGGCGACGATCTGAGCTATCGATGCAACGCCGAGCTCGTGTACCGGATCGGTCGCGTCACGGCGAGCGCCGCGACGCGCTGGAACCTCTCGCCGTCGCCGGGCGGGGGAGACGCCTCCCACAGCGTCGCTCACGGGACTCGCGCCGACATCCGCCTGGAGCAGAGCGCCCGCACGGGCCACCGCCGCAGAGTGTTCCTCGAGCCCCGCACCGATGCCACCGGGGTCGCGCGTGCGCTCCGCGACACGGTCACGGCGTGGCAGGCGGAGCTCCCTGGTATCGAGGTCGTGCCCGCCGGTCCGGAAACGTACGAGGTGGCCGTGCCGCCCCAGCTCGACGGGGGCCACGAGACTCACTTCGCCCGGGTCCTCGACGAGTTCCTGAGAGTCGTGGACGATCACGCATGGCCCACCGCGCTCGCCGAGCGCACGCTGGCCAAGTACACGCTGCTCGCCGAAGCCGCGGCCAGAACGGGGGAACCCTGATGACCCAGCCCGAGACCGAACCCTTCACGACGTCGCTGGAGCGAATGAACCGCTTCCAGGAGCCCGAGGCACGCGTCATCATCGCCGACCTCGGCTTGCCCGAGGGCTCACGCGGCCTCGACGTCGGCTGCGGCGTCGGGCTCTTCGCCCTCTGGCTCGCCGAGGCGATCGGGCCACGAGGGCGCGTGGTGGGTATCGAGCCATCGACGGAGCGCGTGGAAGCGGCGCGCGCCCTGGTCGGCCACGGGCCCCTCGCCTCGCGGCTCGAATTCCGCGAGGGTGACGCCACCAAGCTCGACGCGCCCGACGCGACGTTCGACTGGGTCTGGTGCGGCGACGTCCTCCACCACGTCCAGGAGACCGGCCGGGCGCTGGGCGAGTTTGCGCGCGTCGTTCGCCCCGGTGGCCGGATCGTCGTGAAGGAGTCCCAGCTCCTGCATGGCGTGTTTCTGCCCGGCCATCCCGCCCTCGAGCGTCGCTTGCGCCAGGCCGAGATGGAGTGGAGCCGCCACGAGGGCGGTGAGTTCTCCTTCGAGGAGCGCCGCCAGCGCACCCTCGCGTCGCTACGCGCGGCCGGACTGTCGGTGGAGGGCTTCCGGACGTATCTGCTGGAGCGCCGGGCGCCGCTTCCCCACGCCGCGCGCGACTACATCCAGAACGTCGTCTTCGAGCGCAACTGGGGCCCACGCCTGCGCGATCGCCTGGCCCCCGACGACTGGACGCGACGCTCAGCCCTCTGCGAGGGGGAGTCGGCGACTTTCGTCCTGGACGATCCCGACTACTACTGTCTCTATCCCATCAGCGTGCTCGTCGCCCGCCGCTGATTCCTGCGACACCGAGGAGATCACGCGACTCGAACGCGGGTTCGAGGCGTTAGACTCCCGTCGCGAGACCGGGCGGCCTGAGAGAGCAGGCGCTATAATTCCCGCCTATCGTGGTTGTCACCGGGCCGGAGGACCTTGCTCCCGATCAGCTCACCGAGCGCCTGCGCGCGCGCGGCGCGCTTCCGTTCGGGCGCGTCACCGCGGTTCACGCCGGAGAGCGCCGTACGACGATCCTGTCCACGATCGTGCCCTTGCGCTTGGAGTACTCTCCCGACGCGCCGAGGGAGGCCCCGACCCGCTTGCTCTTAAAGGGCACGCGGAGCGAACTCGATGCCGGCCTCCGGTCTGTCGGCGAGCGCGAGGTAGCCTTCTACAGCCAGGCGGCGCCGCTCATGCCGGGCGGCCCCTTCCCGCGTTGCTACGACGCGGAGTATTCGTCGGGGCGCTTCCACCTTCTGCTGGAGGACCTCTCGGAGACGCACATGGTCCTCACCGAGTGGCCTCTTCCGCCGAACGTCGAGGCGTGCGAGCGGATCGTCGACACGTGGGCGATCTTCCACGCGTTCTGGTGGCGCCACCCGCGCCTCGGTCGGGAGGTGGGCACGTTCCTCGACGCGGCGGCGTTGGTGAAGATTGCCGCGGAGTATCGTGAACGCTACGAACGCTTCGCCGTGACGCTCGGCGACCGTCTGTGGTCAGGCGCACGAGCGGTCTATGCGCGTATGTTCGACGCGCGAGAGCGTCTGTACACGCCCGCGCGTCTCTACGCGGTCTACACACTCGCCCACGGCGATGCCCACGTTTGGAACCTCCTTTATCCACGTGATGGGGCCGCTTCGGTACGGGCTCCACCCCAGCATCTGGTGGCCCCATCTGCATCGCATCCTCGCCGCTTTCGAGGACCTCGGCTGCGCCGCACTCCTCTCATAGTGACGAGACCGGCCTGGCCGTCCGCATCGTATCGTCGCAGTTCGTTTACAGCCTGAGAGCGCGAATTGGGTCGTTCCTGATCGAAAAGCACATGGGTCGTCGTCGCATGGCCCGCCAGGGCTACCGACCTCAGCTCGCCCAGTACGAGGAGATGGAGCTGGCGAATCGCCTGCTACACGATCGGGTTGGGTCTCAGTTTGCTCCTGGTTCGATTCGAATGCGCCGTACGCCTGATACACCTTCAAGATGTTCGAGTAGGTGATCCCCGAGATCCTTCGGGACGCGAGCCTGAAAGGTGACGTGAATTCGCTGCTCGTCCAAGCGCTTTTCGTACTCGGCTGGGACGATGGCAATGCCTTTAGCCGTCAGGCCGGCGAGCAGCGTGGCCAGTGGCGGGGTGCCCTCATCCAAAACTAGGGTGACGCGCCGCTGAAGTGTGTCGTCCCTCTTGCGCTCCAACCGACGGAGGATCGTCAAAGCGACGACTCCGATCACCGTTGCCGCCACACTAATTTTGTACATGCCGCCGCCGGCCGAGAGTCCGATGGCTGCCACCAGCCAGAGGCCAGCAGCCGTCGTAGGCCTTGAATGCTTAGACCCGTACGCAGAATCGCTCCGGCGCCCAGAAAGCCGACGCCGGTGACCACAGAAGCGGCGATACGCGAGGTGTCCACCGCGACGAGGTCTTCTTTGGAGTAGTGCTGGAAATAGACGAAGTGCGTAGACACGATCATGAATGTCGTAGCCGCTAGGCCGACAAGGAGGTGCGTACGGAGTCCGGCCTGTCTGCCATGCATCTGGCGCTCGTAGCCGATAATGGCCCCGAGGACAGTGCCGATCACCAGACGCGCTAGCAGTTCTCCTTCATACCCCATCGCGCCATCCTTTCTCCTCGGGATCTCAACGCTTCGTCGCGCTCCCTGAATCTATGAGCCGTATGATCGGCCCGCTATCCACGTATGTCGAGGCCGTGGCCGAGGCGCTAATTCACGCGCTTGGCTTGCCATCTCATTTCAGATCGACGTGCTGATTCGGTTCGCAATACACGCCCCGGGTTTACGTCGAGAAAGAACAATGCGTTTTGCCTGGGTCGATTGCAATCCGCCATGGTTCTAGAGAAGAAGAGACGCTGCGTGATGGCCGAGTCGAGAGTATCGAACAGCAAACGCTATAGTGGCCACACCGCGCTACCGTGTCCGCCGGGCCGCCCGCCGCGTTGGTTATGACGCGGTGCTCGGAGTCTTACGGCGCGCGGTGGGACAGGGCAAGCCTGAGGATGAACGTCTCTCGTGGCGTCTCCAAGGGGTCTGTAGCGTCGTTCAGCTAGTCGACCGGAAGACCCTTGACACTGTTCTGATCGCCATCGATACTCGCCTCGCGTTTCCTCCAGGCTTAGGACTTGCGATCCTCGGAGCTTGAAAAGGCGGCGAACGGGCTGGGTCGTTGACCAGGTAGGTCGGTTGCCAACATAACGCGGGAGGAGCAGATGAAGCGCTCGGGAGTGTCCTTAGCGGTGATCGCGTTGTTGCTCGCCGGCACCGTAACGGCTGCATTCGCGCAATCGCCACCGGCTGGGATGAAGATGTACGCGTTCAGCTCCGGGCCGCTCACGATCGCCAAGAGCGCGCTCCAGTCCGGAGCCCCGAGCACGCAAGTGCAGGTTCCTGTCGGCTTCTTCGTCGTGATGCATCCGAAGGGCAACTTCTTGTTCGATACCGGCAACAACGACAAGGTTATCAACGATCCGAGCTACTGGGGTCCGTTCGTCCAGGCCCTGCAAGTCGTGCGGACGCCCGATGTCGCGATCGACACGCAGCTGAAGAAGATCGGCCTCACGCCGAATGACATCAAGTACGTCGCCGTCGGCCACATGCATCTCGACCACGGCGGCAACGTCTGCAAGTTTCCCAATTCGACGTTCCTCGTCCAGAAGGACGAAATGAAGAACGCGGCGTGGCCCGAGCCTGGGACGGCCGGCCCCTACATCCCCGGCGACGTCGCCTGCCTGCGCAACGACCTCGGCCAGGCCTTGCCGAACAAGTTCAAGATGGAGCAGCTCGAGGGCGATCTGGACGTGTTCGGCGACCGGAGCATCGTGATCAAGCGCTGGCCGGGACACACACCGGGCAGCCAGATGGTCGTCGTGCGTCTGCCGAAGACGGGCACCGTCGTCCTCACGAGCGACAACGTCTATTTCTCGGAGAACGTGACGAAGAACCTGCTTCCGGACATCTCGCTCGCCTACTTCCCCACGGGCATCTTGAACGCGTACGAGTACATCCGGGCGCTGCAGGGCCGAGAGAACGCGAGCTTCATGACCGCCCACGACCTGGATGGTCCGGCGTCCAAGGCGGCCAAGAGCCACGATCCACAGAAGTTCGAGTAGCCTCGCGTTCCGCAAGGACCCGGTCTAACGGGACGCCGCCGGAGCATCACGAGCTCCGGCGGTTTGTCCTGAGTACGATCGCCTGATGAGCGCGGTCGTCGTTGCCGAAGAGTTGACCAAGCGGTATGGGCCGCGCCTCGCCGTCGACCACGTCTCCTTTGCTGTCGGCGCGGGGGAAATCATGGGTCTTCTCGGGCCGAATGGCTCCGGAAAGACAACCATCCTGCGCATCTTCACCGGCTATCTCCGTCCTTCCTCGGGCACTGCGCGCATCGCTGACCATGACGTCGTCGACGATCCGCTCGCCGCGCGGAGGCGCGTGGGTTATGTGCCCGAAGACGCGCCGCTATATCCCGGCATGGGTGTGAGAGAGTTTTTGATCTTCATGGGCCGAGTCAAGGGATTGACGAGCACGAGTCTTACGGCGGCGGTGGATGCCGCGACCGAACGTTTGCGACTCGGGCCGCTGCGCACCGCCCAGATCGGTCGCCTATCGCGCGGCTACCGCCAGCGCGTTGCCATTGCGCAAGCTCTCCTCGGCGATCCCGCCCTTCTGATCCTCGACGAGCCAACGAACGGCCTCGACCCGCGGCAGATCATCGAGATGCGCGAGCTGATTCGCGCGCTCGGAGGGGAGCGCACTATCATCGTGACCTCGCACATCCTTGGCGAAATCGAGCGCGTTGCCGACCGCGTCGCGATCCTGCTGGCTGGCCAACTGCTTGGTATTCACGCGGTACGAGCATCACGCGAGGGCGGGCGAATCCGGCTGTGCGTCCGTGGTGACGAGGAGCGCGTACGTATGTGTCTCTCGCGCGTGCCGGGCGTAACCGCTGTGGCTGTTGATGATCAGCGTCAGACGCCTGCGCCTACCTACCTCGTGGACACGCAACACGCATCGTTGGCCGAAAGCGTGGCGCAGGCCGTTATCGTGGGCGGATTCGGGCTCCTGAGCATGGAGTCGGCGCCCGTGGACTTGGAGGCGCTGTTTCTGCAGTTGACCGGCGGTCGGACCGAGTCCGGCAAGTGAGGAACTTCATAACGCTGCTCGTGAAGGAGGAGAAGGCGATCTTTTCGTCACCGATTGCTTTCGCGATCGTCGCAGTCTACCTCCTGCTGATCGGCTACACGTTCACGCTGATGCTGTTCCTTAACCGCACGGCCGAACTCGTTCGCGTCTTCTTCCAGGCCGCTGTGCTCTTCCTGCTGATCATCCCCGTCATCACGATGCGGCTGCTGGCCGAGGAGCGTCGCAGCGGTACCCTGGAAATTCTCCTGACCTCGCCTGTTCGGGAGATCGAGATCATCTTGGCGAAATTCGCAGCGAGTTTGACGCTGGTCGGTCTCATGCTCGCGCTCACCGCCAGCGACGCCATCGTGCTCGGCGTGTACGCCGATCCCGATTGGGGGCCGATCTACAGCGGCTTCCTGGGCCTTTTCTTGCTGGCTGCCGCGCTCGCCGCGATTGGGCTCGCCGTGTCCGGGCTGACCTCAAACCAGATCGTGGCGGCGGTGGTCGCGATGGGCGTCGGCATTCTTCTCTGGATGATCGACTCGATCGGCTACCTGCTGCCAGATCCATTCGATACCGTCGTGACGAACCTGTCGCTGGTCGCGCACTTCACGCCGTTCGCCACAGGCGCCGTGTTCCTTTCGGACCTCGGATTTTTCTTGACGGTAATCCTTGTCTGCCTTCTCCTGAGCATGCGCACGCTGGCGCGGCGGTAGCAGGGCCTTGAGCCGGCTCGACGTCGTCAACTCGTTGTGGTTCGCCGGATGGCTCGCCGCCGTCCTGCTGCTGTTCGGCTTGGGCGTCCGGCTTCCACTGCAGCCACGCCTACAACGCCTCGCCGCCGTCGCGTATACAACGGGCGTAATCGCCGCCGTCGTGGCGATCGCCGCACTCGCCAACGTTGCGGTGACCCTTCATGATGTGCACTTTGACCTGACGCGCGAGCAAGTGTTCACCCCGTCACGCCAGGCGGAACACGTGGTCGACTCGCTAGACCGGCAGGTGAAGCTCACGTACTTCTACCAGGCACAGGATCCGGCCGGTAAGCGCGCGCGCGACCTGGTCGAGGTGCTCGGCCGCCGCAATCCTCTCCTCCGCGTGAGGACAGTCGATCCCGATAAGCAGCCGACCGTCGCCGAAACGTTCGGTGTCCGCATCTACAACGCCGCTGTGCTCGAAGCCGATGGACGGCGTGTTCAGGTGATGGGTACCGACGAGAACCAGATCGCGCTGGGCATCCTGCGGGTGCTCCGGCAACGCGTGACCACCATCTGTTTCATCGAAGGCCACAATGAGTTCCCGATCGACAATTTCGAGTTTCACACGCACTTTGAAGGGCTCGCCGGCCACAGCCACGGTGAGGGTGGTTCGGGCGTGGTTCTGATGAAAGGCCACGGCGCGGGCCGGATGCGGCGCGCGCTCGAGGCTGTTGGTTACGACGTCCGCAAGATCGTCCTGGCCACATTGCTGGCGATCCCTTCCCAATGTGCTGCGGTCGTGGACCTCAACCCCCGCACAACGTATCTGCCGGGCGAGAGTGAGGCGCTGAGCGCGTACCTGGCCAATGGGGGTGCAGCGCTCCTCGCCTACGACCTCGGCTTCGTGATCGAGCCGCGCCTGGCGGCGGCCCTCCGACGCCTCGGCCTTGTTGTGGAGCAAGATGTGGTCGTCGATCCGCTGGACCATTACTCTACCGACCCGGAGATGGTCGCGATCCCGGTTTACGAGGACCATCCGATCACCAGGCAGCTCGCGCTGACGTTTTTTCCCGGTATCCGGTCGATCACGGTGACGCTGCCGCCGTCGGGCGTCATATTGGCTCCACTCTTTCGCAGCAGCATGCAGAGCTACACGCGTGTGGTGCGGGCGGTGACCGAGCGAGAGCCCGGTGACCGCGTGCCCACGAACCCCGCCTCCCCCGTACGCGGTGCCCGACACGTTCTGGCCATTACCGCGGAGGGGGCATGGCCCGGATCGACGACAGGCGGCAAACCGTTTCGGCTCGTGATCATCGGTGACGGTGATTTCGCGAGCAATTCGTTTCTGCCTTACATGGCCAACGCCGACCTGGCCGTCTCGATGGTGCGCTGGCTCGTTCGTGAGGAACACGCGCCGTCCGTGGCATCGCGCATCCCGGTTCCGCCTCTCGTCCTGCTCACCAAGAGGCAAATGCAGCAGATCTTCTTCGTCGTAGAAGTCTTTCTCCCGCTTGGCGTGGTCTTGTTCGGCACCGTTGTGTGGTGGCGTCGACGCTAGCCCGATCTCGCTGTCTGCTCGGTCTTGGCGGCGCTGCGCTGGCGGTGGGATTCCTGGTCGCCATGACGATGTCCGGCCATGTGCGCGAGAGCGGCCAATTCGTCCGCTTCGTCGCCGCCGGCGTCCTCGCCGAAGCGCCAGCTCAGGTCACTCGCATCGAGCTAATGGACAATGGCCGACGATGGGTCTTCACGCGAAATGCGGAGGGCGGTTGGCGACGCGACGCGGATCAGCGTCCCGTGCTGCCGCCGCTCGCGACCCACCTTGAAGATGCGCTGAAATTCCTGCATGCCTCCGCTCCGGTCCGCGTCCTGGAACGACAGGAATGGGCCGAGCACGGGCTCGGTGAATTCGGCCTCGACCGTCCCGCATTGTCCGCTGTCCTGTTGAAGGACGGCCGGCGGCTCCTCGCCATGCACTTCGGATCGATAAACCCCCAGAAGGTGCTTCAGTACATGCGCATCGATGGGCAGGACGATGTCTACGTGATGTCACGCTTCGTCGGCGAGGAGTGGGAGCGGGCACTGGCTGAGGCCAAGCCTTGAGCCGCTTGAAGCCTCTTGTCATGCTCGGAGTGCTTATGCTGGCGTGCGAAATTGTTCCAGCCCACGCGCACACGAGCGGTAGCACCGGCTATGCTTCCGTAAGCGTTCATCGCAGCACCGTTCGCTACAGCCTCACGCTTCCGACGGCAGTGCTGCCCTCCCAGATGACCGAGGATCTTCGGTTAACTCAAAAAGGTAGTATCCAGGCTCGCGAGCGGCTCCTCGATGTCCTGCGACAGAGGATCGGGCTGAGGGGCGACGGAAGCCGCTGTGAGCCAGGCCCGGGCGCCATCGATATGCGGGCGTCGGCCACTGTCTCGATGCTAGTGGATTTCGCCTGCCCGGCCGGTTTACGAAGCCTAGAAATCCGGGACGACATCTTCGATGTCCTCGGCATCGACCACCATACGCTCATGAAGGTCGAGTGGTCGGGCGGGACGCGCCAGTTCGTTCTAGAGCCGGCGGCCCGTGAAGCGGGCCTCGCCGTGAGCGACGCGGCAACGCGAGGCATGGGCACGTTCTTGACGCTCGGCATCCATCACATCCTGAGCGGCTATGACCATTTGCTGTTTCTGCTTGGGCTTTTGCTGTCTGGGGGCAGCGTCTTCGCGCTGGCGAAGATCATTACCGCGTTTACCGTCGCTCACAGCGTGACGCTGTCGCTAGCGGTAACCGACGTGATCGCAGTGCCGGACCGTCTGGTTGAGGCGGTCATTGCCCTGTCGATCGCGTTCGTCGCCGCGGAGAACCTGGCGCCGCGCCCGGCCGTGTCTCGTCGTTGGATCGTGAGCTTCCTCTTCGGGCTTGTCCACGGATTCGGGTTTTCATCGGCCCTCCGCGAGCTTGGATTGACACGCGAGGGACTCGCGCTCTCTCTACTCAGTTTCAACGTAGGAGTTGAGGCCGGGCAAGCTCTTGTGATCGCCATACTGCTGCCAGGCCTTATACTTCTGCGCCGTAGCCAGTGGGAGACCCGCGCCGTCATAGCATCATCGATAGCGATTCTCGCGACCGGAGTGGTTCTGTTCGTGGAACGCGTTTTCATGTAATGGTCCCAATCGCCTTAGCTTGAATCGTGTGGTAGTGGGCGTAACGGCCGGAATTGCATTCGAGGGCATGCCCGGTGGCGAGCACGCGTCGGATTCTCCAGCTCACCGGGCTGTGGTGAAGTCGGACAGGATAGGGCGCCTCTCTTGCCACCGCTTCCGCGCGAATGAGGTCCGCCTGCTCCTGGGAGTCGTCGCCTACAACCTCGGCAATCTGCTACGTCGGCTGGCCTTGCCGCTGGCTATCCAGAACTGGTCGCTGACGAGCCTCCAGCAGCGGCTCTTCAAGACCGGTGGACGCCTCATCCGGCATGCCCGGTACTTCACGCTGCAGCTTGCCGAAAGCTACTTGACACGGCCCCTGTTCCGGCAGATCGTCGCGCGCATCGAGCGACTCGGGTGGCACCCGACGTGATCGAGCCTACGACCGCTGTTGGGAGCACGCTTGTCGCGGGCGGGAGTGTCTCTGAGGCGGGCAGGCAGCGCCGCGAAGCCCGCGGAACTTGCGCAATCAACGGCGCTGGTGCCGTGAGAACGGCCCCGTTAACCGAACACGAATGGCCAGATTGGGTTCGTGAGGCGTCACGTGGTTCGCCCGGCAGCGCGAGAGGGAAGGGAACATGGTCCATATCGGAATCCTGGATAATACAAACATATGACATCAAAATCACTTTCAGAACTCCAGACACACGTAAAGCAGTGCGCAGAGAAGTTTAATTTTAAATGGTCTAATTATGTCCAATACATTCATCTTGTTGAAGAAGTTGCGGAATTAGGTGAAGCCTTAACAGTTCAGCAGGGGGACCGAGAAGCAGGTTCCGGTGAAAGTGCATTAGCAGATAATGGAGCGCACCTTCACGCGCTATGAGAAAAAACGGGAAATCTCAAAAAACATCAAAGGGTCTAAAAGGAGTCCGCTAGTCTTGCCGCCAACACTACCTTCCTTTCGAAACGCTCACCTGACGGGTTAGCAACTCCAATTCTCGAGCGGACGCTGACGAGGTACGCTAAGAAGCGAAAGGGATGACCATGACGGTCAGCTCCGAGGAAGTGGTGATGCTGGTCAGGGTACTCGCCGCTGTGGTCGTCGGCGCATGCATCGGATTCGAGCGCACCTTCCACGGACGTCCAGCGGGATTCCGCACCCACGCGCTGGTTTGCGTCGCGTCTTCTCTGCTCATGCTGGTCACGGTGTACCAGAACCAATGATGACTGTTGTTCCACTCGATGCGATCCGAACAGATCCCACGCGGATGGCGCAGGGCATCATGACTGGAATTGGCTTTCTCGGTGCCGGTGTGATTTTCAAGGAAGGGCTGACCGTTCGCGGCCTCACGACTGCAGCATCCATCTGGGTAACGGCGGCCATCGGCATTCTGCTCAGGATCGGGTTTTACTTTGCCGCCACCGTCGGCGCAGCCGCCACACTCGCGATCCTGGCAGCATTTCGGTTCATCGAGCTGCGCCTTCCAACCGAGTTTTACGCGCACCACTCCCTGATGTTCGAGGGGGGTGCGGTGATGGCGGAAGGCGAGGTGCGCCGTTTGATCGGTGAGCACGGGTTCTCGATTGCGAATCTCTCCTACCACCTGAGCGAGGGCGGCAAGTTCTTCGAGTATGGAATGGTGATCAAGAGTCGCGAACGCCGGAACGCAGATGCGCTCTCTCAGCATCTCTCCAAGCTGCCGGAAGTGCTCGAATTCCGTATCGACCCGATGGGTGACTGACAACGGCATCGAAAGATGAAGTTCTGAAAAACGGTAGCTAGCCGCCTGCCGTTGGGCCGGCACTCAGAACCGCAAGCGCCTGCAGAAACGTCGATCATCCCCGGCGCCGGGGAGGCTACACTAACCAAGCCTCAAGCCGTCTGTAGGCCGCACGGACCGTGAGAACCGGCCGCGCCTACGCTTCGTCGCGAATCGTAAATCACAGGCCACTTGGAGGGGGCCACGTCTGTGATAACGTCCTTAGGGCATGCAGCTCGAAGCGCTGATCCTCGACTACGGGAATGTCCTCAGCCATTCACAACGTGAGGACCGGCTCGAGGCGATGGCGGCGCAAGTCCGGGCACCGCTAGATGCCTTTCGGGATGCCTACTGGCAGCATCGCCAGCCGTATGACGCCGGGCTCCCAGCGGCGGAGTACTGGCGACGAGTCTTGGAGACGCTCGGCCAGTCATCCGGAGCGTCGGAGCATAGCCCCGCCATCGATCAGTTGATCGAGGTGGACGTCGCTTCGTGGACAGAGTACCGAGAGGAGATGTGGGGCCTGGCGCGATCGTTTCGAGTGAGCGGGGGGCGCACGGCCTTTCTGTCGAACGGAGTTCCTGAGGCCATGGCGCGAATTCGCGCTGAGCGTGCACTAGAACGCTGGTTCGACGTAGTTGTGGTCTCGTGCGAGGTCGGAGTCGCAAAACCCGATCCGGCAATCTATAAGATGTGTTTGTCGCGTCTGTGCGTCGAAGCCAACCATGCGCTCTTTGTCGACGACCGACTTGAAAACATCGATGCGGCAGCCCGGTTCGGTATCAAGACGTTCCACTTCGCCGGTAACGATCTAATGCGGCGATTGGTCGAAACCGTGCACTCCTTGTCTAGATAGGCCTTCGACGGCACGGGCCTCTTCATCGAGGACCCGAAGGGGCCGACAAATTGCTCGGAAAAGCCACACCGCTGGTACAGACGTCGGGCAGGATTGGCAGCACTGACACTGAGGCTGAGGCCCGAACATCCACGAGTTCTGGCCGTACTGATGAGTTCTTTCAGTAGTGTCGTTCCGATCGAGCGGCCACGCCACTCCTTCACGACAGCGATACCGAGTTCTGGAATCGACTGGTCCACGAACCCAAATCCGGGCTCCTGTGGGCTGAAAAAGCGATACCACGCCGCACCCACCGACCTGTCTGCTGCTGCGCTGGCGATTAAGGCGACGTCACTTGGTCGCCCCCAGTCAACAAAGTAGGCCTAAGCTCAGGCACGCGAAGTAGGCTAGCAAGGGTCTGTCTCGCCATGCCTGGATCCCACAGTGCGGCTTCCACAAACATGCTCTCAAGAAACTGATGGTCGGAGACGTTCGCTGCGCGGACGGTGACTACCATCAACAACTAACGGGTGCTGAGGGCAAGACCAGAAGCATCGTGCGCATAAGCACCTCGGTTGGGATGGTTGGCGGGAGTCTAGCAAACCTGACCTACGGGGGAGGGGAGTCAGACCCGAGGGCATGCGAATCACCAGGCTGCTGATGGTTTTGGCTGATCGTCAGCGATCGCGGGGGGTGGCGCCGAATTCCGTCGGCGAAGACCTCACGCCACCTGCGGCCTGCGCTGCCGCGGAAAGCTTGAGCGCCGGCGCAGGCGGCTCGCGTCGAACGCTGAGCCAGTCGCCTCCGAGGCGCCCGCGCACCATCGGCCAGAGGCCGTCCGGCTCGAACAGAATCGCCGCGATGGCGACGATTCCGAGCCCGATCAGATACCAGCCCGCCGACAGCCCGAACACGACCGTGAGGGCCTCGCGAAGGGCGAAATAGATGATGACGCCGAGGATCGGCCCCTCGAGGGTCCCGATGCCGCCGATGATCACGATGATCATCATCGCGACCACCCAGTTCGGGTCGAACGCGAACCCTGGCGCGACGTAGAGCGTCGCCGTGAAGCTCACCGCGCCGGCCAGGCCGCATCCGGCAGCGGCAATCACGAACGCGATGAAGCGGTTCCACCACACGTCAACCCCGATGCTGGCCGCTGCGACGTCGTTGTCTCGAACGGTCATGAGCCCGAGGCCGACTCTCGATCTCAGCAGCGCGTAGGTGCCGGCGACGGACGCGACGGCGATGGCGGCGCTGATCCAGAAGGTCAGAGGCTCGAGCCAGCGCGGGTCGACCAGCCGGGCGGTCGGCAGCCCGACGCCGCGCTCGCCGCCGAGCCGCTCGGTCTTTGAGATGAGCAGGGACACGACCTCCGAGAAAACCCAGGTGCCGATCGCGAAGTACGCCTCCCGCAGCCGGAACATGAAGAGCGCGACGACCGCGGCGACCGCCGCGCACAGCAGCGGCGCCAGCGGCAGCACCCAGAAGGGCGCGATCTTCAGCGAGATCGAGGCGAAGAACAGACAGTAGGCGCCGAGGCCGACGAACACCTGCTGTCCCATCGACACGAGCCCGGCGTAGCCAGCCAGCAGGTTCCACATCTGCGCCATGGCGAGCATCAACATCGCCTCGGACAGGAAGCGCTGGGTTCCCTCGCCGATCAGCCAGGGCGCCGAGACGGCGGCCAGCAGGCCGAGGACGGCCAGCGACCACCTGACGACCGTCACGAGCGCACCCGGAACAGGCCGTTGGGCCTCAACAGCACCCCGACGAGGAACAAGAGGTGGGCGTAGAGCGGCCCCGCATTCGGATCGAGCCTGAGGCCGACCAGTTCGGCGACGCCGAGCGCGATGCCGCCGAGCATCGCGCCCCAGAAAGTCCCCAGCCCGCCGAGCACGACGACCTCGAACGCGACCAGAAGACGCTCGACGCCGGAGTAGGGGGTGAATGATGCGCGGATCGCGAGTAGCATGCCGGCCACACTGGCCAGCGCGAGGGAGAGGCCCATCACGAGGTTGTAGACGCGTCCGGGATTCACGCCCATCAGGCGCACAACGTCTCGATGATCGGCGGTGGCCCGCACGATCCGGCCGAATCGCGTCCGTGTCAGGATCAGTTGGAGGCCAGTGAACAGCGCGACCGAGAGTGCCAGGATGAGCAGCGGCAGCACGCCGACGTGCAAGTCGCCGATGCCCGCGCTTGCCTGGGCCAGCCGGCCGGCCTGCAGATGACGAGGGTCGGCGCCGTAGACCTCGACCATGAGGTTCCGCATCACCACCGCCACGCCGAAGGTCAACAGGATGCCCGCAAAGGGATCCGGTCTCGTCACGACACGGTTGATCAAGACGGCCTGCAGCACGAAGCCCAGCACGAACGCGATCAGCGCGACCGGCAGCAGGAGTGCCAGCGGATGAAGCCACGGGACGACGCCGACGAGCGACACGCCGAGAAACGCGCTGAGCACGATGAATTCGCCATGCGAGAGGTTGACCACACGCATCACGCCGACGATGAGGGCGAGCCCGACGCCGAGCAGACCGTAGAGGCCGCCGTAGAGGACGCCGTTGATGATCGTTTCGATCCAAATCATAGAGCGTCGCGCCTCATCCGCGTCAGGTGCCGAAGTAGGCGCGCGAGAGCTGATCGAGACCCATGCCCCGCGCCTGTCCGTGCAAGGTGACCCGTCCCTTGAGCAGGCAATAGACTCGATCGGCGGCGCCGGCGGCGCGCTTGACGTCCTGCTCGACCAGGACGATCGAGGCGCCCTCGGCCCGGATGCTCCCGAGCGACTCGTAGATCTGATCGACGACGAGCGGCGCGAGCCCGAGCGAGATCTCGTCGCAGAGCAGGAGCTTCGGATTCGACATCAGGGCACGGCCGATCGCGACCATGTGCTGCTGGCCTCCCGACAGCTGATCGGGCCTCTGCCGCCGGCGCTCGCCCAGCACCGGGAAGAGCTCGTAAACGCGCGCCAGGGTCCACGCGCCCGGCCGGCGGTTGAGCGCTCCCATCATGAGATTTTCCTCGACGTTCAACGAGGGGAAGAGCAAGCGCCCCTCCGGCACCAGGGACAGCCCGAGGCGCGAGATGCGCTCTGCCGGCTCGCCGACGATCGGCTCGCCGGCGAAACGGATCTGGCCGCGCCGGCTGTCGATCAGCCCGACCAGACACTTGAGGAAGGTCGTCTTGCCCGCGCCATTCGCGCCGATGAGGGCGACCGTCTCGCCGGCCTCGACGTGGACCGTGACGCCGAAGAGCGCCTGGAAGTCGCCGTAGAACGCGTCGAGAGCCTGGACCTCAAGCAACGTCATCGGCACGGAACCCCATGTAGATCTCTCGCACGAGCCGGCTCGTCATCACCTCCGCCGGAGGCCCCTCGAGCACGTTGCGACCGAAGTGCAGGACCATGATCCGATCGGCCACGGCGCGGAGCGCGTGGGGGATGTGCTCGATCCAGATGATCGCGTGACTCGTCTTCAGGCTCTTGACGAGGGCGACCAGCTCCTCGACCTCCGGCTCGGTGAGCCCGGCGGCGATCTCGTCGAGGAGCAAGACCTTCGCGCACGACGCGACGGCCTTGCCGAGCTCGAGCCGCTTTCTGTCCAGGAGCGGAAGCTGTCCGGCGAGCATCGCCGCCTTCGCGGTCAGCCCCATGGTCGCCAGCACCTCGACGGCGGCCGTCGCGGCCTCCGATCCGGAGC
>WNGJ01000300.1_pt1 | contig 42751 bp, 40 predicted proteins | sample 5400611 | NCBI WGS metagenome assembly WNGJ01 (sample SAMN13153375, study PRJNA577476) | soil metagenome | isolation source: 40 cm soil or saprolite under Garry oak tree replicate 1 | place: USA:California | collected 2016-06-15
AAGCATGGGCTGTTGGTCGGCTACAGCGACGACGCTCATCCAGACAAGGCGGTCTCAGGCCTGGGGTCTACCTATGAGACCATGAGGATCGGCGTCAAACCCTATCCGAGCTGCCGCTACACCCACGCCGCGCTGGATGCGATCATCGCGATGCGGCGCGAGCACAATCTGACGCCGGACCAAGTCCGGCGTGTCGAGGTCGGGCTGCACCGCAACGGAATCACGCTGACCGGTGACGCCGCGACCAAGCGGCATCCGAAGTCGATCGTCGGCGGTCAGTTCTCGATGTTCTTCACCGGCGCAATCGCGCTCGATCAGGGCCGCTTCGGCTGGGACGACTACAACCGGCTCGGCGATACCGCGATCGATGCCCTCGCGGAGAAATTCGACGTGGTGCAGGATGACCGCCTGGAAATCGGCCGCAACCATCCGTTTGGCGCCCGCGTCTCCATCACCACCGACGACGGCACACATGAGCGGCTCTACGCCGATCCCTCGGGCGAACCCAATTCGTTCCCGGACGCAGTGGCGATGCAGCAGAAATTTCTGACCTTGGCGCGCCCGGTCTTGAGCAACCGTGCCGACCAGCTGGCCGACGCGATCCTCTCGCTGGAACAGTTCGAGCGGGTCGAGAAAGCCACGCAGTTGGGGCGGCAGTAATCACTCGCTGCCCGCCAATTTTGCCTTGCCGGTGGCGGCGACCACGTCGCTGACCAGCCGTGACACGCCATCGGCGTCGAACGGCCAGTTCGGCGTCTTGCCGAAACGGGCGATCACCAGCCGCTCCGACGGGATCACGATCACGAATTGCCCGATCGTTCCCTTGGCGAAAAAGGCATCGCGCGGCCAGCCCTGCTCGATGCGGTATCTTGCGCCAAAACTGTCGCCGAGATTGGTCCAGAAGCCCGCGCCATATCCGACGAAGGCGTTCGCCGTCGGCGAGGCCGAATAGCTCACCCATCCTTCCGGCAGGATGTGCTTGCCGCCGACCACGCCGTCGTTGAGATAGAGCAGGCCGAAGCGCGCCCAGTCGCGCGCGCTCGCCAGCATCTGGCTCGATCCTTCCGGCGTGCCGCTGGCGTCGAACTCGAGCGTCACATGGCGCATGCCGAGCGGTGCGAACAATTCGGTCCGGGCAAAGCGCAGCACGTCAGCAGGATTTCCTCCGGTCGCGTTGCGGATCAGATGCGACAGGATCAGATAATTGCCGTCATGATAGTTCCATGCAGTGCCGGGCGGCCTTTCAAGTTCGATGCGCTCGGCATAGGCGGCCATGTCCGACGTCATGAACTTCATGCGGTTGACCGGTTCGAGCGCCGCGCCAAGCGAGGCCGACAGCGAGCTGCCGAGCGAAAGACCCGCCGTATGACGCAGCAACTGGTCAACCGTGATGGCGTGGCGAGGATCGGCTTGCTTCTGCCAGGCGGCGACGGGAGCCGGCTCGTCGCGCGCGAGCTTGCCTTGCTGCACCAGGATTCCGGTCAGGGCCGAAATCACCGACTTGGTCGCGGAAAAGCCGAGGATCGGCGTCTCGATGCCGTAACCTTCCGCATAGCGTTCGGCAATGATGCGGCCATCCTTGACCACGATGATCGCCTTGGTGCGGCGGAGCGGAGGCCGTGCGGGTTCGGCAAACGCGCGATCGAGCGCGGCGGCGAGCTGCGGACTTTCCGGCGCCACGATCGAGGGCCCGGCGATATCCGGCAACAGCGCCGGTTGTGCCTGGCCTTCGGCAGACATAGGCGCGAGATCGGCCTCGCCATGTTCAAGATGACAGCCAAGCCCCTCGCGATAGACGGCATGGCTGCGGCCGATGCCGAACAGCGTCACCGTGACATCCTTTCGCGCGCGATCGACCTTGTAATCCATCGCCCAGGCAATCAGCCCGGCGCCCGGCATGGCTGCCGTCGTATCGGAAAACACCCGGGCCGGATCGAGGCCGGAAACGAAGGTTTCCGAGCAAAGGATGTTGGCGACGAAACCGGTGGCGACGTTGGGCGCGTCACGCGCCCGCTCGGCCACGAGCGCCAGCGCGCTAAGCGCCGTCGTGGCGGCGAGAATGAGAAACAGGCGTCGCTTGGTCATGGTTTGCTCCGGCGTGGCGCATCTGCGCGTGCCGGGCACAAAGCCCAGCCTTGTCTTGGCGGGCTCGCCGGATTTGAAATCGGGCTGGCCGAAAGCTGAACGCGCCGGCCAATTCCAAAATTCGCTCGTTATTTCAGTCGATTAGGCGCGAGCCTCATTGAGCCTGCGGTATTCGCTCGGCGTCACGCCCGTGGTCGCCTTGAAGGCGCGGTTGAACGGGCCGAGCGACTGGAAACCCGCATCCATCGCGATGGTGATGATGGGCACTTCGGTCTGCGCGGGATCGGCGAGCGCGGCCTTGGCTTCCTCGATCCGGTGATTGTTGAGGAAGACATTGAAATTCCGATAGCCAAGCCGCTGATTGATCAGCCGCCGCAATCTGTATTCGGGTATGCCGAGCTTGGTTGCGAGCGTACCGATGGTGACGTTGTCGTGACGATAGATTCGCTCATCCGCCATCAGGCGCATCAGCGCAGCGATCAGTTTTTGATCGACGGCATTCGAATCCACAATGGCAGCGGCCGGCGCGTTCGCCGGAGCCGAAGCGCCGCTTGCCGCCGGAAACAAGTCCGACGCGGTGACCGGCATCATCGCGCAGCAGATCGCGCTGACGATCAAGACCAGCACCGTCGAATTCGCCGCGTTGGCGATGTCGGCGACGCCACTTCCCGACACGAATATCTGGAGCATCGCGTTCAGGCCGCCATAGAGCGCCGCGGCAGTCACGATGAAGACCCGCAGGCGGCGACGGCCCTCGACCAGGTCGGCCGACCAGGAGGCGATCGCTTGCCCGACCGCGAGCGCGATAAAGCCAAGCACGAGCAGATTGATCGCGACGATGGACAGGCGTGCGTTGCCCGCCGGCGCGATCCACAAGCAGTTAACAAGGCTGAAGGCTGCGACCGCAACCCAGATCAGCCCATGCCACCAGCGCAAGGCGAAGGCGTCGTCGAACAGCGCGCGCGTGAACAGCCAGAGCACCACGACATTGCCGGTCGACAGCGCGATCAGCGGCGCATGCGAGAGCGATATCGGCGACGTGGTGCCGATCGCGGACGTCGCCGTGTGCGCCGCGGACCCGAGCGCAAAGGCGACCGCAAGCCGCCCGGCAACGGTATGTCTGAAATCGCGGACCATCGATGCGGCCAAAACCAGCAGCAGGGCAATGGTCGCGGCGCGTAGCGCGATATCGATGGCAGCAAGCGTCATCAGGCCGGCTCAGGTGGTTAACGTGCGCAGACTCTAATCGCGATCATCGTCCCGTTCAATTTTGCTTAGCCCACGACTCGCGCGAGGTCACCCAGACGTCAGCCGCTTGGCCGAACAAATCAATTTCGCGCCCCTTCCTCGCCCCCAGCCGCCGCGCGACGCCCTGCGAGGCCGCGTTCACGCATTCGATGCAATGCATAATCTCGTCGATCTCGAAGGTTGCGAAGACCCAGTCGATCGACGCACGCGCTGCTTCCAGCGCGTAACCCTTGCCGCGAAACTCCCCGGCGATGCCCCAGCCGACCTCAAAGCCCGGCCACCCCGGCGGAGACCACGGCCCCACACGCCCGATATATTTGCCACTCGACCTCTCCTCGACCGCGAACATGCCGAAGCCATGCAGCGCCCAATGTCCGGCGATCACGGCGGCATTGCGCCATCCGCCCAACGCCGTCGTGACCGGCTTGCCATCGGGCGCAATGAAGCGCGCGGTGCCTGGGTCGGACAGCATCACAGTGTTCTGTGCGATATCACTGCTGCGCCATTCCCGAAGAAGCAGGCGCTCGGTTTCGATCACAGGGCCATGGACCTGCAGCAGCCTGGCACCCGGCTTGAGCGGAGGGATCATCGGTTTCCAGCCTATATTTTCCAATTGTGCGTGCGTAGCGCCGTCATTGCGAGGAGCGCAAGCGACGAAGTAATGGAGAAGACCCGATAGTCCGTTCGCGTCGTCCCTGCGGAAAGCAGGGACGACGAATTGAATAGTTCGTGCTATGCTTGACGCAAACAAACAGAATTGACGGAGGCCTTCATGAGCTGGCTCCCCTCCAACGATCCCGTCCTCGGCGATCCCGCCTCCTGCGATGCGCTGGAGCTCGTTATCGTGCCGCGCACCCGCGACCTCGGCGACGGTTTTGAGGTGCGCCGCGCGCTGCCGCACGGCAAGCGCCAGATGGTCGGGCCTTTCATCTTCTTCGATCATTTCGGCCCCGTTCAGTTCATGTCGGGCAAGGGCATGGACGTGCGGCCGCATCCGCATATCGGGCTTGCGACGGTCACCTATCTGTTCGACGGCAGCATCATGCACCGCGACAGCGAAGGCAACATCCAGGAAATCCAGCCGGGCGCGATGAACCTGATGACTGCCGGCCGCGGCATCGCCCATTCCGAGCGTACGCCGGACCTGCAGCGCCAGGCCGGCCAGAAGATGCTCGGTTTGCAGAGCTGGATCGCACTGCCCAGGGATTCCGAGGAAATCGCGCCCTCGTTCCAGCATTATGCCGCGGGCGACCTGCCGATGATCACCGAGCGCGGCTTTACCGCGCGCGTCATCGCGGGCCGTTCGTTCGGTATCTCCTCGCCGGTCGCGATGGTCTCGCCCTGGTTCTATACCGAGGTGACCGCGGAGGCGGGCACGAGCGTGCCACTCGATCCCGACCACGAAGAGCGCGCGATCTATATCGTCGACGGCGAGATCGAAATCGCCAATGAGCGCTACGAAGGGCCGCGCCTGCTGGTGTTCCGGCCCGGCGACCGCATCACCGTGAAGGCGGTCCAGCCGACGAGCATGATGTTCTTGGGCGGCGACGCGTTGGAAGGCCCGCGCCATATCTGGTGGAACTTCGTCTCCTCCAGCAAGGAACGGATCGAGCAGGCCAAACAAGACTGGAAAACCGGTCACTTTGCGCCGGTTCCCCAGGAACACGAGTTCATTCCGCTACCGGAGTGAGCTATTCCCGCTCCTGCCCTTGCCACTCGCATCTCGCAAGGCGGCTTCCTGTTCGAAAGTTGTACCGATGACCACGATGCTCGCCAGCGATTTGCCTTTGCCAAGGATCGGGCGTGGCAAGGTGCGCGATATCTATGGCGTTGGCGACGACCGCGTGCTGCTCGTCACCACCGACCGCATTTCGGCCTTCGACGTGGTGATGGCGGAAACCATTCCGATGAAAGGTGCGGTGCTGACCCAGATATCCGCGTTCTGGTTCAACGAACTGGAAGGCGTGGTGCCGCATCACATGATCAGCGCCGACGCTGACGAGATCATCGGCGAGCTGCCCTCGCTCGGAGATCATCGCACGGACATTCTGGGGCGAGCGATGCTGTGCCATCGCACCACCGTTTTCCCGGTCGAATGCGTGATCCGCGGCTACCTCTCGGGCTCGGCATGGAAGGAATATGCGCAGCAGGGGACGCTTGCGGGAGAGAAGCTTCCGCCCAGCCTCGTCGAAAGCGCCAAGCTTGAGCCTGCGATCTTCAGTCCCGCCACCAAGGCCGAGACCGGGCATGACGAGAACATCACGATTGCGCGGATGCGCGAGGTCGTCGGCGATGAGGTCGCCTATACGCTGGAGAGCATGACGCGCGCGGTCTACAGGCTCGGCGAGAAGCTTGCCCGCGATCAGGGTATCATCATCGCCGATACCAAATTCGAGTTCGGACGCGACCAGGACGGGCGCATCATCCTGATCGATGAGGTGATGACGCCGGATAGCTCCAGGTTCTGGGCGGCGGACGCCTACAAGCCCGGCCAGCCGCAGCCGAGTTTCGACAAGCAGCCGCTGCGCGACTATCTCGACGCCGAGCGCCGCGCCGGCCGCTGGAACGGCGATGCGCCGCCGCCACCCTTGCCGGCGAGCGTGGTGGATGCCACCAGCAAGCGTTATCTCGAAGCTTATCGGCGCGTTACGGGGACTGAACTCATTATCTAACCCTGTCATTGCGGGGAGCCAACGGGTCGCGATGACGACCAAGCCATCCGACAGCCCGGAGGATTGCTTAAGGGTTCTAGGTAATGCGAAACTCCCTGGCAACTGCATCAAAAAAAGCGAAAGGGAGGTGCCAAATGCCCGAATCCGACTCCGTGTTGATCGAACGCGATGGCCCCGTCACCATCGTGTCCATCAACCGTCCGCATTGCCGCAACGCCGTCGACGGCGCCACCGCGCGAAAACTCTATGACGCCTTTGTCGCCTTCGATGCCGACGACGACGCCTCGGTCGCGGTGTTCACCGGCACTGGGGGGTTTTTCTGCGCAGGCGCCGACCTGAAGGCGGTTGCCAGGGGCGATCCGAACAAGAAGCGCGAGATCGGCGGGCACGATTCGATCGCACCGATGGGGCCGAGCCGGCTGCGGCTGTCGAAACCGGTGATCGCAGCAATCGAGGGCTTTGCGGTCGCCGGCGGCATGGAATTGGCGCTGTGGGCCGACCTGCGCGTGGCGGCCGAGGACGCCACTTTCGGCATCTTCTGCCGCCGCTTCGGCGTGCCGCTGATCGATCTCGGCACCATCCGCCTGCCGCGGCTGATCGGCCATTCGCAGGCGGTCGACCTGATCCTGACCGGGCGCCCGGTCGGCGGACCGGAGGCACTCCGCATGGGGCTTGCCAACCGCCTGGTGCCAAAGGGCGAAACGCGCGCGCACGCGATTGCACTCGCGAAAGAGATCGCGCGCTTCCCGCAAGCCTGCCTGCGCGCGGACCGGTTGTCGGCGCTGCGACAGTGGGATCTATCGGAAGAAGAGGCGATCGAGAGCGAAATGCGCGGCGGGCTCGAGGTGATTGCCTCCGGCGAGACGCTTTCGGGCGCGAAGCGCTTTGCGTCCGGTATCGGCCGCCACGGCAATTTTGGCGGCGAGCTGGGGAACGGCTGATGACGCGACCTGTCACCGATGCGAAAACCTTTACCACCACCGATTTCCGGCTCCGGAGCGGAGTCGTGATGTCCGAAGTGACCATTGCCTACCGGACGCTGGGCGAACTTGCGCCAAACCGCGACAACGTCGTGCTGGTCACGCATGGCAACACCAGTGGCCCGCAAATGATCGATCCCGGAGGGATGACCGGCGAAGGCAGTTGGAACGAACTGGTCGGCCCCGGCAAAGCAGTCGACACCAACCGCTACTTTGCGATCTGCCCGAACATGCTGGGCTCCTCCTACGGATCGACCAATGCGGCAAGCATCGATCCGGCGACGGGAAAGCGCTACGGCGCCCGCTTTCCGGACATCACGGTCGGCGACATCGCCGCCACCCAGCGCGCGCTGCTCGATGACCTCGGAATCGAAAGCCTGGTCGCGATCGTCGGCCCGTCCTATGGCGGCTTCCAGGCCTTTCAATGGGCTGTCGATTATCCCGGCGCAATGAAAGGGATCGCTGCCGTCGTCACGACGCCGGCATTGACGCCTGAGCGATCCGAGGGAAACGTGGCGCGTCTGCTCGCGACCTTGTCGGAGGATCCCAACTGGAACGGCGGCGACTACTACGATAGCGGCGGCGTGCTCGAGAGCATGATCCAGGTCCGCATCCCGACGCTGAAAACCTATGGGATCGAAGCGCGCCTACGGGACACGCTCTCCGAACCCGACGAGATCGAGGCGGCGATCCGCGGCGAGGCCGCGCGATGGGCCGAAGGCTTTGACGCCAATTCGCTGATCATTCTGGCGAAGGCGCTGCGCGGCTTCGACGTCACGGGGCAGTTCGGCAAGATCAAGGCGAAGGTGCTCTACGTGCTGTCGCGCACCGACCAGCTGTTCCCGCCGGACCTAGCGCCCGGCGTGATGGCGGGACTGAAGGCCGCGGGCGTCGACGCCGACTATTTCCTGCTCGACAGCGAGTATGGCCATTCGGCATCCGGCCGCGACGCGCACAAATGGGCGCCGCGACTGCGGCAGTTCATGGAGAGCCTTCGGTAAGCATGCGCACGCGATCCTCCGTCCCCGCGAACTCCGGGACGACGGAGAGATCGGAGTGACTAGCGCGTGATGACTTTTCTTCGAATCGTCATCCCGCTCTACCTTTTGTTTGAGCATGATCTCCGCGCAAACGCGTCCCGCGTTTGTTAGCTAAGGGAAAAGCCGGTACCCACCCAACGGGTTGTCGCCCCCAGGGCACGCTCTTGGGGCACGCTCTTGGGGCATGCTCTTGGGGCATGCTCTTCCGAATCATGCGCTAGCTCCCGCTGAACGAATTATAGCCCTGGTCTTCCCAGTAGCCGCCCTTGTAGTCGTTGGTGACTTCCATCGAGATCACGTATTTCGGATTCTTGAAGCCGAGCTTCGTCGGCACGCGTATCTTCATCGGGAAGCCATAGGCGCGCGGCAGGATCTCGTCGGCGAATTTGAACGTCATCTGCGTCTGGGGATGCAGCGCGGTGCGCATGTCGAGCGGCGAATTGTAGCCCTCCTTGTCGGCGCACTGGAACCAGACATATTTCGCCCGCGTGTCGGCGCCGACCACCTTGAGGAAATCGCGCAAGGGCGTACCGGTCCAGCTTCCGATCGCGCTCCAGCCCTCGACGCAGATGTGGCGCGTCACCTGCTTCACCTGCGGCAATTGATAGAGCTCGTCCAATGTCCAGGATTTCTTGTTGTCGACGAGGCCGCGCACTTCGAGCTTCCATTCCTTGCCGTCGACCTCAGGCGCGTCGTCGACGTCATAATAGCCGTTGAACGGAAACGGCTTCGTCACCGCGCTCTCGGGGAAGGTCGGCGCCAGCGCATCGGGATTGAACATCCACGCCTGCACGGCGTCGTTGAATTTCGAGATCTGCTTCAGCATCTCTTCCGCCGAGCCGCTGTCGAGGACGTCACATCCAGTCAGCAGCGTCAGCGCGCCGAGGCTGGCGCCACCCGAGATGAAGCGCCGGCGCGTCAGGTCCGACATCACCTTCACCGCGTCCCGGACCAGGAGCTTCTTGTCGACGCCGGGGATCAGAAGCGAGCGCATGCGGCCCATGGTTTGTCTCCTCAAGATTGGTTCAGCGGCCGATGATCATGGCGCGCAGGCTTTTCGGCACCAGGAGAGCCAGCACGATATGCACCACCAGGAACGCGACGATCGCCGCCATGCAGAAGAAGTGGACGTAACGGGCGATGGCATAGTCGCCGAACAGCATGACCAGCCAATGCAACTGCACCGGTTTCCAGATCGACAGGCCGGACAAGACGATCACGACGCCCACCACGATGATGCCGGCATAGAGCAGCTTCTGCACATAATTGTACTTTGTGAGATCGTCATGGGCGAGCTTGAAGGTCAGCGCCGCCTTGACGTCGGACACCACGCCGCTCGGTGTGATCGGCAGCAGTTTTTTCCGGAAGCGGCCGGTCGCCAGGCCCGTGATGAGATAGACGAGGCCGTTGACCATCAGCAGCCACATCGCGGCGAAATGCCAGAGCAGCGCGCCGCCGAGCCAGCCGCCCAGCGTAATGCTGTGCGAGAAGCGAAAATCGAACAGCGGCGAGGCGTTATAAATCTGCCAGCCCGACATGATCATCAGGATCATCGCGAACGCGTTGATCCAGTGCACGGTCCGCACCCAGGCCGGCTGGATCACTTTCGCGGGCTCGATCCTGGTGTGGTGATCGGCGGCTGCAAGGCTGGACATGACTGCTCCGTCCTAAGATCGTCTACCGGCAATTATACGCCGGGAACTTCAGTTTCGTTACTGCCTGGACGCTATGAAATCGATGCCTGCGGCATATTGGCTTCACAAAAAAGCGAGCCGGGTTTCCCCGGCTCGCCCGCGCGTATCCTGACAGGGAACGTTAAGGAATCAGGACACGCGCTAGGTCTTTAGGAAGCCGGCATCAGCACGGTATCGACCACATGGATGACACCGTTCGACTGATGGACGTTGGTGATCGTGACCATCGAGGAATCGCCCTTGGCGTCGATGATCCAGGTCTTGCCATCCGCCTTCTTCACCGTCAGTTCCTCGCCTTCGGCGGTCTTGAGCTTCTTGCCATCGGTCAGGTCGGAGGCGTCGAGCTTGCCCGGCACCACGTGATAGGTGAGGATCTTGGTCAAAGTCGCCTTGTTCTCTGGCTTGACCAGAGTGTCGACCGTGCCGGCGGGCAGCTTACCGAAGGCCGCGTTGGTCGGCGCGAACACCGTGAACGGGCCCTTGCCTTCCAGCGTCCCGACCAGGCCGGCGGCCTTCACCGCGGCAACCAGCGTGGTGTGGTCCTTCGAATTGACGGCGTTCTGGATGATGTTCTTCGAGGGGAACATCGCAGCGCCGCCGACCATGACGGTCTTCTCTTCGGCGCGCGCGGGCGCAACGATGGTCGAGGTGATCGCGAGCACGCTGAAGGCAGCGGCGGACAAAAATGCAATACGACGCTTTGACATTGAAAGTCTCCCGATGATTGACATGGCCGGCGGGCATCCGCCGGGATGAGGGGCAACAACGGCACAGTTTATTTTGGGGTTCACTGCGCCGTCGTTGGTCGGAGCTACGGGAGGTTTTGCTGGCAGTTTCGGAAAATAAATCTTCGTGATTGTTGAAACCCATTGGCTCGCGCGCCGTAGCTGACCGCTTCCGCGTCGCTCCGCTCGGCCGTTCAGCGAGACGGTGTAGCGTTACGAACCGAACATTTCGAAAAGGGGCTGCACCAGATCATCTCGCGAGGTGCACAACAACAATCCGCCGTCCCCGCGAAAGCAGGGACCCATACCGCTTGATCTCTCGATAAGGTCGTGCGGGAGACACTCTTCTCCCGCAGATCCTCGCTGCCATGACCGCTTATCTGCTGCTGCGGATCGCCGCGTGAAAATCGCCTCATCAATCTCTTGCGCTCAAATCCCCGCCATCATCACGTATTTGATCTCGACATACTCTTCCATGCCGTGATGGGAGCCCTCGCGACCGAGGCCGCTTTCCTTCACGCCGCCGAACGGAGCGACTTCGGTGGTGATCAGGCCGGTGTTGACGCCGACCATGCCGGACTCCAGCGCTTCCGCCACGCGCCAGACCCGGCCGAGATCGCGCGAATAGAAATACGACGCTAGGCCGAACGGCGAGTTGTTGCACATCGCGATCACCTCAGCCTCGTCCTTGAAACGGAACACCGGCGCGAGTGGCCCGAAGGTCTCTTCATGCGCCACCAGCGCATCCGGCCTGACATTCGCGAGCACGGTCGGCTCGAAGAACGAGCCGCCCAGCGCATGGCGCTTACCGCCGGTGACGATCTTGGCGCCGCCCTTGACCGCGTCCGCGATATGTTTTTCGACTTTGTCGACCGCTTCCATATTGATCAGCGGCCCCTGCACCACGCCCTGTTCGGTGCCGTCGCCGATCGTCATTGCGGAGACCTTGTTCGAGAGTTTTTGCACGAACTCGTCGTAGATCTTGTCCTGGGCATAGAGGCGGTTGGCGCAAACGCAGGTCTGGCCCATGTTGCGGTATTTCGAGACGATCGCGCCCTCGACCGCGGCGTCGATGTCGGCATCGTCGAACACCACGAACGGCGCGTTGCCGCCGAGCTCGAGCCCGAGCTTCTTCACGCCGACGGAAGCCTGCTGGTAGAGAATCTTGCCGACCTCGGTCGATCCGGTGAAGCCGACGAAGCGCACGGCAGGATGCCCGCAGAGCACCTTGCCGATCGCGGACGAATTGCCGGTGAGGATATTGAACACGCCCTTCGGGATGCCGGCCTTCTCGGCGAGCGCCGCCAGCGCGAGAGCAGTCAGCGGCGTTTCATTTGCGGGCTTCAGCACCACGGTACAGCCGGCGGCAAGCGCCGGCGAGACCTTGCGGGTGATCATCGAGCAAGGGAAATTCCACGGCGTGATCGCGCCGCAGACGCCGATCGGCTGCTTGATCGCGAGCAGCCGCGCGTCCGCCCGCTGCGTCGGAATGGTTTCGCCATAGACGCGCCGCGCCTCCTCGGCGAAGAACTCGACATAGGCGCCTCCGATGTCGACCTCACCAAGCGCCTCCGCGAGCGGCTTGCCCTGTTCCGAGGTCAGGATCAGCGCGAGATCCTCGCGGTTGGCGGCGATCAGCTCGAACCATTTGCGCAAGAGGTTGGAGCGCTGCTTGGCGGTCAGCTTGGCCCAGGCGGGAAATGCCCGCTCGGCGGCTTCGACCGCCTGGGTCGTTTCCGCCGTGCTCATCACCGGTATTTTCGCGAGTTCGACGCCGTTGGCCGGGTTGGTGACGGGACGGGAGGGCGTGCCGACCCAGGCGCCGTCGATGTAGCAGTGCTCGCGCAGCAGCGAGGCGTCCTTGAGACGGTCGCGCAGCGAGGGTGTTGAGGCTTGCGAAGCGCGTGCGGCGGCGGTCGGGGTCATGGCGTTGCTCCTCGGATTTTTGGCTATTAATCCGAGTATAGGCCGAAACGAACCGCGATGCACCGCCCGCTAACGCCGGGCTGCTTCAAGCAATTTTGAGGGCCGATCTTGAACGTCCGTCAGGCCGCGCCGCTGATATAGGTGTCGCGCCGGCCGATCATGCGCTCCGCCGCGGCTTTCGCGTCCGCCTTGCTGGAGGTGGCGCAGGTCCGGTATTCGAGCTCTGGCCCCTCGACGGCGTCGCGGCGTCCGAACCAGGACTTGGAACCAATCTGCAGCAGGGCCAGCGCCTGCGCCACATTATCGACCGCACCGAAAGAGTGCAGCGCGCCGCTTCCGGCAAATCGGACTTCGTAAATGCCCGGCGAAATCGGCGCCTCGATATTCTCACCGCGCGCGGCGCGCGGATACCTTTTCCATTCGCTCCAAGTCGAAATCATGATCGCCCCCATGCGGCACGAGGGCCGCAAATCGTTTTAACCAAATTTTTGCTTGAACAACGCAACGCAACTTGCGTTTTTCGCCTGTATTTTGAGCGCTTTACTACAAAAATCGCAGTGGCTGACAGGCGCAAAACAGCATATCGCCCATGTGTGGCTGGATCACCGGTCCGACCGGCATTTCCACCTCAAATTATGTCGAGTGTTGCAGTTCTGTCCCCGGTTCACCGAAATTTTGCCAGGGCTGGTGCGGCCCTCACGAGCGCGCGTGGCGCCGTGTGTGCGCTTGCGGGAGTGAGCGGGCGGGAGGAAGATCGCGTCACTTCCATAACACATAGCAGCCCGGAGGAGCGTCCCATGCAAGGTAAAGCCGAGATCGATCAGATTCTGCGTCAGAAGAGTGAGGCCAAGGAAATTCCCGGTGTGGTCGCGGTCGCCGCGAGCGGGAATGAAGTGATCTACCAGGGCGCGTTCGGCAAGCGCGACCTGTCCAAGGACGACGACATGACGCTCGACAGCGTGTTCTGGATTGCATCGATGACCAAGGCGATCACGAGTGCGGGCGCCATGCAACTGGTCGAGCAAGGCAAACTTTCGCTCGACGAGCCGATCGGAAAATTGTTGCCTGACCTTGCCTCGCCCAAGGTGCTCGAGGGTTTTGACGCAACGGGCGAGCCGAAACTGCGTGCCGCTAAGGGCGAGATCACGCTGCGCCATCTCATGACCCACACCGCCGGCTTCTGCTACAACATGTGGAACGGCGACCTGGGGATTTATCTTGAGAGGACCGGGCTGCCAGCCATCACCACCTGCAAGAACGACGCCCTGAAGACCCCGATCATGTCCGACCCCGGCACGCGCTGGGAATACGGAACCAACATCGATTTCGTCGGCAAGGCGGTGGAAGCGGCGAGCGGTAAGCGCCTTGACGCCTATTTGCGCGATCATCTGTTCGCGCCGCTGGGCATGACCGACACCGGCTTCAAGATCGGCGAATCGCAGCGCAAGCGGCTGGTCGGAATGCATGCGCGCGGTGAGGACGGATCGCTGGCGGCGATTCCGTTTGAGCTGGAGCAGGATCCGGAATTCCACATGGGTGGCGGCGGACTCTACGGCACCGCGGCGGACTACATCAAGTTCACCCAGATGATTCTCAACAAGGGTAAAGGCAACGGCAACGAGGTGCTGAAGCCTGAGACGGTTGCGATGATGAGCCAGAACCACATCGGCGAGCTCAACATGACCAAGATGATCTCGGCGGCTCCGCCCTACACGAACGATGTCGATCTCTATCCGGACATGGCGAAGAAGTGGGGCTTGAGCTTCATGATCAACACCGCCAAGACGCCTGAAGGCCGCAGCCCCGGCAGCCTCGCCTGGGCGGGATTGGCCAACACCTATTACTGGATCGATCCGTCGCGCGACGTGACCGGCGTGATCCTGATGCAGTCGTTGCCGTTCGCCGACACGAAGTGCCTCGAAGCATTCGCGGGCTTCGAGCGCGGCGTCTATGCCGGCCTCGATGCCGGCAGCGGCCAGAAAGCGGCGTAAGCTACTCGTCCCTCTCCCCGCCCCTCGCGGGGAGAGGCCTGCCGCGACCCAAGCCCTTCGAACATAGGTTGGGCCTGCGCGGCCAGCACTTGCCGGGTAAAATGCCGCAAAAATGGACGCGCCCGGAGAACCGATCCGGGACCGCGGCACGCGTTCGAGATGGGAGGAATCGACCTGAGCGAACGAGCGGACAGTTATGTTTGCGGCATTTCCGATGCGCCGTTGCTCGGCGATACGATCGGAAGGAGCCTCGACCGGGCGGCGCAGCGCTGGGGCCGTCGCGAGGCGCTGGTCTCGCCGAGCCATGGCGTCCGCTGGACCTGGAACGAATTTGCCGAGCGCGTCGATGCGCTGGCCGCGGGCTTTCTGGCGCTCGGGCTCGAGCAGGGCGAACGAATCGGCATCTGGTCGCTCAACCGCCCTGAGTGGACGCTGACCCAGTTCGCCGCGGCCAAAGCGGGGCTGATCTTGGTGACGATCAACCCCGCCTACCGGCTCAGCGAACTGGAATTCGCGCTTCACAAGGTCGGCTGCGCGGCGATTGTGACCGCAACGGCGTTCAAGACCAGCGACTATATGGAGATGCTGAACACGCTGATGCCCGAGCTTGCCAGCGCCGAGCCGGGCCGCTTGCGCGCGGCACGGCTGCCGCAATTGCGCGCGGTGATCCAGGTCGGGGGACCGCTTTGTCCGGGCACGATCCCGTTCGACGAGGTCGCGCACATGGGCGGTGACCGGCACCGCGATCAGCTCGCAGCGCTTACCGAGACGCTGCAATTCGACGATCCCGTCAACATCCAGTTCACCAGCGGCACCACCGGCTCGCCGAAGGGCGTGACGCTGACCCATCACAACATCCTCAACAACGGCTATTTCGTCGGCCGCGCCATGCGCCTGACCGAACAGGACCGCATCTGCATCCCCGTGCCGCTCTATCACTGCTTCGGCATGGTGATGGGCAACCTCGCGTCCGTTACGCTCGGCGCCGCCATGGTCTATCCGGGCGAGGGCTTCGATCCGCTGACGACGCTGAAAACCATCGAGCAGGAGAAATGCACGACGCTTTACGGCGTGCCGACGATGTTCATCGCCGAGCTCGATCATCCCGAATTCGCGCGGTTCGATTTGAAATCGCTGCGCACCGGCATCATGGCCGGCGCGCCATGCCCGATCGAGGTGATGAAGCGCGTCAACACCGAGATGAACATGGGCGAGGTGACGATCGCCTATGGCATGACCGAGACCAGCCCGGTCAGCTTTCAGAGCGCCGTCGATGATCCCCTGGAGCGGCGGGTGTCGACGGTTGGACGAATCCATCCGCATGTCGAGGTCAAGATCGTCGATCTCGAAGGCAAGGTCGTGCCGCGCGGCGAACGCGGCGAGCTTTGCACGCGCGGCTACAGCGTCATGCAGGGCTATTGGGACGAACGCGAGAAAACCGCCGACGTGCTCGACCAGAACGGCTGGATGCATACGGGCGATCTCGCCGTCATCGATGACGAGAGCTATTGCAACATCGTCGGCCGCATCAAGGACATGGTGATCCGCGGCGGCGAGAACCTTTATCCCCGCGAGATCGAGGAATTCCTCTATCGCCATCCGAAAATCCAGGATGTGCAGGTTTTCGGCGTCGCCGACGATCGCTACGGCGAGGAACTGTGCGCCTGGATCAGGACGCGTTCCGGCGAGACACTGACGGCTGATGAGATCCGCGCCTTCTGTCATGGGCAGATCGCCCACAACAAGATCCCGCGCTATGTCGAGTTCGTCGACGCGTTTCCGATGACCGTGACCGGCAAGATCCAGAAATTCCTGATGCGCGAGGCCGTCGAGGCGCGGTTGGGATTGAAGGCGGCGAAGACGGCGTGAGGAAGACGGCGGCGCGGTTCGCTGCGCTGCTCCTGTTCCCTCTCCCCGCTCTTTGCGGCGAGAGTTAGGGTGAGGGGCTGCTTCCACGAATTCAGCTCGCGGAGAATCCCCCTCACCCGGATCGCATCTGCGATGCGATCCGACCTCTCCCCGCACGCTGGCGAGGTAAGAAAGCTAAACCGGCAGCCCCGCCTTCCTCGCCAATTCCTTCAGCGACACCTGTGGCCGCGCGCCGATATGCTGGATCACTTCGGCCGCCGCGAGCGCGCCCAGCCGCCCGGCATTCTCGTAGCCGGCGTCGCGGACGAGACCAAACAAGAATCCCGCCGCGAACAGGTCGCCAGCGCCGGTCGTGTCCACCATTTGCTCCACCGGGAATGCCGGCACCGCGATCACGCCCTCGCCTGACACCACCACGCAGCCCTTCTCGCTGCGGGTGACGACGCCGAGCTTGGCGTCCTCGCGCAATTGCCCAAGTGCGCTGTCGAAATCGGACGTCTGATACAGCGAATGCAGTTCGGCCTCGTTGGTGAACACCAGATCGACCGTGCGTTTCTTCATCAGATCGAGAAACTCGTCGCGATAGCGATCGACACAGAACGAATCCGACAGCGTCAGCGCGACCTCGCGGCCAGCCTCATGCGCGATTTGCGAGGCCTTCACAAAAGCCTCCTTGGCGCTCTTCGGATCCCAGAGATAGCCTTCGAGATAGATGATTTTCGCGGCGGCGATCTCGGCAGGGTCGATGTCGGCGGGCACAAGGTGCTGCGCGGCGCCGAGATAGGTGTTCATGGTGCGCTCGCCATCATCGGTCACCAGAATGTAGCAGCAGCCGGTGGCCGGGCCGTCCGTGGCCGGCTTGGTCTCGAACGCGACCCCTGCCGCGCGGATATCGTGGGCGTACATCCGTCCGATCTGGTCGTCCTTGACCTTGCCGACATAGGCCGCGCGCGCGCCGAGGCTGGCGATCCCGACAATGGTGTTGGCGGCCGAGCCCCCCGACATCTCGGTCGCCGGGCCCATGTCCTGGTAGATCGCCGCGGCCTGCGCCTCGTCGATCAGCGCCATGCCGCCCTTGGTCATGCCATGGCGGTTCAGGAAGCTTTCGTCGGTCTTAACCAGGACGTCGAAAATCGCGTTACCGATGCCGAGAACGTCGTATTTTGCTTCAGCCATTTGATAGAGATCCCGTAGCGGCGATTGCGAAAGGCTGCGGCCTATCACACGCGATGCGGTAATAGAAGCCTTAATGATCCGCTCCTTCCTCACGGTATCTTCGGGAACGCTGACCTCGCGGCTGCTCGGATTTGCGCGCGACGCCATGATCGCGGCGCTGCTCGGCACCGGCGCCGTCGCGGATGCCTTCCTGGTCGCGTTCCAGCTCGTCAACGTCGTGCGCAGGCTGTTGAGCGAGGGCGCATTGAACGCGGCGCTGGTGCCGGCGTGGCTGCGCCTGCGCGACACCGACGGCGCGCTCGCAGCGAGCGCCTTCGCAGGGCGCGTGCTCGGCACCGTCAGCGCGGCCATGATCGTCGCGGCAGCGCTGCTCGGGCTGTTGATGCCGTTCGTCATCGCGGTGCTGGCGCCGGGATTTACCGGGCGCGAAACACTGCAATTCGCGGTCGACGATGCCCGATTGATGCTGCCCTATCTCGCCTTTGCCGGTCCCGTTACCGTGATGCTCGCGCTGGCGAGCGCGCAGTCGCGCTTCGTGCTGACAGCGTTTTCGCCGGTTCTGTTCAACATCGCACTGATCGCCGTGACGATCGCGCTGATCCTGATACCGCACGATGCCGGCATGGCCGCGCTGGTGCTCGCCGCAACCGTCGGCGTGGCCGGCTTCCTGCAATTGCTGATCCTGGCGCAGCGACGCCGCGGCGAAGCCATGGCGACGCCGCTCCGCGTCTCCCTCGACACCGACATGCGGGGCTTCCTCGCCCGCGCGCTTCCCGGCATGGCCGCGAGCGCCGCGCCGCAATTGCTGATCGTCGCGGGCGCGGTCATCGCCTCGGCTTCACCTTCGGCAGTCTCGTGGCTTTACTTCGCCAACCGCCTGATCGAGCTACCGCTCGGCATGGTCGGCGTCGCCATGGGAACGGTGCTGATCCCCGAACTGACCCGCGCGCTGCAGGGCGGCGACAAACGCGCGATCGCGCACGCGGAATCGCGCGCGCTGGAACTTTCGATCGGGCTGGCTTTGCCGGCCACGCTTGGCTTGACCGTGCTGAACGAGCCGATCGTGCGATTGCTGTTCGAGCACGGCGCGTTTACCGCGGCCGATACGGCCGCGACCGCACGGGCGCTGGTCTGGCTCGCGCTGGGCCTGCCGGCCCAGGTGCTGGTGAAAGCGCTGTCGCCGGCCTTTTTCGCGCGCGAGGATACGCTCGCCCCGCTCTGGGCGACGTCAAAGGCGGTCGTGGTGGCGATCGTCTCCTCGGTGCTGCTTGGCTATTTCTTCGGCGCGGCCGGCATCGCCGCCGGTATCGCGCTCGGAGCCTGGAGCAACGCGCTGTCCCTGATCCGGCAGGGCGCCGCGAGCTTCGGATTTTCAGTCGACCAAGCCGCGCGTCGGCGGCTGCCGCGCATCGTCGCGGCCGCGCTGATCATGGGCGGGCTGTTGTGGCTGGCAACGAGCATGATTGTGGCGCCGCTGCACGGCCTTGCGCAGGCCGTTATTTTGCTGCTGACGATGATCGGCGGGATCGCCGTCTACACCCTGTTCCTGGCCCTGTTCGCCGTCACGAGCTGGCGCGAGGCGGTTAACGCCGTCCGGCAAGGCAAGCCGCGCGACTTGCGCGCGTGAAGCGCGCGTGGCAAACGACAGCGCCACACGGATATTTTCGGGAAGAAGACCATGGCGATGGTTGAACGGGTTTTTTCGGGCGTCCAGCCGACGGGTAATTTGCATCTCGGCAATTACCTCGGCGCGATCGTCAATTTCGTGAAGCTGCAGGAGACGCATAACTGTCTCTATTGCGTCGTCGACATGCACGCGCTGACGCAGCCCGTGGAGGTGTGGGGCGGACCGGCCGAGCTCGCGCGCAATACCCGCGAGGTCACCGCGGCCTTCATCGCCGCTGGCATCGATCCGAAGAAGCACATCGTCTTCAACCAGAGCCAGGTGTCCGGGCACGCCGAGCTCGCCTGGATCTTCAACTGCGTGGCACGGGTCGGTTGGCTCAACCGCATGACGCAATTCAAGGAGAAAGCCGGCAAGGACCGCGAAGCCGCCTCGGTCGGTCTTTACGATTACCCCGTGCTGATGGCGGCCGACATTCTCTTGTATCGCGCCACGCATGTGCCGGTGGGCGAGGACCAGAAGCAGCATCTGGAGCTGTCCCGCGACATTGCGCAAAAATTCAACAACGACTTCGGCGACTCGATCCGCGGCCACGGATTTGGCGACGGCCTGTTCTTCCCGCAGCCCGAACCCTTGATCACCGGCCCCGCGACGCGGGTGATGTCGCTGCGTGACGGCACCAAGAAGATGTCGAAGTCGGATGCGTCCGATAATTCGAGGATCAATCTCACCGACGACGCCGACACCATCGCCCAGAAGATCCGCAAGGCGAAGACCGATCCCGAACCTTTGCCAACGGAGGAAAAGGGGCTCGAGACGCGGCCGGAAGCCGACAATCTGGTTGGCATTTACGCCGCGCTGTCCGGCCAGGCAAAGTCCGACGTGCTGCGCGCCTTCGGCGGCGGACAGTTCTCCAGCTTCAAGAACGCGCTGGTCGACCTTTGCGTCACCAAGCTCGCGCCGGTCGCCACCGAGATGCAGCGGCTGGCCGCGGACCCCGGCTATGTCGACGCCGTTCTGGTCGATGGCGCCGATCGCGCCCGTGCCATCGCAGCTGAAACCATGCAGGCGACCAAGGACATCGTCGGCTTCGTTCGAAAGCGCTGATTTTTTTGCATCTGCGAAGTGCGGTAAGAAGCAATCTGCGCGATCCCCGGTTTCGTCGCTTGATCGCAAGCGCTACCATCGCCCCTCTCCCAAAGTTGGAGCGGGTGTGGCACCATGCACGGCGCTAGAGCGTGATCCGGGAAAAGCCTGCCCCGCACTTGATGCGGGGTGGATACCGGTTTTCCGAAATGATCATGCTCAAATAACGTGCCGCCGATTTGAGGTTCCTGCACCGCTCGCGGCAAGCGCAGCACCGGGACATGCATGAGCACCCAGCGACGAAGCTACGAGACGGGTCACAAGCCGAAATGTCTCGTCATCGTTGACGACACCGCCGAATGGGACCGGGCGGTCTACTATGCCAGCCGCTGGGCGATCCGTTATGACGGCGGCGTGGTGATGCTGCGCATCATCGAAACCGAGGATCAGAATCAGCAGTGGCTTGGCGTCGCCGACATCATGCGCGCCGAGGCCCATGAGGACGCCAACGCCGCGCTCGACCGCGCCGCCGGCCGTGCCAACGGCATCGCCGCGATCACGCCGGAGCGCACCATTCGCGAGGGCGACCCGATCGAGCAGCTTCTGGACGTAATCGAGCGGGACGTCGATATCGCCATGCTGGTGCTGGCGGCCAGTCCCGGCGCGGAGGGCCCCGGCCCGCTCATCACCACGATCGCCAAGACGGTCGGTTCTTTCCCGGTCCCGGTTGTCGTCGTGCCGGGCGACCTCAGCGACGCCGACATCGACGCCCTTTCATAGGTGCGATGCAGCCGCGGAACCCTAGATCATTGTTTGAGCATGATCTTTTCGGAAAACCGGTACCCACCCCGCATCAAGTGCGGGGCAGGCTTTTTCCGGATCATGCTGCCCACCCTTGACCGTGCGTTTGCCATCGCCATCTGCTAAACAGCCCTCACGCGCCGGCCTTGAACCGGCGACGCTGGAGAAAGCCATGTTCATTCAGACTGAAGCCACCCCTAATCCCGCCACCTTGAAATTCATTCCTGGCCGCACCGTCCTCGACGGCGGCACCATGGAGTTTGCCAACCGCGAATCGGCGGCGCGCTCGCCGCTCGCCGAACGGCTGTTCGGCGTAACCGGTGTGACCGGGGTATTCTACGGCTCGGACTTCATCACCGTCACCAAGGACGGCGGCGACTGGCAGCATTTGAAGCCCGCGATCCTCGGCGCCATCATGGAACACTACATGTCCGGCGCGCCGCTGCTCGCCGACGGTACCGCCGCCAGCGACGAGATGCGGGATGAGGAAGACGAATTCTTCAGCGATGAAGACGCCGAGACGGTCGAGATGATCAAGGACCTGATCGAGACGCGAGTGCGGCCTGCGGTCGCCAATGACGGAGGCGACATCACCTTCCGCGGCTTCAAGGACGGGATCGTCTATCTCAACATGAAGGGCGCGTGCTCGGGCTGTCCGTCGTCGACCGCGACGCTGCAGCACGGCATTCAGAACCTGCTGCGGCATTTCGTGCCCGACGTGGTCGAAGTCCGGCCGATGTGATCGAAGCCGCGAATAGCGAGTAGCGAGTAGTAACGGCGGACGGGCTTCTATTGGCCATTCGCCATTCGCGGATAGCCCACGCTGATCCCGCGCGCCTCGTCAATCTACGCCGCTTGCCCGATGCTGGCGGCTTCGGTCGCGGCATGCTGCATCCCTGTCGACATCTCGGCGGTGACCGCACTCTGCTCTTCAATCGCCGCAGCCGTCGACGTCACATACTCGTTGACATCCAGAATTGCTTTCTTGATCGCATCGAGGCCCTTGACCGCGTCGCCTGAAATGCCATTCAAATTCCCTATCTCCTGCTCGATCTTGTCGGAGCCCGATTGGCGGGGTTTCATCAGTTGGCTAATTTTCAATTAATTCTCTATCCTTTCAAATACTTAATTAATTAATTCTCTATCCTTTCAAATACTTAGTGTCCCAGAAGTTGTATTGTGCGCGACGGCGCCGAAAACCGGGCGCGAAAAATCTCTGGCGAAAATCTCTGGATGGAATCGCTTTGCTAGAATTTCATTTCCGATGCCGCGCAGCGAACGATGTTAGGCTTGCGCCATGTTGATCCTCGCTATTGATACCGCGCTGGATGCGTGCGCGGCCGCCGTGCTCGACACAAACGCCGGCAAACTGATCGCGATCGAATCGCAGGCGATGAAACGCGGGCATGCCGAAGCCTTGATGCCGCTGATCGCACGCGTGATGAAGCAAGCAGGATTGCCGTTCGCGGCGCTCGACCGGATCGCGGTGACCACGGGTCCCGGCAGCTTCACTGGACTACGTGTCGGCCTTTCCGCCGCGCGCGGCATTGCGCTGGCCGCGGGCAAACCGGTGGTTGGGCTGACAACGCTTTCGGCTTACGCCGCGCCTGCCATCAGCGAGAACGGCGAGCATCCCGTGCTATCGGCGATCGATGCGCGGCACGACCACGTCTATTTTCAGCTCGTCAGCGCGGACGGCGGCCCGCTGATTCGCCCTAGCGTTGCCCCGATCGAAGAGGCGCTTGATGCGTCGCGGTTCGGCGCGCCGCATCTGGTCGGCAATGCCGCGAGGATCATCGCCGATCGCTGGCCGGCGCAAGCATTGCCGCCTTCCAGCGTGGACGCGCAAGCCGCCCCCGATATCGCCTGGGTGGCGCGGCTGGGCGCCGCGGTCGACCCCGACACTGCGCTCGCCCGGCCCTATTATCTGCGCGCGCCCGATGCCAAGCCTGCTCAGAACCTAAAGCCTGCTCAGGACTTAAGGCTGCCTGAGGACTCGAAGTCTCCTCAAAACTTGCCGCGTCAGCCTGCACGGCCAGCCACCTCATGATGACGTGGCTCTCCGAACTCTGGAGCGGCGGCAAGGCTGTGATCGAACCCGCGAAAATCCGCGATGCGGCGCGGCTCGCGCAGCTTCATGGCGCGTCGTTTCATCGCGGCTGGGGCGAAGCCGAGTTCGAGAGCATGCTGGCAGAACGCAACACGTTGTTGCATCGTCTCCGGCTCGGACGAAAGACGGTCGGCTTCGCCGTATCCAGGATGGCGGCGGACGAGGCCGAGATTCTGTCCATCGCCATCGACCCCGGCTATCGCGGACGCGGTCTCGCCCGCGACCTCTTGTTGACACATCTCGGCCATCTGGCCGGCCGGGGGGTGCGAACCATCTTCCTTGAGGTCGAAGAGAATAACGAGCCAGCGCGGCGGCTCTACGAGCGGGCCGGATTTACCGTCGTCGGGCGCCGCGAACGTTACTACCGGCAGGCAGGCGGGGAACAATTGAATGCGCTTCTGATGCGCCGCCACTTGTCGTAACATGCCCTGGATGGCAGAACGTCGCCCCTCAAGGGAATTGCCAATGACCGCACTGAAGTCCCCCTCAGCGATCAAGCCTTCCGGCGGTATCGAAGCGCGTTGCGCCGCTACCGGCATGCGCATGACCGAGCAACGCCGCGTCATCGCGCGCGTGCTGGCGGAGGCCGTGGATCACCCCGACGTGGAGGAGCTGTATCACCGCTGCGTCGCGGTGGACGACAAGATATCGATCTCGACCGTCTATCGCACGGTCAAACTATTCGAGGACGCAGGCATCATCGAGCGGCACGATTTTCGCGAGGGCCGCGCGCGCTACGAACAGATGCGCGACAGCCATCACGACCACCTGATCAATCTACGCGACGGCAAGGTGATCGAATTCACCTCGGAAGAAATCGAGAAGCTGCAGGCCGAAATCGCCCGCAAGCTCGGCTACAAGCTTGTCGATCACCGCCTGGAGCTGTATTGCGTCCCGCTGGATGATGGCGAGTAAGCCGCACGGTGGCGTTCGATCTGATCATCTTCGATTGCGACGGCGTGCTGGTCGACAGCGAGGTCATCTCCTGTCGCGCGCACGCCGGGACGTTGACCGAAACGTTCGACGATATGCGGCGATTGCCCGCGCTGATCGCCCGGAAAGCAGCACGGCCGGTGGTCAATTAAGTTCGTCATTCCGGGATGGCACGTCAGCACCCGACCCGGAGTCTTGCGCCATAACGTCCGAATTCCGGGTTCGATGCTGGCGCATCACCCCGAATGCCGGCTCCGCCACGCTGGATTTTCGGCCGGTTAGTCTATATTTGAGCCATGCGCCGTATTGGCGCCGCCGCACGATCGCATGCAAGGGTCCATGAAGCCGCCGCGCAAGCTGCATATCAAGTCCTACGGCTGCCAGATGAACGTCTACGATGCCCAGCGCATGGTGGATACGCTGGCAGGCGAAGGCTTCGTCGAGACCGTGCACGCCGATGACGCGGATCTCGTGATCCTCAACACGTGTCACATTCGCGAAAAGGCCTCCGAGAAGGTCTATTCGGAACTGGGACGGCTGCGTGCCGCCAAGGAGGACGCCGCCCGCGACGGCCGCGAGATGAAGATCGCGGTGGCCGGCTGCGTCGCGCAGGCCGAAGGCGAGGAGATCATCCGCCGCGCACCTGTTGTCGACGTCGTGGTCGGACCGCAAAGCTATCATCACCTGCCGCAGCTCCTGCGGCGCGCGCAGCACGGGGGCCGCGCGATCGAGACCGAATTTCCAGCGGAGGACAAATTTGGCTTTCTGCCGCAACCCAGGCCGGACGCGATCCGCGCACGCGGCATTTCCGCGTTCGTGACGGTGCAGGAAGGCTGCGACAAGTTCTGCACCTTCTGCGTGGTGCCCTATACGCGCGGCACTGAGGCGTCGCGGCCGGCGGAGAAAATCGTCGACGACGTCAAACGGCTCGCCGACAACGGCGTGCGCGAGATCACGTTGATCGGACAGAACGTCAACGCCTATCACGGCGAAGGTCTTGACGGGCGAAGCTGCACGCTCGGCAGATTGTTGCATCGCCTGGCCGAAGTTCCCGGCATCGCGCGTCTGCGTTACTCGACCAGCCACCCAAACGATGTCGACGAGACGCTGATCGCGGCGCATCGCGATCTGCCCGCGCTGATGCCGTTCGTGCATCTGCCGGTGCAGTCCGGTTCGGACCGGATCTTGGCGGCGATGAACCGCAAGCATACTGTCCGTGACTACCGGAATGTTATCGACCGTTTTCGCGCTGTCCGCCAAGACATTGCATTTTCATCAGATTTTATCGTCGGCTTTCCTGGCGAAACCGAAGAAGATTTTTCCGCGACCCTCGCGCTTGTCACGCAAATCGGATACGCTGGCGCCTATTCTTTCAAATATTCGCCGCGGCCAGGAACGCCGGCGGCGGAGATGCGGGAGACGGTGTCAGCGGCAGACATGGACGAGCGATTGGCGCGACTCCAGGAGTTGATCGACAGCCAGCAATTGGCCTTCAACAAGGCTGCGGTTGGCGCCACCGTCGACGTGCTGTTCGAGCGCGCGGCGCGCAACGCGGGCCAGATCGTCGGCCGCACCGCCTATCTGCAGCCAGCGCACGTGATGGCGCAGCTCGATATTGTCGGGCAAATCTTGCCGGTGAGGATCGAAAGTCTCGAGCGCTACAGCCTGCTCGGCGAGCTGGCGCCGTCCCCACATACGCATGTCAGCCGGTCCGTCCCCTCTCAAATCAGCATTGGAGCCTGAACCCTTGCCAAAAAGCGCATCGGATTCGCCTTCGCTCGCTCCCCGCAAACTTGACCGCGACATGCAAATCCCGCCCGAAACGCAAGTCGTCATCGACTTCGACGACAATCGCGCCGCCTCCGCGCTGGTCGGCCCCTACGGACAAAACCTGGCGCAGATCGAACGGCGGCTTGGCATCGTCGTCGATTCGCGCGGCAATCACATTACCATCGCAGGCTCGCGCGAAGGCTGCGATGCGGCGCGCCGCGTGCTCGAGGCGCTCTATGCGCAGGCCGTCAAGGGTCATGACGTGGCGCAGGGCGATGTCGAAGGCGCGATCCGCGCCGTGATCGCGCAAGGCTCGCTGTTCGAGTACGACGCGAAGGCCGCGAAATCTGCGTTCGAATCCATCAACCTGCGCAAACGCCCGGTGCGCGCGCGCACCGCGGCGCAGGATTCCTACATCCGCGCACTGAAGCGCCATGAGCTGGTGTTCGGCGTCGGCCCCGCCGGTACCGGCAAGACCTGGCTTGCGGTGGCGCATGCCGCGCAATTGTTCGAGCGAAAGGAAGTCGATCGCATCATCCTGTCGCGGCCGGCGGTCGAAGCCGGCGAGCGGCTTGGCTTTTTGCCGGGCGATCTGCGCGAGAAGGTCGATCCTTACCTGAGGCCGATCTACGACGCGCTCTACGACCTGATGGATGCGCGGATCGTCGAGCGCGCGCTGCAAACCGGCGAAATCGAAATCGCACCGCTCGCCTTCATGCGAGGCCGCACGCTGACGAATGCCGCCATCATTCTGGACGAGGCGCAGAACACCACGGCCATGCAGATGAAGATGTTTTTGACCAGGCTCGGCGAGAACAGCCGCATGATCGTCACCGGCGACCCCTCCCAGGTCGACCTGCCACACGGCCAGATGTCGGGACTTGCGGAAGCCGCAAGACTGCTCGACGGCGTCGAGGGCATCGCGCAGGTGAAGTTCACAGCCGAAGATGTGATTCGTCATGAGCTGGTGGCAAGAATCGTCGCCGCCTACGAGAACGCGCCGCAACGCTGATGCTGGAGCATTCGCGCCGCGGGCGCGCTGGAAGCGATTTCCGATCGCACAAGACACTTTGCACCATGCCGCATTCAGTCCTTCTCATGACCGAGGTTCTCGTCGTCGCCGATTGCTGGCGGGAAGAGCCGGACGCCGGAGGCGTGATCCAGCGCGCGATCGCGGCCGCGGCCGAGGCCGTCGACGCCGATGTCCGCGATGCCGAGCTCGCGGTCATGCTGACCGACGATTTGGGCATTCGCACGCTAAACAGCAGTTGGCGCGGCATCGACAAGCCGACCAACGTGCTGTCGTTTCCCGCGCTGCAGCCCAGGACGGAGCGCCAGCCGGGCGATGCGCCGCGCATGCTCGGCGACATCGCCATCGCCTATGAGACGATGCGCAAGGAGGCCGATGACGAACAGAAGCCGTTCGATCATCACCTCAGCCATCTCGCGGTGCATGGTTTCCTGCACCTGATCGGCTACGATCACGAAAAGGAAGACGAGGCCGAGGCGATGGAAGCTCTGGAACAGGAGATCCTCGCGCAGCTCGGGATTCCCAATCCCTATGCGGACCGGGAACGGATGGATTGACATGGCGGACTCCGAACCGACCCACGACAATCCGCGCAACACGCGCAACCTCCCAGCGGTGGTGCCGTCTGGCGAACTGGCCCGCTCCGCCGCCGACCACTGGCTGATTCGGGCGATCCGCACCCTGTTTGGCTGGAAGGCGGGATCGGTCCGTGACGATCTGCAGGTCGTGCTCGATGCCTCCACGCCGGACGACGTCGGCTTCTCGGCCGTCGAGCGCACCATGCTGCGCAATATCCTCGGCTTGCATGAGCGACGGCTCGCCGACGTCATGGTTCACCGCGCCGACATCGTCGCGGTCAAGCGCGATATCCCGCTCGGCGAATTACTCGACCTGTTCGAAGGCGCCGCGCATTCGCGGCTGGTCGTCTATAACGAAACCCTCGATGATCCCGAGGGAATGGTTCACATTCGCGATCTGCTGGTTTTCATGACCGCCAAGGCGCGCGTGTCCGACAGCACGAAATCGCGACGCAAGAAACCGTTTCCCGCGGGGCTCGACCTGCGCGCGGTCGACCTGGCGCTGCCGCTCGCGGACGCCAACATCATCCGCAAGCTGCTCTATGTGCCGCCCTCGATGCGGGCGATCGATCTGTTGGTGCAGATGCAGGCCTCACGCATCCACCTGGCGCTCGTCGTGGACGAATATGGCGGCACCGACGGCCTGGTCTCGATCGAGGATCTCGTCGAACAGATCGTCGGCGAAATCGACGACGAGCATGACAGCGACGAGCCGCCGGCGATCGTGCGGCAGGCGGACAATTCCTTCATCGCGGATGCGCGCGCCAGCCTCGAAGATGTCCGCGCGGTGATCGGCGAGGAGTTCGTCACCGGCGAGGCCGGCGAAGAGGTGCAGACGCTGGGCGGCTATCTGGTGAGCCATGTCGGACGTCTGCCGGTGCGCGGCGAAGTCATTTCCGGCCCCGCCAATTTCGAGGTCGAGGTGCTCGATGCCGATCCGCGGCGGGTCAAGCGGCTGCGCATCGCCATCCAGAAGGAGCGCCCGGCGCCGCGCACGCAGCGCGAGAACCGGCGCCGCGAGGTGGCCGCGGAGCCCGGCCAGGCACAAGCGCCAGGTCAAGGACAGGGCCAAGGACCAGGCCAAGAACCAGGCCAGGCGCAGGCGAATGACAATCTGCCCCCATCCGCCGGTGATGGAGCCGGCCCATCGTGATCATTATTGATAGGCTTCGCGCGGCTGGCCTTGCGATCGTTTTGTCCTGGGGCTGGAAGCGCGGCGGGCTGGCCTTTGTGGCCGGTGCGCTGTCCGTTCTGGCCATGGCGCCGTTCAATGCCTGGCCGGTGCTGTTCTTGACCTTTCCGGTCGTGGTCTGGCTGATCGACGGCGCGGGCGCCGGGGCATTGCGCGGCGTCCCGGCGGCGGCACTGGCCGGCTTTTGGTTCGGGCTCGGCTATTTCGTGCTGGGACTCTACTGGATCGGTTACGCGTTCCTGGTCGACGCTTCCACCTTCGCCTGGCTGTTGCCGTTCGCCGTTCTCGGCCTGCCGGCTTATCTCGCACTGTTCACCGCCTTCGGCTTCGCACTGGCCCGCCTGATCTGGACGCGTGACGCCTCACGAGTGATCGCACTCGCCATCTGTCTCACCTTGAGCGAATGGCTGCGTGGCCACCTGCTCAGCGGCTTTCCCTGGAACGCGTTCGGCTACGCCCTCACGGAGCCGCTGGCGCTGGCGCAGACGGCTTCGTTGATCGGCCTTTGGGGACTGACGTTCCTGAGCGTCGCGATTTTCGCCAGTCCCGCCGTGCTGATCGATGGCCGTTCGCGCGGGCGCAGGCCTTGGATTGCGCCCGCCGCGGCGCTCGTGGTGCTGGTCGCGATGGGGATTTTCGGCGCGGTCCGCCTGGCGCGAGAGCCGACCCGGACGGTCGCCAATGTCAACCTGCGAATCATGCAGCCCAACCTGCAGCAGGACCTGAAATTCAATTACGCCGCCAAGGCGGAGGTCATGCACAGATATCTGACGCTGTCGGACCGGGCGTCAGGGCCGCAATCCACGGGCGTTCGCGACGCCAGCATTCTGATCTGGCCGGAGTCGGCGTTTCCCTTTTTCCTGACACGGGAAGCCGATGCGATGGCGCAGATCGCCGATTTTTTGCCGAAAGGCACGGTGCTGATTGCCGGCTCGGTGCGCGCCCCGGATATGCCCCCTGGCACCCGCATAACGCGCGCTTATAACTCAATTTATGTGATCGACCATGATGGCAGTATACTGTCAATCTATGACAAGCTGCACCTCGTGCCTTTCGGCGAATATCTGCCATTCCAGGACTGGTTGGAAGCGCTTGGTTTCGAACAACTTACCAAGATTCAAGGCGGCTTCATTGCCGGCAATCTGCGCCGCACGATGCAAATACCGGGCGCGCCATCTGCTCTACCTATGATTTGTTATGAAGCCATATTTCCCGGAAACGTTGCAGCGCGCGATGACCGCCCTGGCTGGATCGTCAATCTGACGAATGACGGATGGTTTGGAATTTCAACCGGACCGCATCAGCATCTCCAGCAGGCGCGGCTGCGCGCTATCGAGCAAGGCCTGCCGGTGGTTCGTGCCGCGAACACCGGCATCTCCGCGGTGATCGACCCGGTAGGACGGATTGTTGCGCAGCTCGGTCTCGGCATCGAAGGCGTGCTTGATTCTAGCTTGCCATCCGCCATTCGGGTGACGGTCTATGCGCGCACTGGTGATATACCCGTGGCCATCGTTGCGGCGGCTGCCTTGATATTCGTCATTCGTCGGCGCGCGGTGAAACAAATCCTGTGACGTGCGCATTTTGGGCCTGCAGATTCATGTTCAGTTTTCGAAGTTCACTAGAAATCTTCTACTGGTGAAAATCCAATAGTTGACAGACCTACGTCGCAATTCGCATTGTGTCGCTACCAGTACGGTCTAGTCAGCTCGTTGCTCAAATTGTCCGCAATCTTCCCCAATCTCCGAGCAAGATTTGACGATGCAGGCGCCGAGGACCTAATCAGCTTCGTCCGCCTCTTTTCCCGACTGGTCGCAAGGAGAGTTGGAAATGTCGACTAAAGCGCCGAACCCTGTTGACAAGTATGTCGGCAGTCGGGTGCGGATGCGCCGCATTATGCTTGGTATGAGCCAAGAAAAGCTCGGCGAAGCACTTGGCCTCACATTTCAGCAAATCCAGAAATATGAGAAGGGCACCAACCGGGTCGGCGCAAGCCGTATTCAGCAGATTTCCGAGATCCTGCAGGTCCCGGTGTCCTTCTTGTTCGAGGGAGGGCCAACCGGGACCGCGAATGCCGAAGGCTTCAGTGAAGGGACTTCGCCGGCCTATGTCTCCGACTTTCTGGCCACCGCAGAGGGTCTGGCGCTGACGCGCGCGTTCACGCGCATCACCGACGCCAAGCTCCGGCGCAGCATCGTCGATCTGGTCGAACAGATTGCTGCCCGCGAAGAGCCTGAAAAGGCCTGAGATTGTGACTTTCGCGCCCACATAGGCGCGCGAAAGTGGTCTCCTTCTGATAGCTTGGATGTCAAGTTTGCGCCGAAGATGGCGCTTTCGTGGATGTAACGTTACATGTCCAGTAACGCTAGATCCTATGGATGAAGAGTGACGACTGCCGAATTTCCTTAGCAGGCAACAGCCACGCCGATGACGACCAGCAATCCCTTCGATTCGAAAACCATCCTCGACGGCATCCGCCAATGGGTTGAAATCGAGACGCCGACGGATGTGCCTGAGCAGGTCAACGAACTGACGACGCTCGTGGCCAATGGCTACCGCGATCTGCCGGTAACCGTCGAACGCGTCACAGGACACGGCGGCTGCGGCGATCACCTGGTGGCGCGGTCGTCATGGGGCCAGGATGCGCCGGGCATCCTGGTGCTGAGCCATCTCGATACGGTGCATCCCCTGGGCTTCATCGGACGCCTGCCGTTCCGGATCGAGGGCGACAGCGCCTTCGGCCCCGGCATCTACGACATGAAAGGCGGAGCCTATCTCGCCTACCACGCCTTCCGGCAGCTCTGCGCAAGCCGCGATCGCCCGCCGCTGGGCGTCACGCAGCTCTACGTCTCCGACGAGGAGATCGGCAGCCCGACCTCGCGCGCGCTGATCAAGTCCGAAGGACAGAGAGCCAAATACGTCCTGGTGACCGAGCCGGCCCGCGACGGCGGCAAGATCGTGACCGGACGGAAGGGCGTCGGGCGCTTCGAGATATTCATCAAGGGCATTCCAGCCCATGCCGGCTCCAGGCCGGAGGACGGCCGCAGCGCCATCCGAGAATTGGCCAACGTGATCGCTGCTCTGGAAGCCTTGAACGATCCGAGACGCGGCGTCACCGTCAATGTCGGCGTCGTCAGAGGCGGCACGCGCCCGAACGTGATCGCGGAAGAGGCCTATGCGGAAGTCGATCTCCGCGTTCCGACCATCGCCGATGCCGATGACCTCGTTGCGAAAATCCTGAGTTTGAGATCGCGGAGCGAAGGCGTCAGCATCATCGTGACCGGCGAACTGAACCGGCCGCCTTACGAGAAGGGCAATTCCGGCGCCGCGCTTTTCGAACATGCCAAGACGCTCGCCGCCGAGATCGGCTTCGATCTCGTGGACACCTCCACCGGCGGCGGCTCAGACGGCAACTTCACCGCGTCGCACACCGCGACCCTTGACGGTCTCGGCGTCGACGGCAAGGGCGCGCATACACATTACGAGCAGATGTACATCTCCTCGATCGAACCGCGGACGCGGCTCTTGCATCGGCTTTTCCAGACACTGCGATGAGCGCGCCGGCCGGCGACTCCCCGAAGCACGACGCATGGCCCGACGACGACAATGCGCAGCGTGCCCAAGCCCAGCACGCCCGCGGCTCGTTCTTCGGCCGCCGCAAGGGACACAAGCTCCGTGCCCATCAGGCTGATCTGATCGAGCACCTCCTGCCCCGGCTCGCGTTGGACATCGCAAGCCCGGCGCTCCCCCATCCCGGCGAGCTGTTCGATCCCCGTGCAAGCGAGGTCAGGCTCGAAATCGGTTTCGGCGGCGGCGAACATCTGGTCGCGGAGGCGCGCGCCTTTCCCAGCCACGGCTTCATCGGCTGCGAGCCCTACGTCAACGGGATGGCGAAGATCCTGGCCCAGATCGAGGCCCACAACATCGGCAACATCCGGTTATTAGCCGGCGACGCCGCTGAACTCTTGGCGTGGCTACCCCCGCGATCGCTGGTCCGGATCGACCTGATCCATCCCGATCCCTGGCCAAAGCGACGGCATTGGAAACGACGCTTCGTACAGGACGCGACCGTTGCCGCAATGGCGCGCGTGCTGAAGCCGCAAGGCGAGTTCAGGTTCGTGAGCGACATCGACGATTATTGCGCGTGGACGCTGTCGCATCTTTTGCGCTCGAACGATTTCGTCTGGACCGCGGAGCGGGCCGTCGACTGGCTGAAGCCATGGGACGGCTACACGATGACGCGTTACGGCCAAAAAGCCGAGCGCGAGGGCCGCAAAGCGACGTATTTGCGGTTTCGGCGCGCTTGACAGGCTCCGCGACGAAGCCATCGAAAATCGCGCGTTCAGCTCAGGATCGCTTGAGCGTGCAACGACGCGAGACATTCAAAACGCCGCGCGGGTCTTCCAGAAGCCCACCACGCGCTCGGCGCTCGAGGGCATCAGCCGCGCAAAATTCACCCGCGCGTTTTCGATATCCGCCGGCGCCGGCACCCGGTGCGGACCCAACCGCAGCAGGATCAAGGCGCGCACCGTGGCCCATTCAAGGCCAATCGTCTTTCCGACGATCAGGATCGGATCGTGGCGATCGCCCGAAATCAGGCGATCGAGCGTTACGATCTTGACCCCCGACATCGCGGCCAGCGCGGCCACCGATTCTTCGTAGCGGAGGCTCTTGGCAAAGCCGAGCAGCGCGGCTTCGTTGAGCTCGCCCGCGCCATGCAGCGCAAGGATCGTGCGCTGCGCGGGAACGAAGTCGCGCTTGCTCTCGACCCGCTCAATCGTACCAGTAATCTCGCTCATCGCCTGCGCGATCGCGGCCTGTCGCTCTGGCTTGACCACATCGAACAGGCGACGGCGAACCACGTCGAGCGAAACGGCCAATAAGTCTTTCAACCGCGCATCGGAAAGATCGGCGCGCTGTCCCACGGCGAGCGTCAGCACGCCGTCCTGGCCGGCGCGCCTGATCAGCTCCGAATATCCCTTTTCCGAAAACACCGCCCCGGCATTGCGGGCAGCGCGCCGCACCACGTCGCGGTCGCCACGGCTTATGATGACGTCGGTCAGGTTAGATGACAGCGCTACGCGCTCCGACATCGCAAGGAGATGATCCTGGCCTTTCAGGCGCGCGATATCGAGCAGAACCCGTTCTTCGATGACGGGCGAGCGGCGCAGGATCGGAGCGGCGATCAGTATCTCGCTCTCGCGCGCGAGTTGCTCGACGAGCGCGCGCGGCGCGTTGGCGACAAGCGACAGCCGCTCGGCCAGTTCGGCCCTGGCGATCGTCTCCGTGAAGGGGACAAGGTCGATCAACAACCCATCGAACAGTTCGACGTGGCTGGGCTGCAGTTTCGCGGCATCCTGGAAAAACAGCTCGGCGATGCGGCGGGCGGCCTCGGCGCGGCGCTTGGGCTCGCCGTGCTTGACGATCTCATCGAGCCCGGGGATGAGCGAGGTAGCGACTGTCATCAAACCTACTCAAAACGCAACGCAACGCACCAGGCCCGCCCTTGATCCCCGCGAAGGGGCAAGTTTCCGGCAATCTAGGTGGGTTTGATGAAGGAAGGGTTAGGCTTGAAGAACCGCTGCGGAAGCGGCGCAAATTCGCGTCGTTAGACCTTGCGGGCCTTGCCGGGGTGCCGGAAAGGCGCTATATGAGCTGTAACTTACAATTCTCATACGATCGGCGTATTGAGAGTGGGCCCCCACCGGACCCGCTCTTTTTTATTACCTGGGCCCACCCGAGGCCACGTGCCGTGTGGGCCGGCTCAGGGTGCGCTGCCGGACGAGGATGAGGTCTGGCCAACCCAATGCAAGCACGAGCAAGCAAGTACAAGTAAGAGCGAATTTGACGCTGGACATGATCGATCCAACACCTGGTTCCGTGGACGCCGAATTGCTGGCCGAGCCGCGCCTGGTTGTCGAGCCGGGCGTGGCGGCACGCGTTTCGTCGGTCGCCGCCCCCGTGTTGCAGCAAATGGGCTACCGGCTAGTTCGGATCAGAATCTCCGGCGAGGCCGGCTGCACGGTCCAGATCATGGCGGAACGGCCGGACGGGACGATGCAGATCGAGGATTGCGAGGCGATTTCACGTGCGCTGTCGCCGGTGCTCGATATCGCCGATCCGATCGAGCGCGCCTATCGGCTGGAGATTTCCTCGCCTGGCATCGATCGGCCGCTGGTGCGGCGTTCCGATTTCGAACGCTACGCCGGCCACCTGGTCAAGATCGAGATGGAAGTTGCCCATGAGGGCCGCAAACGGTTCCGTGGGACGCTCAATGGCGTCGAAGGCGACGCCGTGCGGTTACGTCGCGATGACACACAGGCGAACGAGGATGCCGACGTCCTCCTGACCATGGAAGATATCGCCGAAGCACGGCTGGTGCTGACCGATGAGCTGATCGCGGAATCGATGCGGCGCGGCAAGGCCGCGGAGCGCGAACTGAAGCGCGATCTCGGGCTCAAGCCACCGCCGGCGCCGCATGCGAAAGGCCGGGCGTCGAAAAGCCAAGCGCCGAAAAGCCAAGCGTCCAGGTCGAAGCTGTCGAAACCGCAAGACAAGCAAGCCCCAAAGAACACCAAGCAACACCGCCTCGCCGCCGAGAGGGCGCGCAGGGGCGAAATCGATCCTACCGAAGGAGACTGAGCCATGGCAGTCAGCGCCAACAAACTCGAACTGCTGCAGATTGCGGATGCGGTCGCGCGCGAGAAGTCGATCGACCGCGGCATTGTGATCTCGGCAATGGAAGACGCCATCGCGAAAGCAGCGCGGGCACGCTACGGCAGCGAAACCGACGTGCACGCCGAAATCGACGCCAAGAAGGGGGAACTCAGGCTGTCGCGCCATATGCTGGTGGTCGAGCAGGTCGAAAATTCCGCCAACCAGATTTCCCTGGAAGACGCCCGCAGAGCCAATCCCGGCGCGCAGATCGGCGACACCATCGCCGATACGCTGCCGCCGCTGGAATATGGCCGCATCGCCGCGCAATCGGCCAAGCAGGTGATCGTGCAGAAAGTGCGCGAGGCCGAACGCGACCGGCAGTATCAGGAATTCAAGGACCGCATCGGCGACATCGTCAACGGCGTGGTCAAGCGCGTGGAATATGGCAGCGTCATCGTCGACCTCGGCCGCGGCGAGGCCATTATCCGCCGTGACGAAATGCTGCCGCGCGAAGTCTTCCGCAACGGCGACCGCGTCCGCGCCTATATTTTCGACGTGCGGCGCGAGACCCGCGGACCGCAGATCTTCCTCTCCCGCACCCATCCGCAGTTCATGGCGAAATTGTTCGCCCAGGAAGTGCCGGAAATCTACGACGGCATCGTCGAGATCAAGGCGGTGGCCCGCGATCCCGGTTCGCGCGCCAAGATCGGCGTGATCTCGCGCGACTCCTCGGTCGATCCGGTCGGCGCCTGCGTCGGCATGCGCGGCTCGCGCGTGCAGGCCGTGGTCAACGAATTGCAGGGCGAAAAGATCGACATCATTCCGTGGTCGCCCGACATCGCAACCTTCGTCGTCAACGCGCTGGCGCCCGCCGAGGTCGCCAAGGTGGTGATCGACGAGGATCGCGAGCGCATCGAGGTCGTGGTTCCCGATACCAACAACCAGCTTTCGCTCGCGATCGGGCGCCGCGGACAGAACGTGCGTCTCGCCTCGCAGCTGACCGGCTGGGACATCGATATCCTCACCGAACAGGAAGAATCGGAGCGCCGCCAGGCCGATTTCGAAAACTCGACCCGGGTTTTCATGGAAGCGCTCAACGTCGACGAGGTTGTCGGCCAGCTCTTGGCATCGGAAGGCTTCACCTCAGTCGAGGAACTGGCGCTGGTGGATGTCAAGGAACTGGCGGGGATCGAGGGTTTCGACGAAGAGACCGCCACCGAATTGCAGAACCGCGCCAAGGAATATCTCGAGCAGCTCGAGGCCGAGCTGGAGACCAAGCGCAAGGAGCTCGGTGTCGAGGACGCCGTGAAGACGGTTCCAGGCGTCACGTCGAAAATTCTGGTGAAGTTCGGCGAGAACGACATCAAGACAGTGGACGACCTGGCCGGCTGCGCCACTGACGATCTGGTCGGCTGGACCGAGCGCAAGGAAGGCGGCGAGCAGACCAAGTATGCCGGCATTCTCGACAGCATCGAAATCTCGCGCGACGACGCGGAGGCGATGATCATGCAGGCCCGCGTCAAGGCCGGCTGGATCACGGAGGCGGACCTCGCCAAGCAGACCACAGAAGGCGAAGCCGCCGAAGCACAGACGGCGTAACGCGCGTGTTTAGCAAGGTTGGACCCCGGTTTTGCGCTAAGACCGCGCGCGAATGAGTAAGGAGATGCGCTACGGATGCTCGCTTTGGCCGACCCCGAACTCGACAACGGACCGCGGACTGAAAAGTCCGCGACGATGCGGATGTGCGCGGTCAGCCGCGAGGTGCGGCCGATCGACGAACTGATCCGGTTCGTCGTTGCGCCCTCGGGCGAGGTGATTGCCGATCTGAAGCGCAAGCTTCCCGGCCGGGGATTGTGGATTGCGGCGTCGCGCCGGGCGGTTGCGGAAGCGGTACGGCGTCACCAATTTGGTAGGGGATTCAAGCAGGATGTCCGCGTCGCGCCGACGCTTGCCACCGACACTGAGAGCTTGCTGGTGCGCGGCGCGGTCGAGGCCCTTGCCATGGCCGCCAAGGCGGGCCGGGTGGTCTCCGGCTTCGGCAAGGTCGAGACCGCCCTTCAGGGGCGGCAGGACAGGATCCGGGCGCTGATCCATGCCTCGGACGGCGCCATCGACGGAATCCGGAAACTGGACGCGCTGGCACGGCAAAATCGGGGGAATACGGCTGAAACCCGGGAAACTCCGATCGTCACTGCCCTGACATCCGCAGAATTGGATTTGGCACTGGGCCGGGCAAATGTGATACATGCTGCCCTGCTCGCGGGCCCGGCGAGCAGGACATTCCTGTCGCGCAGCCAGACCTTGGTCCGATACCGGTCGGCCGATGACGACAAGACTGCCGGAACCGCGGCCGGGAATTCGAAATAGCGAAGAACTTGCATCAAACGACGGTGCGCACGCGCACAACAAGATTAGGACTGCTGAATGGTCGATAAGAATACTCCAGGCGACAAGAAATTGAGTGTCCCGAGCAAGACCTTGACGCTCAAGCCGCGCGTCGAGACGGGCACCGTGCGCCAGAGCTTCCCACATGGCCGAACCAAGCAGGTGGTCGTGGAAAAGCGCGGCAAGCGCCGCGTCGGCGGCGACGGCCAGGCCCCCGAGGCCCCGCAAGCTGCCCCCGAGCCAGCCACCACAACGGCCAGGGCCGCCCCCGCGGGCAAGCCGCAGCTCGCACGCCCGGCAGCGAACACGCCGCCGGCGCTGTCGCGCAACGCTTCGGGCGTGGTGCTGCGGACCTTGACCGAGGATGAGCACGCCGCGCGTGTCAGCGCGCTGGCCGACGCCCGATTGCGGGAACAGGAAGAGCGGCGGGAGGCGGAAGAAGAGGCCAAGCGGCGCGCCAGCCGCGAGGGTATCGAGCAGGCGGAACGCGAAGCGGCGGAAGCTCGCCGCAAGGCCGAGGAAGAACGCCATCGGCACGATGAGGAAGCCAAGCGCAAGGCCGAACTCGAAGCCAAGAAGCGTTTCGGCGAGGCCGAGGCGCCTCGGGCGCCGGCCCCTGCCACCGCTGCTGCTGTCGCCCGCACAACGGCTCCGGCCAACCGCGCACCGGTGCCGGCCGCTCGCGCCCCCGGCGTTGCCGCCGAAGCGGAGGAGGATGAGGGTCCGCGGCTGGTCCGCCGGGGTCCCGGAGGCGCCATGCGCCCCGTTGCCGCGCCGAAGACCACGCATAAGCCGGCGCCGCAAAAGCAGCGCGGCCGCCTGACGCTCGTCACCGCGCTCAATGCCGACGACGTGCGCGAGCGCTCGATCGCTTCGTTCCGCCGCCGCACTCAGCGCCTGAAGGGCCACTCGTCGAACGAACCGAAGGAAAAGTTGATCCGCGAAGTCACGATCCCGGAAGCGATTACCATCCAGGAACTGGCCAACCGCATGTCGGAGCGCGCGGTCGACGTCATCCGCCTGCTGATGAAACAGGGCGCGATGCACAAGATCACTGACGTGATCGATGCCGACACCGCGCAATTGATCGCCGAGGAATTGGGGCACACCGTCAAGCGCGTGGCCGCAGCCGACGTCGAGGAGGGCCTGTTCGACACCGTCGACAATTCGACCGATACCGAACCGCGGTCGCCCGTCGTGACGGTGATGGGTCACGTCGACCACGGCAAGACCTCGCTGCTCGACGCGCTGCGCCATGCCAATGTGGTATCCGGCGAAGCCGGCGGTATCACCCAGCATATCGGCGCCTATCAGGTGACCTCGCCTGAGAGCGGCAAGAAGATCACCTTCATCGACACCCCCGGCCACGCCGCCTTCACCGCGATGCGCGCGCGCGGCGCCAAGGTCACCGACATCGTGGTGCTGGTGGTCGCCGCCGACGACGGCGTGATGCCGCAGACGGTGGAAGCGATCAACCATGCCAAGGCGGCGAAGGTTCCAATGATCGTCGCGATCAACAAGATCGACAAGCCGGATGCCAGACCCGAGCGGGTGCGCACCGAGTTGCTGCAGTACGAGGTGCAGGTCGAGTCGCTCGGCGGCGACGTCGTCGACGTCGAGGTGTCCGCCAAGAACAGGACCAATCTCGATCGTCTGTTGGAGATGATCGCGCTGCAGGCCGACCTGCTCGACCTCAAGACCAATTCGGACCGGCCGGCCGAAGGCACGGTGATCGAGGCGAAACTCGACCGCGGCCGCGGCCCGGTCGCGACCGTGCTGGTGCAGCGCGGCACGCTACGGGTCGGCGACATCATCGTGGCCGGCGCCGAAATGGGCCGCGTCCGCGCGTTGATTTCCGATCAGGGCGAAACCGTCGAGGAGGCAGGTCCCGCCGTGCCGGTGGAAGTGCTTGGCTTCAACGGGCCGCCCGAAGCCGGCGACCGCCTCGCCGTGGTCGAGAACGAAGCCCGCGCCCGCCAGATCACGAGCTATCGCGCCCATCAAAAGCGCGAGAACGCGGCTGCGAGCATATCCGGTATGCGCGGTTCGCTCGAACAGATGATGTCGCAGCTCAAGACGGCCGGCCGAAAGGAGTTCCCGCTGGTCGTCAAGGCCGACGTGCAGGGCTCGCTGGAAGCGATCCTCGGATCGCTTGAGAAGCTCGGCACCGAGGAAGTGGCCGCGCGCATCCTGCATGCAGGCGTCGGCGGCATTTCGGAATCCGACGTGACGCTGGCGGAAGGCTTCAATGCCGCCATTATCGGCTTTTCGGTGCGCGCCAACAAGGAAGCGGCCGCCGCGGCCAAGCGCAACGGCATCGAAATCCGCTACTACAACATCATCTACGACCTTGTGGACGACGTGAAGAAGGCCATGAGCGGCCTGCTCGCGCCGACCTTGCGCGAGACTATGCTCGGCAATGCTCAGATCTTGGAGGTCTTCAACATTTCCAAGGTCGGCAAGGTCGCGGGCTGCCGCGTCACCGACGGAACCGTGGAACGCGGCGCCAATGTCCGGCTGATCCGCGACAACGTCGTCGTGCACGAAGGTAAGCTTTCGACCCTGAAGCGGTTCAAGGACGAAGTGAAGGAAGTGCAATCTGGCCAGGAATGCGGCATGGCGTTCGAGAATTATGGCGACATGCGCGTCGGCGACGTGATCGAGTGCTATCGCGTGGAGACGATCCAGCGCTCCCTGTAAGTCCAAATCTTACGAAGCGCGCGGATTTTTTTCAACGCAAGATAATCGCGTCGTGGCCGGACTTTTTCCGGTCATCCACGACTTACCTGATGGAACAGGAAGAAACAGGGATGCCCGAGAAGTCGCGGGCACGACGACTTTGAGAGACGACAATGCCTCGCCATCATCAGAAGAAATCCACTCCCGGCGGCTCGCAGCGGCAACTGCGCGTCGGCGAGACGGTGCGCCACGCTGTTGCCGATATTCTCGCGCAGGGTAGCGTCCACGACGCTGACCTTGAGGGGCACATTATCACCGTGCCGGAGGTCCGGATGTCGCCGGATCTGAAGCTCGCAACCATTTATGTGATGCCGCTTGGCGGACGCGACACCGACGTCGTGATCGCGGCGCTTGAGCGCAACAAGAAATTCCTGCGCGGCGAAGTCGCGCAGCGCGTTAACTTAAAATTTGCTCCCGATATTCGCTTCCGTGTCGACGATCGATTCGATGAAGCAGAACGAATAGAGAAATTACTGCGAACGCCTGCGGTGCAAAGAGACCTCGCACCAGATTCGGACGAAAACTCATGATTTCGAGACCCGCAGACAGCGAGATCGAGTCGCAGAACGCCGAAGCGCGCGCCGTCCAAAAAGATAATTATTCGGAAAAGCACCGTGAGGATTCGCGGAGCAACAACGACCCCCGCGCCAGCAAGCAGCGGCGGCCCAACAATCAGCCGCGCCGTGACAGGCGCGACATTCACGGCTGGATCGTGCTGGACAAGCCGATCGGCATGACGTCGACGCAGGCCGTCGCGGTGGTGAAGCGGCTGTTTCAGGCCAAGCGCGCCGGCCATGCCGGCACGCTCGATCCGCTCGCCTCCGGCGGCCTCCCGATCGCGCTTGGCGAAGCCACCAAGACCGTTCCGTTCGTGATGGACGGCCGCAAGCGCTACCGCTTCACGGTGTGCTGGGGACAAGAGCGCGACACCGACGACACCGAGGGGCAGATCGTCAAGACCAGCGATGTCAGGCCGAGCCCGGAGGCGATCCGCAGCCTGTTGCCGCAATTTACCGGCCTGATCGAGCAGACCCCGCCGCGCTATTCCGCCATCAAGGTGCAGGGCGAGCGCGCCTATGATCTGGCGCGGGACGGCGAAGTCGTCGAGCTGGCTCCGCGGCCAGTCGAGATTCACCAATTAACCCTTTTAGAACAAAAGGATGACAATAACTCGATGTTCGAGGCCGAGTGCGGCAAAGGAACCTATGTGCGGGCGCTGGCCCGCGACATGGGCCGAATCCTTAGCTGCTACGGCCATATCTGCGCGTTGCGGCGGACCCTGGTCGGGCCATTTGGCGAAAATGACATGATTCCGCTGGATCAGTTGGAGGCTTTGTGCAATAGAGCCGCATCCGGCGAGGGCAGCCTCGCCGATGCACTATTGCCCGTTGAGACCGCGCTGGACGACATCCCGGCGCTGGCCGTCAGTCGGGCTGATGCGGCAAGGCTCCATAGGGGTCAGGCCGTTTTGTTGCGCGGACGGGATGCGCCCAATTGTAGCGGCACAGTCTATGTCACGGTGGCAGGCCGCCTTTTGGCGCTTGCCGAGATTGGCAACGGCGAACTCATCCCCAAGCGCGTGTTTAACCTGACCGGGCTGACAGCCAGTGCCGGCCGCAACGAAAGAGTTTGACGATGTCGATTACCGCCGAACGCAAAGCGGAAGTCATCAAGGCGAATGCCACCAACGCCGGCGATACCGGCTCGCCGGAGGTTCAGGTCGCCATCCTGTCGGAACGCATCAGCAACCTGACCGGGCACTTCAAGACCCACGTGAAAGACAATCATTCGCGCCGCGGCCTCTTGAAGCTCGTGTCGACCCGCCGTTCGCTTCTGGATTACCTGAAGAAGACGGACGAAGCGCGTTACAAGGCGCTGCTCGAAAAGCACAACATTCGTCGTTGAGCTTGTTTGTATGTACACGCGCGCCTGTTGCGCGCGTTCTTGCATGGTCGTTCGAAAACCGGCGTACGCGGTTTTCGGAGACGATCATGTGCAAGAGCACGATCCGGACAGGGCCTGCCCCGCATGTGATGGGGTGGATACCGGCTCTTCCGAGTTGGTCGCGCTCAAGCGTAAGCGTCCAGCGGCAATCCGGCGGCTGGGCGTGACGGGCAATGTGCCCGTGATGACCGAAAGGATGGACGCCATCCAAACTCCAAAAACCATGGCAGGATCGCCGGACGCTGACCTCAATCAGCGTCCCGCAATCTTGCGCATGGTTTTTGTGTTTTGGGGGCGCACGTTCTTTCGTGAACTCATGAAAGAAGACCGAAATGTTCAATATTCATTCAGTGGAGATCGACTGGGGTGGGCGTCCCCTCAGGCTTGAAACCGGAAAGATCGCCCGCCAGGCCGGCGGCGCCGTCATGGCGACCTACGGCGAGACCGTGGTGCTCGCCACCGTCGTTGCCGCGAAGACCCCGCGCGAAGGCGTCGACTT
>WNGJ01001131.1_pt1 | contig 42735 bp, 38 predicted proteins | sample 5400611 | NCBI WGS metagenome assembly WNGJ01 (sample SAMN13153375, study PRJNA577476) | soil metagenome | isolation source: 40 cm soil or saprolite under Garry oak tree replicate 1 | place: USA:California | collected 2016-06-15
CCAGAGCGGCAATGATGCCTGCATCGCGCTGGCCGAGGGCATGGCCGGCAGCGAGCGCATCTTCGCCACCGATTTCATGACCAAGCGGGCGCACGAACTAGGCCTGACGAAATCGACTTTCGCCAACTCCAACGGGCTGCCCGACCCCGGCAACAAGATGACGGTACGGGAACTTTCCGTGCTTGCGCGCTATATCATGCAGACCTATCCGGAATTCTACAAATTGTTCGGCGAGAAGGAGTTCACCTGGAACAAGATCCGGCAGCAAAACCGCAATCCGCTGTTGAACGCGATGGAGGGCGCCGACGGGCTGAAGACCGGATACACCAAGGAAGGCGGCTACGGCATGGTCGGCTCGGCCGTGCAAAACGGCACGCGGCTGATTGTCGTCGTCAACGGCCTGGAAGACCCCGACGATCGCGCCACCGAGGCCAAGAAGATGCTCGAATGGGGCTTTCGCAATTTCGAGACGCGAATCCTGTTCGCGGCCAACCAACCGTTCGGCTATGCCAGGGTGTTCGGTGGCGAGAGCCGCTCGGTCAAGTTGTCCAGTCCCGAGCCGGTCAAGGTGATGGTGCAGAAGAACGGCAACGAGAAACTGCTTGCGCGCGTGGTCTATAATGGTCCGGTGCGCGCGCCGGTCGAGGCCGGTCAGAAGATCGGCGTCGTGCGGGTCTGGCGCGGGGCCAACATCGCCGTGGAGGCGCCGGTCTACGCCGCCGAATCCGTCGGCACGGGATCGACGATGCGCCGCGCGCTCGACGGCGTCAGCGAGCTCGTCATTGGCGTGTTCCGCGCAGGCGCCGAGAAGCTCTGACCGAGAAGCTCTGATAATGCCCGAGACTGCGATCAAAAGAACTCCCGGACGCGGGCGATTCATCTCCTTTGAAGGCGGGGAGGGATCGGGAAAATCGACGCAAATCAAGAAGCTGGCCGAACGCCTTGAAGCGGCCAAGGTGCGCACGCTGATCACCAGGGAACCCGGGGGATCGCCCGGCGCCGAGATCATCCGGCACCTGGTGCTGTCCGGCATGGGCAAGCTGCTCGGTCCCGATGCGGAGACGCTATTGTTCGCTGCCGCCCGCGACGATCATGTCCGCTCCGTGATCTGGCCGGCGCTCGGTCAGGGTACCTGGGTGCTGTGCGACCGCTTCTCGGATTCAACCCATGTCTATCAGGGCAAGCTCGGCCACGTCGCGCCCGAGCTTCTCAACGCCATGCAGCGGGTGACCATCGGCGACCTCAAGCCGGACCTGACCTTGATCCTCGACGTTCCCGTCGAGGTCGGGCTGAAGCGCGCGGCGGCCCGCCGCGGCAGCGCCACGCCGGACCGGTTCGAATCCGAGGATCTGCAATTTCATCGCGAGCTGCGCGAGGGTTATCGCGAGATCGCGGCCGCCGAACCCGAGCGCTGCGTGCTGATCGACGCCACCGCCGACGCCAACACGGTGGCTGCAAGCGTCTGGACGGTCCTGCGCGAGCGCTTTTTCGCGGCCTCCGCCCCCAGTGTGGCGAGCCCGGCATGAGCGCCCGAAAGGTCGAAGCTGAGGCCGCGGCGCGGCATCCGCGCGAGACCTCCGACCTGTTCGGGCATCGCGAGGCGGAAACCGCGCTGCTGACGGCCTACCGCAGCGGGAGAATCCCGCACGCCTGGCTGATCGGCGGCGCGCAGGGCATCGGCAAGGCGACGCTGGCCTATCGGATGGCGCGATTTGTGCTGACCCACCGCGATCCGGGAACGGCTGTGGTGCAGCGCGCCGAGACGTTGTGGGTCGATCCGAGCGATCCGGTGGCGCGCCATATCGCGGCGGGCGCCCATGGCGGCCTGTTGGTGCTCGAGCGGACGCTGAACGACAAGGGCGTGCTGCGCACCGTCATCACGGTCGATGAAACGCGCGAGACCATCTCGTTCTTCGGCTCGACCGCGGCGGTGGAGGGATGGCGGGTCTGCATCGTCGACACCGTCGACGAGCTCAATCCCAACGCCGCCAATGCGCTCTTGAAGATTCTCGAAGAGCCGCCGCAGCAATCGCTGTTCCTGCTATTGAGCCACGCGCCGGCGCGGGTGTTGCCGACCATCCAGTCGCGCTGCCGCAAATTGCCGTTGCGGCCGCTTGCGACCGACGATGTCATCCGCGCGGCAGCCAAAGCCACCTCGCGCACGCCCGACGATCTGGCGCTTAAGGAAGCGGCCGCAGCGTCTGAGGGCAGCGTCGCGCATGCGCTCACATTGATGGGCGGCGACGCGCTCAAGCTTCACCAGCGCACGGCGGCGCTTTTGGCGACCTTGCCCAGGGTCGATCCGCGCGAGTTGCACGCGCTCGGCGATGCGCTCGGCACCAGCGACCGGGTCGCGCTCGCAGCCTTCGTCGACAGCGTCGACCGCTGGGTCGCCGAGCGGCTGCACGCCGACGAGGCCAATGCCAATGCGAACCTGCCCCGCCTTGCACGGCTGGCGGAGGTATGGGAAAAGATCGTCCGCGCCGCACGCGACACCGAATCCTATAATCTCGAGCGAAAGCCGCTGGTGTTTTCGGTGTTCGGCATGCTTGCGGAAGCAACCCGCTAGAGCATGATTCGGAAAAGTGGGTACCGGTTTTCCGGAAAGATCATGCTCAAACAATAACTGGTCCGCTTTCGTCTCAGTTTCGTCTCACCTCGATCAATCGCATTCGATGCCATAAGGGAATTTGTGGTGGCCAAGAAGACCACGAAGAAAACTGCCAAGAAAGCCGCGAAGAAGGCCGCGAAGAAAGCCGGCAAGAAGAGCGCGAAGAAAGCGCGCAAAGCGTCCGCGCGCGCTGGAGCCAAGGATTCCGCAGCGAAGAAGCGCGCAAAGGCCAAGAAAGGCGTCAAGCGCCGCGCCAAGACGTCTGTCAAGACATCTGTGAAGGCCCCCAAGACCGCGGCGAAAAAGGCTCCCAAGAAGGCGGCGAAAAACGCCGTGGGCACGGCCTCGAAGGCGAAAGCGAAGCGCCGCTCGACCCCTAAGGAGACAGAACGCGTCGTGGCTCCGCCGCCGGACGCGAGCCACGCGAGCGATGCCACCAGGGAAGCGCCATTGTGGGAGGCCCCCGAGGATGCCCCCAAGAGGAAAACGTCGCGCGCCACACCGTCCTCGACGCCGGCGGCGAAGCGAAACTCTTTCTACATCACGACGGCGATCGCTTATCCCAACGGCAATCCGCATATCGGTCACGCCTATGAGGCGATCGCGACCGATGCGCTGGCGCGCTTCCAGCGGCTCGACGGCAAAGATGTGTTCTTCCTGACCGGCACCGACGAGCACGGGCTGAAGATGATTCAGACCGCGCAGAGCGAGGGGCTGACGCCGTCCGAACTCGCCGTCCGCAACGCCGGCCGGTTCAAGGACATGGACCAGCGCCTCAACGTCAAATTCGATCGTTTCATCCGCACCACGGAAGAGCAGCATCATCGCGCGAGCCAGGAGATCTGGCGGCGCATGGCTGACAATGGCGACATCTATCTCGACAACTATTCCGGCTGGTATTCGGTGCGCGACGAGGCCTATTACGCCGAAGAAGAGACCACGCTCGGCGAGGACGATGTGCGGCGCGGGCCGCAGGGCTCGCCGGTTGAATGGGTCGAGGAGAACAGCTATTTCTTCCGCCTGTCCGCCTATCAGGACAGGTTGCTTGCGCTCTATGAGAGCCGGCCAGACTTCATCGGCCCGGACTCGCGCAAGAACGAAGTGATCAGCTTCGTCAAGAGCGGGTTGCGGGACCTCTCGATCTCGCGCACCACTTTCGACTGGGGCGTCAAGGTGCCCGATGCCGCCGACCATGTGATGTATGTCTGGGTCGATGCGCTGACCAACTATATTACCGGCGTCGGCTTTCCCGACGAGGACGATGCCAATTGGCGCTACTGGCCGGCCGATGTGCACGTCATCGGCAAGGACATCATCCGCTTCCACGCGGTGTACTGGCCGGCCTTCCTGATGTCGGCGGGTATCCCCGTGCAGAAGCGCGTCTACGCCCACGGCTTCCTGTTCAACAGGGGCGAGAAGATGTCGAAATCGGTCGGCAATGTCGTCGACCCCTTCAATCTCGCCGATCAATATGGCGTCGACCAGATGCGCTATTTCTTCCTGCGCGAGGTGCCGTTCGGGCAGGACGGCAACTACAACCACGAGGCCATCGTCGCGCGCATCAATGCAGACCTCGCCAACGATCTCGGCAATCTCGCGCAGCGCTCGCTGTCGATGATCTCAAGGCAACTCGGCGGCGCGCTGCCGGAGCCGGGCGCCTTCAGCGATAACGACAAGGCGATGCTGGCGGAGGCCGATGCCATGATTGGGGCTGCGCGCAATGCGATGGCGACGCAGCAGATTCATCAGTGGCTGAACGCGGTGTGGTCGGTGGTGGCGGAGGCCAACCGCTACTTCGCGGGCGAGGCGCCGTGGGCGCTCGCCAAGACCGATCCGGCGCGCCAGCGGACCGTGCTGTACGTGACCGCGGAGGTGATCCGGCAGGTCGCCATTCTGACGCAACCGGTGATGCCGGCGGCTTCGGCGAAACTGCTGGACAGTCTCGGCATCGCCCAAGATAAAGAAGCGCGAAATTTCGCGACGCTCGGCGGCGCGACGCGGATCGCGCCGGGCACGATGCTGCCGGCGCCATCTGCGGTGTTCCCGCGCTATATCGAACCGACAGCGGCCTGAGCACGTTCGCCATGCTGATCGACAGCCATTGCCATCTGGACTTTCCGGACTTTGCCGATGATCTCGACGCGATCGTGGCGCGGGCGGCGGAAGCGGGCATCGGCCGCATGGTCACGATCTCGACGCGGGTCAAGCGTCTTGGCGAACTGCTGGCGATCGTCGAGCGGTTCGACAATGTCTATTGCTCCGTCGGCACGCATCCGCATCACGCCGACGAAGAGGACGGCATATCCGCGGACGAACTGGTCGAGCTGACCCGGCATCCCAAGGTCGTGGCGCTGGGCGAGGCCGGGCTCGACTATTTCTACGACAACGGCTCGCCGGAGGCGCAGGCCCGCGGCTTCCGCGCTCATATTGCCGCCGCGCGGGCGACCGGACTGCCGCTGGTCATTCACACCCGCGAGGCCGACGAGGACTGTCGCCGCATCCTCGAAGAGGAGGTCGGACGCGGACCTTTTCGCGCCGTGTTGCATTGCTATACGGGCGGGCGCGAGCTTGCGATGAAGGCAATCGAGTTGGGATTGTCGATTTCGTTCACGGGCATTTTGACGTTCAAGAAATCGCAAGCCTTGCGCGACCTGGCGGCCGAATTGCCGGCCGATCGCATCATGGTCGAGACCGACTCGCCTTACCTTGCGCCCGGGAAATTCCGCGGCAAACGCAACGAACCGGCCTATGTCGTGGAGGTCGCCAAGGTGCTGGCGGAGACCCGGGGTGTTTCGCTCGCGGAGATGTCGCGGCAGACCACGGAGAATTTCTTCCGCCTGTTCTCCAAGGTGCCGGCGCCGAAGGCGGCCGCATGACGCTAACCTTGACAGTTCTGGGCTGCGGCTCGTCCGCCGGCGTCCCGCGCCCGGCGCTCGGCTGGGGCAAATGCGATCCCAAAAACCCGAAAAACCGCCGCCTCCGCTGTTCATTGCTCGTCGAGCAAACCTCGGACCACGGCACGACGCGGATCGTGATCGATACCTCGCCCGATCTGCGCGAGCAGTTGATTGACGCCCATGTCGATCACATCGATGCGGTGTTCCTGACCCATGAGCATGCCGACCAAACCCACGGCATCGACGATCTCCGCTCGGTGGTGCTGCATCAGCGCCGGCGCATTCCGCTCTATCTGAACCAGTCGACCGCGAAAGAGGTCGTGTTTCGGTTCTCCTATTGCTTCGTCTCGCCGCCGGGCAGCGACTATCCGCCGATCCTCTCCCAGCACGCGATCGAGGCGGGCGAGAGCGAGACGATCGAAGGCAAGGGCGGCGCCATCACCCTGTCGGCGTTCCCGGTTCAGCACGGCAAGATCCCGGCGCTCGGCTACCGCATTGGCGATGCGGCCTATTCGCCCGACCTCAGCGACATTCCGCGCGAGAGCTGGCCGCTCTTGGAGAATCTCGACCTCTGGATCATCGATGGCCTGCGCTATGCCCCACATCCCAGTCACTTCAGCGTCGCCGACGCGCTGTCCTGGATCGACCGCTTCAAGCCGCGCCGCGCCGTGATCACCAACATGCATGCCGATCTCGATTACGAGGTGCTGCGCCAAAGCCTGCCGGCCGGCGTCGTGCCGGCCTATGACGGCATGCGGCTGGAGGTGGCGTCCGTCGTCCCGGCCTTGAGCCGGGACCCATAGTCCCAGGCCGTCGTATCGCGCGAAGTGTCTGCCTGCCCCGCGTAGTCTAGCCGAGAGATTCCGCGGTATGGGTCCCGGCTCAGGGCCGGGACGACAAAGATGGTCAGGCCGAAATCGCCTTGGCCGACTGCACCTCGTTGCGCAGCAGGTACTTCTGGATCTTTCCGGTCGAAGTCTTCGGGATCGGCCCGAACACCACGACCTTCGGCGTCTTGAAGCCGGACATGTGGCTGCGGCAATAGGCGATGATCTCGGCCTCGGTTGCCTTCGCCCCTTCCTTCAATTCGATGAAGGCGCAGGGCACCTCGCCCCATTTCGGATCGGGCTTGGCGACCACCGCTGCGAACAGCACGGCCGGGTGCTTGTAGAGGACGTCCTCGACCTCGACGGAGGAGATGTTCTCGCCGCCGGAAATGATGATGTCCTTGGAACGGTCCTTGATGATGACGTAGCCGTGCTCGTCGAGCACGCCGAGATCGCCGGTGTGGAACCAGCCGCCGGCAAACGCTTCCTTGGTCGCCTTTTCGTTCTTCAGATAGCCCTTCATGACGATATTGCCGCGGAACATCACCTCGCCGATGGTCTCGCCGTCGCGCGGCACCTCGCGCATGGTCAGGGGATCGATCACGGTGACGGCTTCCTCGAGCGGGTAGGGCACGCCCTGCCGCCGCTTGAACTGCGCGCGCTCGGCGGCGGGCAGTTCGTCCCAGCCCGGCTGCTCCGCGCAGACCGAGGCGGGGCCGTAGACCTCCGTCAGCCCATAAACATGCGTCAGCTTGATGCCGATGCTTTCGGCGCCTTCCAACACCGCGACCGGGGGGGCGGCGCCCGCGATCAGTCCGACCACGGGTCTCGCCGCCTTGCCCTTCGGCGCGTCGGGCGCGTTGATCAGCGTGTTGTAGACGATCGGCGCGCCGCACATGTGGGTGACGCCGTGCGTCTTGATCAGCTCGAAAATCTTTGTCGGCTCGACCTTGCGCAGGCAGACATTGATGCCGGCGGACGCCGCGATCGTCCATGGAAAGCACCAGCCGTTGCAGTGGAACATCGGCAACGTCCAGAGATAGACCGGATGCTGGCCGAGACTGCCTGCCAGGATGTTGCTCACCGCATTAAGATAGGCGCCGCGATGATGCGTCACGACGCCCTTAGGGTTACCCGTCGTGCCTGAGGTGTAGCTCAGCGCGATCGCGTCCCATTCGTCCGCGGGCAACCGCTCAACGAAATCGGGATCGCCTTGCGCCAGCGTCGCCTCATATTCGATCTCGCCGATGCGTTTGCCGCCGGCGAATGCCGGATCGTCGACGTCGATGACGAACGGCTTCGGCCCGGTCATCAGTGTCAGCGCCTCTGAAATCACGCCGGCAAACTCCGGATCGACCAGGATGATTTTCGCTCCGCCATGATCGAGCTGGAAAGCAATGGAGGGCGCGTCGAGGCGGATGTTGAGGGCGTTGAGCACCGCGCCAGCCATGGGCACGGCGAAGTGCGCTTCGTTCATCGCAGGCACGTTCGGCAGCATCGCCGCGACCGTGTCGCCTTCGCCGATGCCCTTGCCTGCAAGGTAGCAGGCAAAGCGCCGGCAGCGCGCATAGGTCTCCGCCCAGGTGAAGCTCTTCCCCTCGTAAACCGCGCTGACATGGTTGGGATACACCGCGGCGCTGCGGGCGATGAAGCTCAACGGCGTCAGGGGGACGTAATTGGCAGGCGTCTTGTCCAGACCGATATCGTATTGGCTCTGCTTGCCGCTCATCGGCCTACCTCCCGTTGCTTTAATTCATTACAGGAACCCGATCGAAATCCACGGAAATATCGCGACAATAATCAATCCGACCAGGAGCGCCAACAGATAGCCCCAGATCGGCCGGATGCCTTGCGCCGGATCAACCCGTCCGATGGCGCAGGCCGCATAATAGCCGACCCCGAACGGCGGGGCGAACAATCCGATGCCCATGGCGAGGATAATAACCATCGCATAGTGCACCTCGTGCACGCCGACGGCGCGTGCGATGGGGAACAGAAGCGGCCCGAACAGCACGATCGCGGGGATACCCTCCAGCACGCTACCCAGGATCGTGAACGCCACGATCGAGACCGCGATGAACGACCCGGAACCGCCGGGCAGGCCGGTCATCGCGCCCGCCAGCGCGCGGGAGAAGCCGGATTGCGTCAGTCCCCAGGCCATGCCGGTGGCGGTGCCGATGATGAGAAGGATGGCTCCCGACAGCGCCGCCGTCTCGATCAGCATCGGCAGCAGCCGCCGCCAGTCGAAACGGCGGTAGATGAGTAATCCGATGATGAAGCTGTAGACGATGCCGATGGTGGACACTTCGGTCGCCGTCGCAATCCCCTCGACCACGGCATAGCGGATCACGAAGGGAAGGGCGATCGCGGGCAGGGCAATGACGAACGCTTTGGCGATCGCGCCGCCGCTTGCGCGCGTGACATGACTGAGATCTTCGCCCCGGTAGCGCCACCAGACCAGCGCCGACAGGGTGATCGCGAGCACCACGCCCGGCAACAGGCCGCCGGTGAACAGCGCCGAGATCGAGACGCCCGTGACCGAGCCGATGGTGATCAAGACGAGGCTCGGCGGAATGGTTTCGGTCTGCGCGCCGGTCGCATCATTTCGATGAGGAGCCCAAGGAAGACGAACAGCGGCACGGAGAGCAGGATCAAATGGCTCATGCCTTCGTCCATCCGCCCGACCAGCACCATCAACGGTGTGCGCGTCGTCAGCGCCAGATAGCCGAAGATCGCAAGCCCGAAGGCGAAGGCAATCGGCAGGCCCGCAAACACGCAAAAACCGGCGACGCCGACAAAGAAGATGACGAGGTTGATATTGCCGAGCGGACGCAGCCAGGGCTGCGCCAGCCAGAACAGGCCGATCAGCACGGCGACCGACAGCACCGCCGCAAGGAGCACCTTGATATCGCCGGTGCGCGCCAGCCGCAGCACCGAAAACAGCGCCATCAGGCAGACACCGACCGGCAACGCCGCGGCGCGCCAGGTGTTGGAAATCTGCAGCGCCGGCGTGGTGATGAAGCTTTCCTCGTAGGCGTAGTCGTACGCCGGCCGCACGATCAGCAGCAAGAATGCCAGCGCGGCGCAGGTCGCGACCACATCGAGATAGGCGCGCATCGCGGGCCCGACGCTGGCGATGACCGCCGTCATCCGCATGTGCTCGGAGCGGCGGAACGCGACCGCGGCCCCCAGCATCGCAAGCCACAGGAACAGCATCGACGCCAGTTCGTCCGACCAGATCAGCGGCTGGTGCAGCACATAGCGCGCGATGACGCCCGCAAACAGAATGACGATTTCGGCGACGACCAGGATCGCCGCGGGTATCTCCACCAGCAATCCCAGCCAAGCCTCGACGGACGCAACAAGCGAACGAGGACGAGGAGGGGACTCAATCGTCACCTCGGTGACGGTGATCTCGCTGACTTCGACATGAGCCATTGGCGGCCCCACCACGCTACGACAGTTTGCCGACCGCCTTCTCCAGGGTTTCCCACGCCTGGTCGCCGTATTTGCCTTTCCATTCGGCATAGAAACCAGCGGAACGCAGTTTGTCGCGGAACGGCGCGACATTGGGCTGGTTGAAGACAAGGCCCTTGCCCGCCAGTTCGTCCTTCACGGTCGCGTTAAGCTTTTCGGTGTCGGCGCGCTCCTTGACAGCGGCCGCGTTGACGTTCTTGGCGAAGATGGTGCGGACATCGTCGGGCAAAGCCTGCCAGGCGCGGCGGTTCATCAGGAACCAGAAGCCGTCCCACATGTGGTTGGTCAGCGAGCAATATTTCTGGACCTCATACAGCTTCGCCGTCGAGATCAACGCCAGTGGATTTTCCTGGCCTTCGACGATCTTGGTCTGCAGCGCCGAATAGACCTCGCTGAAATTGATCGAGGCGGGCGAGGCGTCGAAGGCCTTGAACATCGAGGTCCACAACGGCGACACCGGCACGCGGATCTTGAAGCCCTTGAGGTCGTCCGGACCATTGATCGCCTTGGTCGACGACGTGGTCTGGCGAAACCCGTTGTCCCAGATCTTCTCCATGACCTCGAGACCGGCCTTGTTGATCTCGCCGCGCACATAGGCGCCGAGATCGCCGTCCATGGCCTTCCAGACCGTCGGATAATCCGGGAACGCGAAGCCGATGCCATTGATCGAAGCCGCCGGCACCAGCGTTGCCAGGATCAGGCCGGACAGCGTGAAAAACTCGATGCCGCCGGAACGGAGCTGGCTCAGCATGTCCGTATCCGAGCCAAGCTGGTTGTTCGGGAAAACCTGCAGGTCGAACCGGCCATTGGTCTCGGTTTTGATGGCGGCCGCCATCTCCCGGGAACGCGCGACGAACGGATGGGATTCCGGAAGATTGTTGGCGAATTTATAGGTGAACTCGGCCGTTTGCGCCCGCGTCACAAATGGCGCACTGACGCCGGAAACGACCGCTGACGCAGCGGAGGCCTTCAACAGCGTGCGTCGTGAAAAGCTCATCCGAGTATCTCCCTTAAGGCTTCTTGTTGTTGTGAGCCGCACCCCTATACGGGCCAGACGGCGCCAGGTCATCTGCGATCTCGCAATCCTTGCCAGCGCTTATTGCAGCGTCCGCAAGCGGCGGCAATGTCTCGGCCTTCGAAGAGCCGAAGGGCCGCCGGGCGTTGATGGGACAGGCGCTCAAAATAACGTGGATTTTCAGGAATTCCGGCTAAATGCTTGATCCGTCTATATATAAATATATTCCATAATATACCTTATGCGAATCGGAGAATATCAGGCACGGGCTTCCGGCGAACTGCCCGATCGGCACGAGCGATGATAGCGGGCTACGAGCGCGACCGGTCTCAAATTCTCAGCGGCCCGCACAAATCGCGGCTTATGACTCCTTGCTGAAGCGACCGAAAACGTCCGGCGCGGCTAAGCCGCCGAGCAAACCGGCGAAGATCGTACCGGTGAGCGTATCAGGTTTAGTCGTGTCGGCATGGCTCGTCCCGCCGAGAATGAACCAGAGCCAATGATCCACGAGCGCGACATAGACGACAGTGGCGGCCAGCGCGCCGATCAGCATCTGGAAAACGGCTGCCATGGCAGCGCCAGGCTCATGTAGCCCCCTGACGAGCTTGGTCGCATTCGGGCCGGCGAGCATGCGGATGATCGCGCCGCTGATCCCGAACAGGACGACAGTGAGAAGCCTGATTGATGGACCTTGCAGGATTGCTGCACTGCCTTTGGTTGGCGGTGATAGCTGGAGGCACGCGAGCACGATTGCGGCGATGATCGCGATCGCCATCGCCGATTTGGTGATCATGGCAAAAGTCGAGGCACGTGGTGAACGCTCCTCGACCGCTGGTTCAGAGTCTGTCATCACGATGGTTGGCACTCCCCTACGCCGCGGCCACGGAACGCCGTGGCCGCAGAAATGCATCACGCTAGGGCGGCCAGATTGTGTTGAGGATTTCAGCCAGCCGCGCGCCGCCCTTGGCCAATTGCCGGCGCTTGGTGATGTCGGCGAGCCAGAGATAAGCTGTGTGATCGTCGAACGACACGGTCCATTGCGTCTTCGGCGGCGGCTCGTGTTGGTAGCTCAAGCCCTCGAAGGCATGATGGGCGACCAGAAGCGTGTCCGTCGCCCACTCCGCCGGCCAACCCTCGATCGGGCCTTGGCTTGGCGGCACCGATCTGGCCTCCGCGAGCAGCTCCCGGGTCGCCGCATCGCCGAGGTCGGTTGGGATATCGTCCCATTCGCCGTGCAGATTGACGTTCTGGTCGTGGATGGTATTGCCGCCGTGGGTCTCCGTCTTCGGATCGATGGCATGGGCGATATCGGGATCGACCAGCTTGCCGTCGGGATCGAGATAGACCGAGCCGACATGGAGCGGCTGATGCAGGTCGCCGACAAAGTGAGTGAGCAGCATCAGCGCCTCCTTCTTGTCCTTGATCGAGAATGGGAACGGCGGCGGCACTGGCTTGTCCTGCAGCACCGCGATGGCCGCGACGATCGCCGCGACGAGATCATGGTCGTTGGTTCCTTGAAAGCCTCGATCGAAATTGTTGCGCTGGATCGCCACGTCCTCGAAATGGAATGTGTTGTGGCATCCGCTTGGCGGCTTGTCGGGCCCGTCCGGCTGATACAGGCAATTGCTCCAGTTGCGCGACGCGTAATCCACCATGCGCGCCCGCTCCGCCTCCGACTTGAACGGCCGGCACGGCACTTCAAAGTCGTAGTGCTCGGGATTGACGACATATTCGAAGGTGTCATTGGGATGGCGGACCACGCTCTTCACGCAATCCGGCCACGGACCGGATTTGCGCAGATCGAGGTCGTGGGAATCGCCCGCGTTGAGGATCTGCTGGACTTGCGCGGCCGCGTTCGGCCTCAGGAGCTGATCGGCGATCGAACCGACCACCCGATGCCCCTGATAGCCCCAGGCCCAGGCGCCGGTCGCATGCATGAGGAATAACAGGCCTGCGAGGCCGATTTTGAACAGGGCTCCTCGCGACACCGCGGCTTGGGAGAAGGCTGTTGCTGGCATGACCGACCTCGTTCGAATGTGCGCGGAGCGCCGCAACCATCTTTAGTTGCCGATACGCGTCGCCGCAATCCGGTAGCCCGACTATTGGCGAATGAGCCTTTCGAAAAGCCGTGGCTTGCGAAAATCCATGGCTTGCGAAAATCCATGGCTTGCGAAAATCCGTGCTTGCGAAAATCCGCGGCTTGCAGCCCTTCGCGACGCCGGCAAATTCTGGCATAATTCGCCTCCCTGCGCTGTCCTTTTCGCAGGCGATCGCGCAGCGTGCCGCCTCGACATCGACAGAATATTCCGCCTATTGTGCGTCCATGAGCGACCACCATCATCACCACGACGATCACGACCATTCCGAACTGTCGGAAACCGAGTTGCGCGTACGCGCGCTCGAAACCGTGCTGACCGAGAAGGGCTATGTCGATCCGGCCGCGCTCGATCTGTTGATCGAGACCTATGAGACCAAGGTCGGCCCGCGCAACGGCGCCCGCGTCGTTGCCCGTGCCTGGAGCGATGGCGCCTATCGTGTCCGCCTTTTGGAGGATGCCACGCCCGCGATCGGCGAGCTCGGCTTTGCCGGCCGCCAGGGCGAGCACCTCATCGCGGTCGAAAACACGCCCGGCCTCCACAACATGGTCGTGTGCACGCTGTGCTCCTGTTATCCCTGGCCGGTGCTGGGGCTGCCGCCGGTCTGGTACAAATCGGCGCCCTATCGTTCCAAGGCGGTGAAGGATCCGCGCGGCGTACTGAGGGATTTCGGCTTCGATTTGCCGGAGACGACGAAGATTCGCGTCTGGGACTCGACCGCCGAGATCCGCTATCTCGTGCTGCCGATGCGTCCCGCCGGCACCGAGGGCTGGAGCGAGGAGCGCCTCGCCGAACTCGTCACCCGCGACAGCATGATCGGCACCGGATTGCCGAAACAGCCGCATGAGGTCGCCTGATGGACGGCGGGCAGGATATGGGCGGCGTCCCCTGGTCGGGGGCGGTGACGCCCGAACCGAACGAGCCGCCGTTCCATGCCGAATGGGAGCGCCGCGCCTTCGCGCTGACGCTGGCGATGTCGATGCCCGGCGGCTGGAACATCGACATGTCGCGGTTCGCCCGCGAGGACCGCCCGCCGGCGGAATATCGAAGCAAGAGCTACTACCAGATCTGGCTCGCCGGCCTCGAGCGGCTGATGCTGGAACGCAAGCTGGTCGCGGAAGATGAAATCGCGGCGGGCAAATCGCTGCATCCGGTCAAGCCGGTGACCAGAATACTCACCTCCGACGGCGTCGCGGCGATGCTGCACCGGGGCGGGCCGACCGAACGCGTAACGGCGCGCCCTGCTCGCTTCGCCGTCGGCGCGCGCGTGCGCGCCAAGACGATCAATCCGCCGACCCACACGCGATTGCCGCGCTATGTGCGCGGCCACGTCGGAACGATCGAGCGCGTGCTCGGCTATCACGTGTTTCCCGACAGCAACGCCACGGGCAAAGGCGAAGACCCGCAATGGCTCTACACGGTCACCTTCAACGGCGCCGAGCTGTGGGGTGAGGAGTCCGATCCCACGCTGGACATTTCGGTCGATGCCTGGGAGCCTTATCTGGATCCCACCTGATGGCATCTCTGGATCCCACCTGATGGCATCGAACCGCGACGCCGTGCTTGACGCCACCCGCGCCGTTCCCGGCATTCCCCGCGATGACGACGGCCCGGTGTTCGGCGAGCCCTGGGAGGCGCACGCGTTCGCCATGGCGCTGACATTGCATCAGCGCGGCCTGTTCTCCTGGAATGAATGGGCCGCCACGCTCGCCAACGAGATTTTGCGCGCACAAGCGCAAGGCGATGCCGATACCGGCGAGACTTACTATCGGCATTGGCTTGCGACATTGGAGCGCATGGTCGCGGAAAAAGGCGTGGCATCTTCGGACACGCTCACGCGCTACCGCGACGCCTGGGACCACGCCGCCGATCGCACGCCGCACGGTTCGCCGATCGAACTGCGGCCGGAGGATTTCGCCAGATAGCACGAGCCCGCGTCGTCATCGCGCCGCCGCTTATTGTTTGAGCAAGTTCTGCGCAAACTTCGCTTTTGTCATTTCGGGAAAACCTCGCCAGCATGCGAGGTGCTCTCCCGTCAAGCGTTGCCGCGGCAACGCGCGCGCGACGTCAGCGCAAGGCTCGCCCATTGACGTCGGCAAGCCGCGTAGGACATTTTGACCACATGGCAGTCACCCACTTCAAGAATTTCGAGATGCTCGATCCCGAGGCCGGCGAATTGCGCGGCGGCCACGAACTGCTCGTCGAAGGCGACACGATCAAGGACGTCTCGGCCAAGCCGCTCAAGCCTCAAAAAGATGATGTCATCGACTGCGGCGGGCGGACGCTGATGCCCGGCCTGATCGACAGCCACGTGCATGTGGTGCTGTCCGAGGTGGTGATCCGCAACTTGGAAAGCGTCCCGTTGACGCTGATGACCGCGCGCGCCGCCGAGTTGATGCGCAGGATGCTCGACCGCGGCTTCACCAGCGTGCGTGATACCGGCGGCGCCGATTGGGGCTTGAAGGAAGCGACTGACAAATGGCTGTTGGCGGGACCGCGACTGTTCATCGCCGGCCGCGCGATCGGCCCGACCGGCGGACATAGCGATGGCCGCCGCCGCACTGATTTCGGCGTACGCTGCCAATGCTGCAACGCTCTGTCGTTCTCCATGGGCATCGCGGACGGCATTTCCGAAGTCCGCCGCGCGGTGCGTGAGGAGATGCGCCAGGGCTGCGACCAGGTGAAGATCATGATGTCGGGCGGTGTTGCTTCACCTTATGATCCGCTCGATAGCCTGCAATTCTCCGCGGACGAGGTGGCGGCGGCCGTCGAGGAGGCGCGCGCCTTCGGCCGTTATGTCTGCGCCCACGCCTATACGCCGCAAGCCATCGCGCGCGCGGCGCACGCCGGCGTTCGCACCATCGAACACGGCAACCTGATCGACGATGCCTCCGCCAAGCTGATGGCCGAGAAAGGCATGTTCCTCGTCGCCAATCTCGTCACCTATTTCGAGATGAAGAAGCACGCCGCCGAATACGGTATGAACTCGGACATGCTGGCCAAGAACGACCTCGTCATCGACGGCGCCTTGAAGTCGCTCGAAATCTGCAAGCGTCACGGCGTCCCCGTCGCCTACGGCACCGATCTGCTCGGCCAGTTGCAGGTGGCGCAGTCCAATGAGTTCACACTGCGCGCGGAAGTGCTGTCGCCCGCCGAGATCATCCGCTCGGCCACTACGATCGGCGCGGAGGTCGTGCGCATGGAGGGCAAGATCGGCTGCCTGAAGCCGGGCGCGTTTGCCGATCTCATCGTCGTCGACGGCAATCCGCTTCTGAACCTGAAACTGCTTCAGGAGGAAGGCCGGCACCTTTCGCTCATCATGAAGGGCGGGCGTTTCCACAAGAACCGGCTGCATTGATGGCGCCGGCCGCGACAGCCACCCCGAAACGCCTCCCCTGAGCCCACCGATGTCCCAACAAATCCTGTTCAAGAATTTCGAATTGCTCGAACCCTCGTTCGGCGAGCTCCGTGGCGGATATCAATTGCTGGTCGAGGGCGACACTGTCAAGGAATTGAGCGAGACGCCGATCAAGGCGCTTGATGCGGCCGTCATCGACTGCGGCAAGCGCACCTTGATGCCGGGACTGATCGACTGCCACGTGCACGCCATCCACAGCGAGGTCAATGTCCGCTTCCTGGAAGCGATGCCGCTGACGCTGGTCGCCGCGCGCGCGGCGACACGATTGCGCGCCATGCTCGATCGCGGCTTCACGACGGTGCGTGACACCGGCGGGGCCGACTGGGGCATCAAGACCGCCATCGAGACCGGACATATCACGGGTCCCCGGCTTTATATCGCCGGGCAGTCGATCGGCCCGACCGGTGGCCATTCGGACTCGCGCCGGCGAACAAATCGCGGCGGCGAATGCGTCTGCTGCAACGGCCTGCAATTCAAATCCGCCATCGCCGACGGCGCTGACGAAGTCCGGAAATCCGCGCGCGAGCAGATGCGCCAAGGCGCCGACCATGTGAAGATCATGATGTCTGGCGGCGTCGCCTCCCCCTACGATCCGCTCGACAGCCTGCAGTTCTCGGATGGCGAAGTCAGCGCCGCCGTGGAAGAGGCAACCGCCTTCGGACGCTTGGCGTCCGCACCATCGAGCACGGCAATCTGATCGACGATGCGTCCGCCAAGCTGATGGCCGAGAAGGGCATGTACCTGGTTGCGAACCTCGTCACCTACTACGCCATGAAGGAGCGTGCCGCGCAGTGGGGCATGATCGGCGAAAGCCTCGCCAAGAACGACATCGTGCTCGAGGGCGGGCTGAAGTCGCTGGAGATCTGCAAGCGCCACGGCATTCCGGTCGCCTATGGCAGCGATCTCCTGGGCGAGTTGCACTGGGACCAGTCGAAGGAGTTCACCATCCGCCAGGAGGTCGTCTCGCCGATCGAGATCATCCGCTCGGCCACGACCATCGGCGCCGAGGTTCTGCGCATGCCGGGCAAGGTGGGCACATTGCAGCCAGGTGCCTTTTCCGACGCCATCGTCGTCGACGGCAACCCACTGAAAGACCTTGCGCTGCTGGGCGACCAGGGCAAACATCTCTCGCTGATCATGAAGGCCGGAATCTTGCATAAGAACGGGCTGAACTAGAGAACGGGCTGAACTAGAGTACAGGCTGAATTGAAGAATGGGCTGAGCTGCAGCCGCTCGTAGAGAGACGATCTTGACTGTCATGCCCGGATGGACCTCATCGCGCTTTGTCGGCCGCATGGCGCTGGGAATGGCCGCCGGCGTGTCGCTGGCGTATATCCTGCTGCCGATGGTCTTCGTGATCTGGCTGGCGTTCTTCGCCCAGGAAATTCCGTCGTTTCCCCCGGAAGGCTACTCGCTGAAGTGGTTCCGGGCCGTTCCCGGCAACGACAGGTTCGTCTCGGGCTTTCTCCTCAGCTTGCAGGTCGCCATTGTCGCGACCGCGATCGGTCTGGCGATCGGCGTTCCCGCCGCCGTCTGCCTGGTGCGTGGGCGCTTCGCCGGACGTGAGGGGTTGAACAACCTGTTGCTGCTGCCGCTGATCGTGCCGGGAATCGTGCTCGGTATCGCGCTGTATGTCTTCTATGTCGAAGCCGAGATCGCGACGGGCTGGTCGTTACTCGGTTCGCTCGGCGGTCTCATCGCCGGTCACGTCCTGCTGGCTATTCCCTGGACCGTGCGCCTGATCACGGCGAGCCTCGTCGGCATGGATCGCGCAGTGGAGGAAGCGGCGCAAAGCCTCGGCGCCAATCGCCTGACCACATTCCGCCGCATCACCCTGCCCGCGATCTTGCCGGGCATTGTGGCGGCGACCTTGTTCGGCTTCATCGCCTCGTTCGGGAATCTGGAAATGAGCCTGTTTCTCGTCGGTCCCGGCCGCACCACCCTGCCGATCGCGATCCTGCAATATCTCGAATGGAAGATCGACCCGACGATCGCGGCGGTGTCGGTTCTGCAGATACTGTTCATCGGCGCGGTCATGCTGGTGACCGATCGCTTCGTCAATATCGGCCGAGTGGTCTGACGATGGCGCGCCTGCAGCTCACCGGCGTCACCAAGTCCTATGGCGACTTCAAGGCCGCCGACAACGTTTCGCTCGATATCGCCGATGGCGAGTTCTTGGTACTGCTCGGCCCCTCCGGCTGCGGCAAGACGACGACCTTGCGCATCGTTGCCGGCTTCATCGAGCCGACGTCCGGCGACGTGCGCCTGGGCGAACGCGATATCACCGCGCTGCCGCCCTGGAAGCGCAACGCCGGCCTCGTGTTCCAGAGTTATGCGCTGTTTCCGCATATGACGGTCGCCGAGAACGTCGCGTTCGGCCTCGAGATGCGTAAAGTTCCGAAGGCGGAGATGGCGCCGAAGATCACGGACGCCTTGCGCCTGGTGCGGCTCGATCATCTCGCCGACCGGCTGCCGCGGCAATTGTCCGGCGGTCAGCAGCAGCGCGTGGCGCTGGCCCGCGCGCTGGTGTTCCGGCCCGATGTGCTGCTGCTCGACGAGCCCCTGTCCAATCTCGACGCCAAGCTGCGCCAGGACGTGCGCGTTGAAATCCGCGAGCTGCAACGCAAGCTCGGATTGACGACCGTGATGGTGACCCACGACCAGGAGGAGGCCTTGACCATGGCCGACCGCCTGGTCGTCATGAGCGAGGGCCGTATTCGCCAGATCGGATCGCAGCAGGATCTCTACGAACGCCCTTCTGAAAAATTCGTTGCCGATTTCGTCGGCCGCTCGACCTTCATCGATGGTCGCATGGATGGCCCGGGGCGCTTCGTCTCGGCCGGCGGCCTCGCCGTCGCCTGCGAAGCGAGCTGTACCGGCAGCGCCTCGCTGGCGCTGCGCCCCGAACGGCTGGCGCTGATGACGGCAGCGGTGCCTTCGATGGACAACAGCTTTCCGGGATCCGTGGAATTCATCTCCTATCTGGGATCACAGGTCGATCTGCATGTCCGGCTGTCGCCTCAGGACCGGGTCATCGTGCAGATCCAGAACCGGCCGGAACAGCCGCTGCCCGCGCTCGGAGACCAGGTCCACATCGGCTGGAGCAAATCGACCGGCCGAGTCTTCCAGTCATGATTTCTTCCAATCATGATCTCTCCGCAATGATCTCTCTGCAACAACGCACCGGAGGTGCCCAGCCATGACCGAATCGAAATCCCGTCGTGACGTCCTGCTCGGCGCAGCAGCGCTGGCTGGCACAGCCTATCTGCCGCGCACGGCATCGGCGCAGGAGAAGGGCCGCATCGTTGTCGGCACCTGGGGCGGCGACTACGCCCGCCTGCTCCACAAGAACATCGAGGAGCCGATCCTCATCAAGGACGGCTGGGAGGTGGTGCAGGATCAGGCCGGCGATCCCGAACGGCGCTCGAAGATGCTCGCCGAGCAGCGACTGCCGCGCGGCACGTCCGATGTGCAGGGTCTTTCGGCCCTCAACATGTTTCAGATGAACGACGCCGGCGTCGTCCTGCCGATCGACTACGGCAAGCTCAGGAATGCCGGCAACCTGCTGCCGGCGATGAAGTACCCCTACGGCGTCGGCCAGATCTATTCGGGCAAGGTCGGCGTCTACAATCCGAAGCTCATCATGACGGCGCCCGTCAGCTACAAGGACGTGTTCGATCCCAAGCACGGCAACAAGCTCGGCATCATCGACATCCAGTACCAGTACACGCTGGTCTGCGCGGCGCTTGCCGCCGGCGGCAAGGTCAATGATCTCGAGCCCGGTAAGAAACTGCTCTTGGAATGCAAGAACGCCGGCATGCGGATCTATCCGACCAATGAGGCGTTCGCGCAGGGCCTGAAGTCCGAAGAAATCGGCATCGGCGTGATGTGGAAGGCGCGCGTCGTCCAATGGCAGAATGCGGGTATTCCCGTGAAAGCGGTTGCCCCCACCGAAGGCACGCTGGCTTACGTTTCAGGCTTCGTCATTCCGAAGAACGCGCCCAACAAGGACGGCGCCTACGCGTATCTGGACGCCATGCTCGAGAAGAGCGCGCAGGAAGCCTTCGCGGTCGACATGGGCTACAACCCGACCGTCGCCAACGCCACCGTCGCGCCCGATCTCAACACACGTATCGGCTTCACCCCGGACGAGGTCAAGAAGCTCGTCGATCTCGACTACGACTACATGAACAAGAACGACGTCGACTTCAAGGAATGGTGGGACAAGGTGCTGAAGAGCTGACCGTAGCGTTTTCCAGCGAAGTGGAGCCCGGTTCGCGTAAAGAAAACGCGTCAAAACAAAAAGCTAGAACCTCCGTTCCGATCGAATCGGAATGGAGGTTCTAGAAGGAGGCGACTACATCGATGGCCACGACATCGACAATGCCGCTCCAGCCCGACGAGCGTCCCTCGTCATTGCTCTCGGCCACGGCGCTGGTCGGGCCGGCGACGGCATTCGTGACCGCGGGTCTTTTGCTGCCGCTCGCGATCCTGCTCCGCTACAGCTTCAATAAATTCGACCCGCGCCGCATGATGGTGGAAGCGTTCTCGTTCGACAATTACCTCAAATTCTTCGCCGATCCCTATTACACCGGCGTGCTCTGGACGACGCTGCGCGTGGCCGCCCTTTGCACGGTCGCCTGCCTCATCATGGGGTTGCCGCTCGCCTACGTGCTGGCGCGCACCCAGTCGCGATACAAGAATGTCCTGATCATGCTGGTGGTGCTGCCGCTGTTCGTCGGCAACGCCGTGCGCGCGGCCGGATGGATGACCCTGTTCGGCTCCAAGGGGTTTCTCAACGTGAGCTTGATGCAGTTCGGCGTCATCACCGCGCCGCTGCAGATCATGTATACCGAGAGCGCGGTCGTTGCCGGCATCATCGCGGTCAATCTGCCCTACATGGTGCTGACATTGCAGAGCGTGATCGAAGGCATCAACCGCAATGTCGAAGAGGCCGCCTTCAGTCTCGGCGCGGGCCCTGCGACGATGTTTCGTCGCGTGCTGCTACCGCTGTCGCTGCCGGGCATCCTCGCCGGCACCATCCTGACCTTCATCCTCGGCATGAACGCCTATGCGACACCCGTCCTGCTTGGCGGCCCCAAGTTCAAGATGATGGGCCCCCTCGTCTACGGACAGTTTCAGCTCAACAACTGGCCGTTCGGCGCGTCCGTCGCGTTCGTCCTGATGACTGCGACCCTGGGGCTGACCGCTGCGGCAAATATCCTGGTGCAGCGCCGGTTTCGGCGATGATGATTGCACATGACCATTGAAAGGGACTTGGAATGACGATTGGTGTCGGCGGATCGAGTGCGGAAAAGGAACTCGCCGCGATGAAAAACATGCGCGGGGACGTGCCGCCGATCGGCGTCGATGAGCGCCTGCGGCGCATCGCCCGCGCGCAGGCGATCATGCGCGAGAAGGGCATCGACGCGCTCTATCTCGATGTCTCCTCGAGCATGACCTATTTTACCGGCTTGAAGTTCCGCCGCACCGAACGCATGCACAGCGCGGTACTGCCGGCCAAGGGCGAGATCGTCTACATCTCGCCGGCCTTCGAGGTCGAGAAGCTCAAGACGATGACCTCGTTCGGCGACAAGATCGCGGTCTGGGAGGAAGACGAGGACGCGACCGCTGTTGTCACCGAGACCGTCCGCGCGCTCGGCTATCCCTCCGGCACGATCGCCGTCGATGAGGCGACGCCGTTTTTCACCTTCGACGGACTGCGTCGGGCCGGCAACGCCTACACCTTTGTCAACGCGATCGACGTCACCGCAGGTTGCCGCATGATCAAGTCCGAGCATGAAATCGCGCTGATGCAGACGGCCAAGAACATCACGCTCGAAGTGCACAAGGCGGCGGCGAGCATCATGCGCGAAGGCATCACCACCACGGAAGTTCAGGCATTCATCACATCAGCGCACCGCAAGCTCGGCTCGGAAGGCGATCCGCCGTTCAACGCGGTCTTGTTCGGCGAGGCGTCGGCGTACCCGCATGGCGTGCCCTACCCGCAGACGCTGAAAGACGGCGACATGATCATGATCGATACCGGCGCGCCGGTCGATGGCTATCTCTCCGACATCACCCGCTCCTACGTGTTCGGGGAACCAACCAAGCGGCAGCGCGACGTCTGGAACCTGGAGAAAGCGGCGCAGGCCGCGGGCTTCGCGGCCGCCAAGCCCGGCAACCGCTGCGAGGATATCGACATCGCTGCTCGCGGTGTCATCAACGGCGGCGGTTTCGGGCCGGGCTATGCGACACCCGGCCTGCCCCACCGCACCGGCCACGGCATCGGCCTGGACGTGCACGAATGGCCCTATCTCGTGAAGGGCGACAAGACCGTGCTGAAGCCAGGCATGACGTTTTCGAACGAGCCGACCATCTGCATCTATGGCGAGTTCGGCGTGCGCCTCGAGGACCACATGGTCATCACAGAAACCGGCGCCCGCTGGTTCACCCAGCCCGCCCATTCGGTCGACGATCCCTTCGGCTTGGACAAGTAGGGACACAAATTGCCTTGGGGTCTTGGCCTTTGGGGTCCTGCGGGGCACGTCGAGCCCGCCCTCGCCGGGTCATGGTTTCTCGCAACTATATTCCGGGGGGATCGCGCCGGTTTCGGGATGAGAGACACACTCCGTGGCAACCAGCGTCCCGAGAGGCGGCTGGATCCCATTGAGGGGTTGGCGCGGTCGAAAGACGAAGAATATCGACAGCGCGACCATCGCCCCAACTGCCAACATGGAAATCCGGTGAAGCATCGCAGGTCTCATGACATGAATTTGCGCCCAAAGCGCGACCGCTCCTGATCGAATCGCTGTCGCGCTTGACTTAAGGGGCATGCAACCCTCGGGTGATCATTCCAGCGGTTCGACTTTGACGATGGAGGCGCCGTCGTTGCTGCCAACCCAGAAGCTGACCGGCGTCGTGCTGTTGTCGACGAAGACCCGCCTGATGTTGGTCGAACGCGGCAGCAGATAGTCGGTCATTTCGCCGGTCCTGGTGTTCAGCCGCGTCACCTGGTCCGTGACCATCGAACCGGTCCACGCATCTTCGTCCTTGTCGAGCACGACGTCATAAGGCGCGGCCCAGCGCGTATTGAGCTTCCATTCCTTGAACGCGTTGGTCCTGGTATCGAACATCCCGATCTGGTCGCCACGATATTCGCCGAACCAGAGCCGATCCTGCGCATCCATGTTGCCGCGGCGCGGCGCGGAGCGCGGCGTGGGCGTCTGGAACAGCGAGATTTCGCCGGTCTTGGCATCGATACGCCCGATCTGCCCCTGACGGAAATCGGTGAAATAGGCGTTGTTTTTGGAGTCCGGGATCACGTCGTAGATATTGTGGGACTCTCCCTTGGGGGCGCCCTTGAACGGTTCCCAGGTCTCGATCTTGCCGGTTGAGAGGTCGAGGCGGTGCACGCCGGCAAAGCCGTTGTTCTGGGTCCACACCTTGCCGTCGACGTCCGATCGCTGCGGGCTCACCATGTTGATCTGCGCGGCGTCGATATTTCGCTCGGCCGGCAGCGTCCAGAACTGGAATTGCTCGCGTCTCGGATCGAACTTGACGATCGTGGCCTGGTACATGTTGCCGAGCCACAGATTGCCCGCGGCATCGGCACGCAGGCCAAGGCTGCCGGTCGGAAACTCCTCTCGGTGTTTGGGATAGGGAAATTCAGTGACCTTGCCGGTTTTGGGATCGAGCCGGCCGAGATTTTGCTCGCCGAAACTGGAAAACCAGACCATGCCGTCCTTGTCCACCATCACATCATGTGGCGAGATTTCCTCGCGCGGCAGATCGTATTCCGTGTAGATCACCCGCGTCGCCCGGCCCTTTGGGCGCGGTAAGGTTTTCAGCGGATAGGTCCATTGCGGCGTGGCCGAGAGATTGATCGTGCTCAGATATTCGGCCGCGGCGCGATAGACCTGGATACGATCTTCACCCTGCTCCTCCATCAAGCGCTCGGCGGGGCGCAATTGTGGATGGATCGGCAGGCTCTGCTGCACATAGCCCTGCATGCGCGGCAGGATCTGGGTGAGGAAGCCGTCGGCATCGTATTTCGAGCGCATGATGCGTTCGACCCGGTGGCAACCGACGCAGTTGAGCAATTGATCCTTTTGCCGATCGGTGCCGGGGATGCTCGCCAGCCATTCGCCGTTCGACAATTGCGCGGCGAGGTCCTTAGTCCGCCCGAGCCTGAGATCCTGCGTTGCGGCTTTCTGATCCGGGGATTCGACCGCCTTGATTTCGATCGCCTTGTTTTCGTTTCCTTGGGGCTGATCCAATTCGTAGCCGACCGCGCGCACGCCAAGACTATATTGACCCGGCCCGAGCCGGTTCGCCGGGAAGCTGTAGCGGCCATCCGCGCCGGTGACGACAGTGACCGTGATATTCGATCCGGCCTTGGTGGCGCCGACCAGCACGCCTTCCATCACAGCTTCCTCGGTCGAACTGACGAGGCCGGTGAGCGCCGCGACCGGCGCTTGCGCCGGGGCGGCGGAAGGGTACGCCAAGGTTAAGGCCAACGTTAAGGCGACGCCGATAGCGGCGAGAAGCGGACAACGCATAGTTCCTCCCCGGCATTTTTCTGTTTCCGTGAGCATAGGCTCACCCGCCCGCGCGCAGCAGGCCTGCCATCCGCTGGCAGCACCGCGATGCGCGCAGAGCTGACGTCAGCGTGCCTTGTCGCAAGCGCTCCTCGCAATAACGGTCTTAACGAAAAATGTTCAAGGAAACGCCTCCCCGCTCCGCATATTTCCACCAGCCCTTGGCGCGCAGGCGGCAGGCCGGACATTCGCCGCAGCCATAACCCCAGTCGTGTGGCGCGCCGCGCTCGCCGAGATAGCAGGTGTGGGAGCGCTCGCGGATCAGATCGACGAGCGCCGCCCCGCCGAGTTCGTGCGCGAGCGCCCACGTCGCGGCCTTGTCGAGCCACATCAGCGGCGTGTGCAATTGAAACCCTCTGGCCATGCCGAGATTGAGCGCGGCGTTCAGCGCGCGGATGGTCTCGTCGCGGCAATCCGGATAGCCGGAATAGTCGGTCTCGCACATGCCGCCGATGATGTGAGAGATGCCGCGCCGGTAGGCGAGCGCGGCGGCGAAGGTGAGAAAGACGAGGTTGCGGCCGGGCACGAAAGTGTTGGGCAGACCATCGGCGCCCATCGCGATCGCCACGTCGCGCGTCAGCGCGGTGTCGGAGATGTCGGCGAGCGTCGGGATCGCCAGCGTATGGCTCTCGCCGAGCTTGGTTGCCCAGTCCGGGCGCATTGACCGGATGCCGGCCAGCAATTGGTCGCGGCATGCGAGCTCGATGGCGTGACGCTGGCCGTAGTCGAAGCCGAGCATCTCGACGTGCGAGAAGCGCTCCAGCGCCCAGGCGAGGCACGTCGCGGAATCCTGCCCGCCCGAGAACAGCACCAACGCGTTGTCCTGAGATTCACTATGCATGAGGCGTTATTGGAGCGCGATGAATTCATCGCGCTCCAGCTTATTGTTTGAGCATGATCTCCGTGCAAACGCTTCGCGTTTGTCGCGAGGGAAAACCGGTACCCACTTTTCCGGATCATGCTCTAGCACTCCTCCCAGCCGGGGCCAAGAAGGGCCAAAAAGGACCGAGCCGGTGGAAAAGACGGCGCATGGCGCTGGGACCGGGGCGCGTCTTGCGGCATAAAGCCTGATCGCCACTGGCCTCGGACCATCCATGACCCCTTCCCGCGATATCTCATGCCTGATCGAGATCATGGCCCAACTGCGCACGCCGGTCAGCGGCTGTCCGTGGGACCTGGAGCAGAATTTTTCGACCATCGCGCCCTACACCATCGAAGAGGCCTATGAAGTCGTGGACGCGATTGCGCGCGGCGATCTCGATGATCTGCGTGAGGAGCTCGGCGACCTCCTGCTGCAGGTGGTGTTCCATGCCCGCATGGCGGAGGAGAGAGAAGCGTTCGCATTCGGCGATGTAGTCGAGGCGATCACGCGCAAGATGATCCGCCGCCATCCGCATGTGTTCGCCGACAAGGACGGCAATCTGACGCCGGCCCATGTGAAGGGCGTGTGGGAGCGCATCAAGGCGGAGGAAAAAGCCGAACGCGCGACGCGTCGTCCGGCGCAGCAAAGCGAGCACAAATCGTTGCTGTCGGGCATCAAGGCCGGTCAGCCGGCGCTCGCGCGCGCGATGGAATTGCAACGCAAGGCGTCAACCGTCGGCTTCGACTGGAACGATCCGCGCGCGGTGCTCAACAAGATTCGCGAAGAAGCCGACGAGATCGAAGCGGCGCTCGATCGCAACGATGCCGAGGAACTGACTGAGGAGACCGGCGACCTGCTGTTCGCGCTGGTCAACCTGGCGCGCCATGTCGGCGCCGATCCCGAAATGGCGCTGCGCGCCACCAATGCCAAATTCGCACGGCGCTTTGCCTATATCGAACGCGCGCTGGCGGCAAAGGGACGCTCGCCCGATGAGGCTTCGCTCGATGAGATGGACGCGTTGTGGAACGAGGCGAAGGAAGAGGAAACCTCCGCGTCGTCCCGGCCAAACGAGCACGGCGCGCGCTGAACATTCAGCGAAACGGAACGCCCTCAAAATGCAAGACGTCAAAAAGAAACGGCCTCAGCTCGGAGTGAACTGAGGCCGGAGGCTTGGCTCGTCATAACTGGGTCGTCATAAGTTGACCGCCCTCAAAGGAAAGACGTTTATCAATTTCGCCCTCCCCGGCAATCCGAGCCATCAGCGCGAGAGCACGACGGGTGCAGCAGGCGGCGGCGGGCGAGGTACCGACGACGACTGCACCGCCGATGACTGCGCCCTGGGTTGCGGCGGCCTAGGCTGCGGGATCGGGGCCGCCTGCTGGGGCGGGAACGGAGGCGTGGATGACATCTTCTGTCTGATGTCCTCCTCAACAGCCTGCAGTGTCGCGATGCTCTGGACCATCTGATCTTGCTTGGCAGCGAGTTCTTCCACGCTGCGCCGCACGACGTCGAGATTTGACGCCAAGGGCTCAAGCTGTTGCATAGGGTCAGGAGAAGTTGCAGCCAAGGCCGCCGAACTTGTCGTCGAAACCGACAACAACCAGGCCAGCGTTGGAGCCCGGACTATCACCATCTCTCTTGCTACATCACCGTAGGACTGCCAGGCAAGCGTGCCGCCGACACCGATAAGAATCGCAATAAAAAAACGGGTAAGGCCGCGGAATATTCGCCTGCCAACCGACGGCCGGTCGCGCGCGACCTGATGATTCCTGAGGTTGGAGCCAACACGCTGGTCGGAAATGCGCTGATCGGACATGCGCTGATCGGATATAGGCTGATCGGATATGGCGTCCAGATCTAGCGCTTCTGCGAGAGGTGGGCTTTGCGAGTAATGCATTGGGTAACTCCACCGGCGGTTCTTCCTAATTGTTGGCGGAAGAGGCCCTCATGGTTTGACAGAAGCGAGGCCGTAGCGTAGCCGCCATGGGGCGATTGTGAGAACGTCGCATGCATGCGTAACGATAGGCGCCTAGACCCTATCGCTATTTGCCGTAGGGAGGGGTGTTCCTCACCGAGAGGACGCTGTGGTTGCGGGTCCTGCGCTCGCGAGGACAACAATTGATCACATCCCCTGCGGCACGGCGTCGAACCGGGTGACCACGATGTCGCGCTTGGTCTCGTCCACGCGGACGGTCATGTCGAAACGCCCGTCGTGCAGCTCCTTGTTCAGCACTTCGGCGTTGCGATGCAGCCAGCTGATGCCGGCGCCGTCGGCGGCGTCGATCGAGAGAGCCAGCGTCGTGCGCGTGGCCGCGAGCCGCTCTTCGATTGCCGCCAGCAGCGAATCGATCCCCTCCCCGGTTTCCGCGGAGACCAGGAAGCACGGCCGCTCCGGCGGGCGGCGCGCGGCGATGTTGCGCAGGTTCTCGCGCTCCTCCAGATCAACGCGATCGATCTTGTTCCAGACTTCGAGAATACGCCCACTCGCTTCCGGATCGATGCCGAGCTGACGCAGCACGGCATCGACGTCGCGCTCCTGCGCCTCAGCGTCCTCGTGCGAGATATCGCGCACATGGAGAATGAGGTCGGCCTCCAGCACTTCCTCCAGCGTGGCGCGGAACGCGGCCACCAATTGCGTCGGCAGGTTGGAGATGAATCCGACCGTGTCCGACAGCATCGCCTTGCCGCCATGCGGCAGGTGCAGCCCGCGCAAGGTCGGATCGAGTGTCGCGAAAAGCATGTCGGCGGCTTGCACATCGGCGCGGGTCAGGCGGTTGAACAGCGTCGACTTGCCGGCGTTGGTGTAGCCCACCAGCGCCACGACGCGATAAGGCACGCGCTGCCGGCCGGCACGATGCAGCCGCCGCGTCGCCCGCACCTTCTTCAATTCGTTCTGCAGCCGCGTGATGCGCTCGCCGATCAAGCGGCGGTCCGCCTCAATCTGCGTTTCGCCCGGGCCACCCATGAAGCCGAAACCGCCGCGCTGGCGTTCGAGATGGGTCCAGGACCGCACCAGTCGGCTGCGCTGGTAGTTCAAATGCGCCAGCTCGACCTGCAGCGCGCCTTCCTTGGTCTTGGCGCGGCGGCCGAAGATTTCCAGGATCAGCCCGGTGCGGTCGAGCACCTTGGCGTTCCAGGCCTTCTCGAGATTGCGCTGCTGGATCGGCGACAACGCGCAATCCATCACCACGAGCTCGATGTCATGGCTGGTGATGAGGCCAGCGATCTCCTCGACCTTGCCCTTGCCGAGATAGGTCGCCGGCCGGATCTGGCCGACCGGCGCGATCAGCGCGTCGGCGACCACGAGATCGATCGCGCGCGCCAAGCCCTCGGCCTCGTCCAGCCGCGCCTCGAAATCGCGCAAGGAATCACGCAAGGCATGATCATCCGTTTGCGCATGCGCCTCGCCGCGGCGCATGCGCAAATACGGGCCGATGACAATCACCCGCCCGGTTTCTTTACCTCCGGCCGACCGCGGACGGTCGGCATCCCCTTCCCTGCTTCGGGGTTCCAATCAGATCACTCTCAAGCCGGAGCATCCTCGCCGCCTTCGAACAACTGGATCGGGGCGCCCGGCATGATGGTGGAAATCGCATGCTTGTAGACAAGCTGCGAATGACCATCGCGCCGCAGCAGCAGGCAGAAATTGTCGAACCAGGTGACAATCCCTTGCAGCTTCACTCCATTGACCAGAAAGATCGTCAGAGGCGTCTTGGTTTTGCGAACGTGATTTAGGAAGGTGTCCTGTAGGTTTTGTGCGCGGTCTGCCGCCATTGTTGTTATCTCGCGTCTTGTGCTTGTTCTTATTAGACCGGTTGCAACTCTCTCACGGAGCCTCTCCCGGTTGCCGGCATCCCCTGAGTTTCCCCCTCCAGGGACGCGGGCGGTGCGATTAGAGGGCAGCCGTGGTTTTTAGGCAAGCCGCTTCGCGCCCCAAGTTGGGGGCAAGCCGGCCCCAATTGCTCCGTAAGACCACGGAAATCGGCGAATTGTCTCAAATAGATACAGAAAAACGCCGTTTTTGCGTCTCGAGCATGATCCGCAAAAAGCCTGCCCCGCACTTGGATCGCGGGGTGGGTACCGGTTTTCCCTCAGCTAACAAACACAAAGCGTTTGCGCGCAGGTCATGCTCAGACAATAAGTCAGAGCGCGATGACGACCTATCCTAAACTCATCGTGCTCTAGCCAACCCCCAGCGCCTTGAGCTTGCGATGGAGCGCCGAGCGCTCCATGCCGACGAACTCAGCGGTGCGAGAGATGTTGCCGGAAAAGCGGCTGATCTGGGCAATCAGGTAGTCCCGCTCGAACACCTCCCGCGCCTCGCGCAGCGGCAGCCCCATGATGTGTTCGCCATTATTGCTGGTCGGCATCGCCGGAACCATCGAGCCGACATCCTGCGGCAGCATGTCGGCGGTGATGATGACCTCCGGACCGCCGCCCGCCAGGATCATGACGCGTTCGACATTGTTACGGAGCTGCCGGACGTTCCCGGGCCAGATGTGGGATTGCAGCACCGCCATCGCATCCTGGCCGATCTGGCGCTTCGGCAGGCCGGTGATGACCGAAATCTGATCCATGAAATAGTCGATCAGCTCGGGGATGTCCTCGCGCCGCTCCGACAGCGGCGGGACGCGGATCGGCACCACCGACAGGCGATGATAGAGATCTTCGCGGAACCGGCCCGCGGCGATCTCTTCTTCCAGGTTGCGAGCGGTTGAGGAAATGATGCGGACGTCGACGTGGACTTTGGTGGTGCCGCCGGAGCGCTGGAACGTCTGATCGACCAGCACGCGCAGAATCTTGTTCTGCGTCTCGCGCGGCATGTCGCCGATTTCGTCGACGAACAATGTGCCGCCATGCGCCTCTTCCAGCGCGCCGGTCTTGCGCGGCTGCTCGCCATTGGACTGCTCGATCCCGAACAGTTCGAGTTCCACGCGCTCCGGCGTGATCGCGGCCGCGTTGATGACGACGAAGGGGCCGTCGGCGCGGCTCGAGGCGGCGTGCAGCGTGCGCGCCGCCAGTTCCTTGCCCGAGCCGGACGGGCCGACGATCAAGATGCGGCTGTTGGCCTTGGCCGCCCGCTCGATGGTCTGGCGCAACTGATTCATGCAGGGCGAGCGTCCGGTCAGGATGCTTGCGGTGGGCGCGAGCTGCTTCAGTTCTTTCACCTCGCGTTTCAGCCGCGAGGTCTCTAATGCGCGCGTCGCGACCAGGATCAGCCGGTCGGACTTGAACGGTTTTTCGATGAAGTCGTAGGCGCCGCGCTTGATCGCCGCGACCGCGGTTTCGATATTGCCGTGTCCGGAGATCATCACGACCGGCAGATCGGGGTGATCCCGCTTGATCTGTTCCAGAAGCTGCAGCCCGTCGAGCTTGCTTCCCTGCAGCCAGATGTCAAGAAACACCAGATTCGGCCGGCGATTCACGATTTCGGCCAGCGCGGAATCGCTGTCGCGGGCGGTTCGGGTCGAAAAGCCCTCGTCGTCGAGAATGCCTGCGACCAGTTCCCGAATATCGGCTTCGTCATCGACGATCAGAATGTCACTTGCCATGGGATCGCGCCTGCCTTGTCAGCTGCCGGTTGCGGCTTTGGTTTTTGTTTCACTGTTAGTCGCGTGAGCCGGCTCAACGGTTTCGGAGGCTGGCTCCTTTGTTTCCGTCGCCGTTGGCGTGGCCTTGGCCACAGGCTCCTTCACCTCGATTTTTGATGCCCGGCCGGAGATCGCGAATCGCAAGCGCATCCAGGCCCCGCGCTGGCCGGGCCGGAAATCCGAGGCATCCTTCAGCTCGATGCGCCCGCCATGGTCCTCGAGCACGCGGCCGACGATCGCGAGCCCCAGGCCGGTGCCTTTCTCGCGCGTCGTGACATAGGGTTCGAGCAAGCGCGCGCGGGCGACTTTCGGCAATCCGATACCATTGTCGACGACATCGATGACGATGTCATCGTCCTCGCGGTTCGCGACGACATCAATGCGGCCTTTGCCGATTTCTTCCGCCGGCACCGCCTCTATGGCCTCGGTCGCGTTCTTGATGATGTTGGTCAGGGCCTGCGAGATCAGCCGCCGGTCGAAATGCGCCCGCAGCGGATCTTCCTTCAACTCGACCTCGATATCGATGTCGGGATGGCCGACCTTCATCAGGAACACGGCCTGCCTCACGGTGTCGGCGACATCCTCGCCTTCGATCACGGGCTTGGGCATGCGCGCAAAGCGGGAGAATTCGTCGACCATCCGCCTGATGTCGTCGACCTGCCGCACGATCGTATCCGTGCACTGGTCGAACACGGCCTTGTCCTCGGTGATGGCCTTGCCGAACTTGCGGCGAATGCGCTCGGCGGACAACTGGATCGGCGTCAGCGGATTCTTGATTTCGTGCGCGATGCGGCGGGCAACGTCGCCCCACGCCGACGTCCGCTGCGCGGAAACGAGCTCGGTGATGTCGTCGAGCGTGATGATGTAGCTGTCGCGCTTCTGATTGGTTTGCTCGGCGCTGACGCGCACGGACAAGTTGCGCTCGTTGCCGTCGCGCAGGATGGTGATCTGCCCCTGCACCAGCCGCTGCGTGCCTTCGCGGGCGGACTTCATCATGTCATCGAGTTCGGGCAGCACGTCCGCGAGCGGACGATCCAACGTCTCCGATTCCGCGTGACCGATGAGCTTTTCGGCCGAGCGGTTGAGAATGCCGACACTCCCGGAGGCGTCGACGCCGATGATGCCGGCGCTTGCCGACGACAGCACCGCCTCGATGAAGCGGCGGCGGCTGTCGATCAGGTCGCTGGCGCTGACCAGCTCATTGCGCTGGGTGCGCAATTCTTGCGTCATCTTGTTGAACGTCTCGCCGAGCTGAGCAAGATCGCCCTCCGATTTGTGGACCGCAACCTGCACATGCAGATCGCCGGTCGACACGGTACTCGCGGCGCTCATCAGTCGCCTGATGGGTGCGACCAGCCAATTGGCGAAATTAAGACCGATCAGAACCGAGGCCATCAGAATGGTCAGCGCGATCACCGCGAACATCAGCGCGAACGCCACTTGAATGCCAAGCCGGCGCGACTCGATCTCCGCATACTCGGCGACGCTGGCCTCGGTTTGCTTGAGTTGCGCGACCACACGGGGATCAAGCTGACGGGCCACGTAAAGGTAGGTGTCGTTGAAGGCACGCAGCCGGATCACCGCTGCGACGTAATTTTCGTCCGGCAACACGGCAATCTCAGGCTTGTCTACATCGACATTGCTGAGGAACTCCGGCGGCGGTGCCGCGAAGGCCAGCTGGATGCCGGTATCCGCTGTCGCCAGTGGTTTGCTGTCCTTGTCGATCAGCATGGCGCTCGGCAGGTTGCGTGAGGCCGCGCTCGCGGTCAGCAATTCCTGAAAGGATTTGGGATCCAGTTCGTAAAGGCGGCGGGCGGTGGCGGGGGCGCGCGTGATATCACTGGCCATTCCCAGGATGTCGCCCTGGATCAGCTGCGCGTGTTCCTGCACGTAAGCGCGTGCAATGATCAGCGAATTTTGAATCACCTCGCGCGTCGGACCGGAAAATAGCCGATCCAGTCCGCGTTGGATGGTGACATTGGCGACAACCGAAACGAGCACCGCGGGCAGCACCGCGATCACCGAGAACAGGCTGACGATCTGCACATGCAGCCGCGCCGCCGCCCGGCCGCGGCGCCGCGCCTGGACCATCTGCCAGACCTCGCGGACGATGATGCCGACCAGCAGCAGGATGGTCGCCGCGTTGATCAGGAGGAAGGACCTGACGACTTCAGCCGTCGGCTCGATCGGCGTCAGCCCGGTCAGCACCACGAAGGTCAGGAACGCCGACAACAGCGCGAGGCCGACGGCAAACGGCGCCAGCCACTTCCGCAAGGGCGATCCCTTGGGCTCAGCAACCGACGAGTCAAACGATGCGGCCGTGGTGTTTGCGCTGGTCATTCCGGCAAGGGGTGATGGGGGGTTACATGTCCGCACGCCGCGAACTGATGCATTCATATCACATTGTTGCCGAATTGCGACGATTCGACGGCGCATTTCCTTGTCAAATTGCGCACGAATTGGCGATTGCCCGCCTCAATGGTGGTGCTAAAATACCTGCAGCTATCGCCGCTCCGCGCTGGCGGCTCTAGCCTCCGCTACGGTAAACCTGAATGTCGAGATCCCTGATCTTCTTCCGCAGCGTGTTGCGGTTCAAGCCGAGCAGATCCGCCGCGCGAATCTGATTGCCGCGCGTGGCCGCCAGCGCCGCGGTCAACAGCGGTACCTCGATCTCTTTCAGGATGCGATGATAGAGGCCCGGCGGCGGCACGCCGTTGGGAAATCCCGAGAAGTGCGACGACAGGTAGGCCTCCACCGCTCCGCCGAGATTGTCGATGCCGTGCGGCACGCTGCCGCCCGAGGTCACGGCCGGCGGCGCCAGCTCGCCGTCGATCACGGAGGCGGTGATGACATCCTGTGGATAGAGCGCCGCGAGCCGCCGCGCGAGGTTTTCGAGCTCGCGCACATTGCCGGGCCAGCGATGCTGCTTCATCCGCTCCAGCGCCAGCGCGTCGAGCTTCTTCGGCGGCAATCCGTCCTTTTCGGCGAGTGCGAAGAAATGCCGCACCAGATCGGGCAGATCCTCGATCCGCTCGCGCAATGGCGGCAGCCGCAGCGGCACCACGTTGAGGCGGAAAAACAGGTCTTCGCGGAACAGGCCCTGCTGGATCAGGATACGCAAATCCTTGTTACTGGCCGCCACGATTCGCACGTCGGTCTTGATTGGCGTGCGCCCGCCGACCGTGGTGTATTCCCCCTGCTGCAGCACGCGCAGCAGGCGGGTCTGGGCTTCCATCGGCATGTCGCCGATTTCGTCCAAAAATAACGTCCCGCCTTCCGCCTGCTCGAAGCGGCCGGAGGCGCGGGTGTTGGCGCCGGTGAAGGCGCCGCGCTCATGGCCGAACAGTTCGGATTCGATGAGATCGCGCGGGATCGCCGCCATGTTGACCGCGACGAAGGGCCCGTTGCGCCGCTTGCCGTAGTCGTGCAGGGCGCGCGCCACCAGCTCCTTGCCGGTTCCGGACTCGCCGGAAATCATCACGGTGAGATCGGTCTGCATCAGCCGCGCCAGCACCCGGTAGATTTCCTGCATCGCCGGCGAGCGGCCGACCAGCGGGATCGAGTCGAACTCGGACTCGTCCGCCGCGTTCGTGGTGCGCTCCTTCGGCTCGGCGAGCGCGCGGCCGACGATGGCGATCAGCTCCTTCAGGTCGAACGGTTTTGGCAGGTATTCATAGGCACCGCGCTCTGAGGCGCGGATCGCGGTCATGAAGGTGTTTTGCGCGCTCATCACGATGACCGGGAGATTGGGGCGCATCTTCTTGATCCGCGGCAAGAGATCGAACGCGTTCTCGTCCGGCATCACCACGTCGGTGATGACGAGATCGCCTTCGCCCTGGCTGACCCATCGCCACAGCGTCGCCGCGTTGCCGGTCAGCCTCACCTCGTATCCGGCGCGGGACAGCGCCTGGTTCAGAACCGTCCTGATGGCGGTGTCGTCGTCGGCGACAAGTATGCTACCTGCTGGCATTGTTGTTCCTCATTTGGTGCCATGTGAGGCATGCAACGGCGTCCCCGAAACGTCATCGCGAGTGGGTTGATCGTGGTGTTTGGCGCTGTTGTACATCGGTAGTAGAACGCGGAAGGTGGTCTTGCGCGGTTGCGACTCGCATTCGATGATGCCGCCGTGATCGCCGACGATCTTGGCAACCAATGCAAGTCCCAGGCCGCTGCCGGTCGGCTTGGTGGTGACGAAGGGATCGAACAGGTTCGGCAACAGGTCTTCCGGCACGCCGGGGCCGTTGTCCTTGACGCAGAACTCCAGCGGCAGCGACACGCGCGATTTCTTGCCGGGTACGGACAGGCGGACACCGGGACGGAACGCGGTGGTGAGCTGGATTTCGGCATCGCTGCCGAGGTCGACCACCGCCTCGGCGGCGTTCTTGACCAGGTTCAGGAACACCTGAATCAACTGGTCCTGATTGGCCAGGACTGGCGGCAGCGACGGATCGTAGTCCTCGACGAAGCGGATATTGCGGGCAAAGCCCGATTGCGCCAGCCGCTTGACGTGATCGAGCACGGAATGAATGTTGACCGGGCCGCGCGCCACCGGCCGGTCGTCGCCGAACACCTCCATGCGGTCGACCAGGGTGACAATGCGGTCGGCCTCATCGCAGATCAGCCGCGTCAGCATCCGGTCTTCGGAAGACGCCGCCTGCTCCAACAGTTGCGCCGCGCCGCGGATGCCGGACAGCGGGTTCTTGATTTCATGCGCCAGCATCGCGGCAAGCGCGATCACCGATCGCGCGGCGCTGCGATGCGTCAGTTGGCGGTCCATCTTGTCGGCGATGGTGCGCTCCTGCAGCATCACCACGATATGGCCGGGCCGCTCGGTGAGCGGCGCGACATGCAAGTCGACCTGACGGTCGCCGCCCATGCGCGGCGTCCCCAGATCGACCTTGTACTCGTTGACCGGCGAGCTGTTGGATCGCACCTGGTCGATCAGCGCCAGCAGCGGACTGCCGAACGGCACCAGCTCCTTCAACTGCTGACGCCGCAGGAATTGCGTGGAAATCTCGAAGAAGGATTCGGCCGCCATGTTGGCGTCGACGATCTTGCCGTCGGGACCGATCAACAGCACGGGATTGGGCAGCGCGTTCAGGATGGCCTCGCTATCGGACGGCGCGGGCTTGCGATGTTCTGCGGCCGAACTCATGCAGCAGCACTCCATGTGAAGTCGTCGAACGCCTCTCCGAGCGCCTGATGCACCCGATGCGGATCGTCGGACGTCAGGATCTTTTGCCGCCAGGATTTCAGCTTGTCCGCGGGCACACGGCCGCAATGGGCGGCCGTCTCCAGCGCCCAGCCGAGATGCTTGCGCGCATGGCGAAGGCCGATGCGCAATCCGTAGTGACGGCAGACCTCGTCGTAGAGCATGCGGACATAGCCGAGCTGAAGCGCAAGCGTCGGCGCGGCCTCGACCGCGCCGCCGTCGAGGCGGCGCCCGATCTGGCCGGGCAACCAGGGCTGGCCCTGCGCCCCGCGTCCGATCATGACCGCGTCGGCGCCCGACATGGCAAGCGCGGTTACTGCGGTCTCGAACGAGGTGATGTCGCCGTTGACGACGAGCGGAATGGAGATGGCGTCCCTCACCGCGCGCACCGCGGCCCAATCGGCCTCGCCCTTGTAGAACTGGCAGCGCGTGCGGCCGTGCACGGCAATCAACTGCACGCCGGCGTCCTGCGCCCGACGCGCTAGTTCCGGCGCGTTGCGCGAGCGATCGTCCCAACCGAGCCGCATCTTCAAGGTCACCGGCACCTTGACCGCGGAGATTGTCGCTTCGATCAGGCTGACCGCATGGTCGAGATCGCGCATCAGCGCCGAGCCGGACTGACCGCCCGTGACGTGACGCGCCGGACAACCCATGTTGATGTCGATGATGTCGGCGCCGGCGGCCTCCGCGATGCGTGCGCCTTGGCTCATCCAGCGTGCTTCGCAGCCGGCGAGTTGAACGACGTGCGCGCCAATGCCAGCCGCTTCGCATCGCAACCGCGACATCGATCGCCCGCTCACGAGATCATCGCTCGCGGTCATTTCCGATACAACCAGACCGGCGCCAAGGCTTGCAGTGATACGTCGAAAGGGCGCATCGGTGATGCCCGACATGGGCGCCAGAAAAACCCGGTTGGCGACCTCAATATCGCCTATTTTCAACGACTTAGGCCGTGGGTTGTCAGAGCCGGTCACGAAACTCTCGTCTGTCTGGCAAGCGCCTCATCGCGACTGCCGGCCACAATCTTGCGCACAAATCTTGGGCAGTCAAGTTTCATGCCTACACTTTAGCCAATTCTTGGAATCTTGCAAGTGCAGTGCAACAACGACCTTTACCCACAGCGTGACCAATGTCTCTGTTCTCCGGCCTCCGTCATGATAAGGGCTGTGGGCGATCCACTCGTCTTTTCAGCCCGATTTTGAGCCCCATGGTAAATTCCGATCGAACCGCAGCCATTCTCGTCGCAGCCGGCCGCGGGGTTCGCGCCGGCGCAGGCGGGCCGAAGCAATATCGCTCGATTGGTGGGCAGCCGGTGATTTTCCGCGCCATGGCGCCCTTCTGCGAGCATCCACAGGTTTTTGCGGTGCAGCCGGTGCTGAACCCCGACGACGTCAAGATGTTCAACGGGGCGGTGAGCGGCCTCGCCTACGCAGCCCCCACCCCCGGCGGGGCCACGCGGCAGGCCTCGGTGCATGCCGGGCTCGAGGCGCTGGCGGACCAGAAACCCGAGATCGTCCTGATCCACGATGCCGCGCGGCCGTTCGTCTCGCAGGCCCTGATTTCCCGCGCGATCGAGGCGGCAGGCCGCACCGGCGCGGCCATTCCGACCGTCGCGGTCGCCGATACCATCAAGCTGGTCGATGCAAACGGAAGCGTCGAGGCCACGCCGGAACGGGCCCGCCTGCGAATAGCCCAAACGCCCCAGGCGTTCCGGTTCGACGTGATTCTCGACGCCCATCGCCGCGCCGCGCGCGAGGGGCGCGCGGATTTCACAGATGATGCGGCCCTTGCCGAATGGGCAGGATTGACGATCGCGACCTTTGAAGGCGATGTTGCCAACATGAAGCTGACGACTCCCGAAGATTTCATCCGTGAGGAAGCCCGGCTTGCCGCCCAACTCGGCGATATCAGGACGGGCACGGGCTACGACGTCCATGCGCTGGGCGATGGCGACCACCTGATGATCTGCGGCCTGCGGGTGCCGCACACACGCGGCTTTCTCGCCCATTCCGACGGCGACGTCGGCCTGCATGCGCTGGTTGACGCCATTCTCGGCGCGTTGGCCGATGGCGACATCGGTTCGCACTTTCCGCCGAGCGACATGAAATGGAAGGGCGCGTCCTCCGACCAGTTCCTGAAATACGCCGTCGAGCACGTCACCGCGCGCGGCGGCCGCGTTGCCAATCTCGAAGTCACGCTGATCTGCGAACGGCCGAAGATCGGCCCGTTGCGCGACACCATGCGCGCGCGCATCAGCGAGATCTCAGGCGTGAACATCTCGCGCGTGGCCGTGAAGGCGACCACCAGCGAGCGGCTCGGCTTCACCGGACGCGAGGAAGGGATTGCCGCCACGGCGAGCGCCACCATCCGCCTGCCCTGGGATACTAAGAGCTGGAGCGACTAGCATGAGCGGCAGCGACGCCCGCGCCCTCTCCCGCTCGCTGCTCGATCTGTGCCGGATGCGCAAGCTGACCATCGCCACGGCGGAATCCTGCACCGGCGGCCTGGTCGCCGGCGCGCTCACGGATATCCCGGGCTCGTCCGACGTCATCGACCGCGGCTTTGTCACCTATTCCAACGAGGCCAAGCGCGCGATGCTCGGCGTCAACGCCACGACGCTTGCGACCTTCGGCGCCGTCAGCAAGGAGACCGCGACCCAGATGGCGGTCGGCGCGCTGGAGCGGGCCGGCGTCGACCTCGCGGTCGCCATCACCGGCATCGCGGGTCCCGGCGGCGCCACGCCCGGCAAGCCGGTTGGCCTGGTGCATTTCGCCGTTGCCGCCCGCGACGGCCGTATCGTGCATCGTGAATGCCGGTTCGGCGCCATCGGCCGCACCGCCGTGCGCGAACGCTCGGTGGTGGAAGCGCTGCGCATACTGACCGAACTGGCGCGCGGGCCGCAAGTCCAGGTCAAGCCGCGCCGAGAAGCCGTGAGTCGGGTGCGTGTGCGGGTGGCAAGAAGTGCGCGGCGTCATCCGGTGAAGCGACGACGGCCGCCGAGGGCGTAGCGTTGCGACGCGAATTGTACGGCGGGTTAGACCAACCCGCCCTGCGAGCTGACCGGAATATTTCGGCGGTTCCCTCCAGCACGAACAACGTCTGGCTGTGGCGCAAATGCCGGTCGCCGCAATATAGCCTGATGGCGACGCTACGCTAGCACGTAATCTTCCTGTCCGTCTCAAGCCGGACTCTTGGAATGTACGTAGCCGAGAGCAAGCGCCTCACACATCAGGGCGCAAAGAAGATCATGACCGCGGCCATCGAGATGGCCGACCGGGCCGGGATCGCGATCTCCTGTGCGATCGTGGATGCCGGCGGGCACATGATCTTGCTCGAACGCATGGACGGTGGTCGCTTCCATACTCTGCACTCCTGCACCACCAAGGCGGTGTGCGCCGCGTCAAATCGGCGCCCGACCACGGCGAAGGGTGCGGCCGGTCAGGACCTCGACGTGAGCCATACGATCGGGCTTGCGCTCGCCGCCGGACCGGAGCGATGGACGGCGATGGAGGGTGGTGTGCCCGTGGTGGTTGACGGCCAATGCATTGGCGGTGTCGGGGTGAGCGGCGGCGACTGGGAGACTGATTTGCGCATCGCCAGCGCGGCTGTCGAGTCGATCGGGCTGAGTTGGAAATAGCAGGCCAGCCCTTTCGTCCTCGAGCATGATCCGGAAAAGCTTGCCCCAAAGGCACGTCTTGGGGCTACGACCCAATTAGCTAACGGACGCGGAACGCGTTTGCGCGGAGATCATGCTCAAAACCAAACGATAAAGCGAGACCAAAGGCCGCGATATCTCGGCCCCCGGGAGTAGAAAGTCGTGAGTACCAGTCCTCTGCGCGTAGCCTGCATCGGAGTTGGATGGTGGTCGGATGTTCTTGCCGACGCCATCCAGCGCTCGGGTAAGCTCGAGATTGTCAGCTGCTACACCCGCTCCGAGGAGAAACGCAAAAAGTTCGCGGCAAAATACCGATGCCGGTCGGCCACAAGCTACGAGGCGATCCTGGCCGATACCGAGATCGAGGCAATCATCAACACGACACCGAACGACGTGCATCTGACAACGACCTGCGCCGCCGCAGCCGCGGGAAAGCACGTCTTCCTCGACAAGCCGATCGCCAACACCGTGTCGGACGGCCGCGCCATCACGGAGGCCTGCCGCAAGGCCGGCGTGGTCCTGGCGCTTGGATATCAGCGGCGGCGGGAGAGCCACTTTCGCCGGATCAAGCAGCAGATCGATGACGGTCTGTTTGGCAAGCTCGTCAACGCCGAGGCCAGCATCAGCCGCGACCGCCTCGGCAAGATCGATCTCGCCTCGTGGCGCTATCAGGCCGCCGGCATGCCGGGCGGCGTGATGCTGCAGATCGGCATCCACTACATCGACGTTCTGGAATATCTCATCGGGCCGATCCAGGCGGTGCACGGACAATTGGCGCAACTGGCGCTGCCCGGCGATAACCCGGATGTCGCGAGCCTGATTCTGGAGCACCGATGCGGTGCGTTATCCACGCTGAACGCGAGCTACGCCTCGGCGTCCGAGTACTATTTGATGAATATCTATGGCAGGGACGCGACCGCCTACTACGATTTGCACAATGGGCTCCGCCTCCTCAGGCGCGGCGAAAACGCGCCGGTGGCGGAGCGTTGCGCCAAGAACGACACGCTGATCGAAGAGCTGGAGGAGTTTGCCACCTCGGCCCGCGGCCTGGGCCAGCACGAAGTCGGAGGCGAGTACGCGACGAGATCACTCGCGGTGGTGCGCGCCGGCATTCTCTCGGCGCAGGAGGGGCGCCGGGTCGAGGTCGCGGAGATATTGGACAACGACCGAAACTCGTGACCGCGCCGCAGCGCGGACAGAAGCCCGTCATGAAACCAAGGATTAGAGCGTTTTCCAGCGAAAGCCTACCCCGGACGCGATCCGGGATGGAGACCGGTTCGCGTCAAGAAAACGCGTCAAATCAACACTCGAGAACCCCGTTTCGATTCTATCGAAACGGAAAAGGCTCTCACGTCTGGCCGGCCATCGTCATCATGATGGCATTCGTTACCGGCGTCGTGCCAGTGCACGCGCAAGACTATCCGTCCAAGTTGATCACCGTGATCGTACCGTTCCCTGCGGGCGGCGCGAGCGATGTGGTTGCGCGTATCGTTACGAACCAGATGTCCAGGATCCTCGGGCGATCCATCGTTGTCGAGAATGTCGGCGGCGCCGGCGGCACCATTGGCAGCGCGCGCGCAGCGGCCGCCGCGCCCGATGGCTACACCCTGCTCGCGGCGGCCATGGGCTCGCAAGTGGCGGCCCCGGTGCTCACGCCGAACGTCAAGTACGATTCCCTTGCGGACTTCGTGCCGGTTGGCATCATCGCCCGTTCGCCAGCAGTCGTGATCGCGCGAAAGGATTTCCCGGCACAGGACTTGAAAGAATTCGTTGCCGTCCTTCGGCAGCAGGGGGATGCATTGAAACAGGCACATGGCGGCATCGGCGCGTCCTCGCACATGGCCTGCCTGCTGTTCACCGAACAGATCGGCGCGAAACCTACGCTCGTCGCCTATCGCGGATCCGGTCCGGCATTGAACGATCTGGTGGGAGGCCACGTCGACTTCATGTGCGAGCAGTCGGTCAGCGTGGCGGAACAGGTTCTGGCGGGCTCGGTCAAAGCCTACGCGGTCTCTGCCGGAGAGCGCCTGGCGACGCTGCCGAACGTGCCGACCGCCAGGGAAGCGGGCATAAACTATGAAATGAGCGTCTGGGCTGGGCTATTTGCGCCCAAGGGCGTGCCGCCCGAGGTGATCGCCAAGCTTGCCGATGCCCTCGACAAGACACTCGACGAGCCTGTCGTACGCGAGACACTGGCCCAGCTCGGCGGCTCGACACCCGTGAAGGCCGAGCGCAACCCGACTGCATTCGACCGTTTCTTTCGCGCCGAAGTCGCGCGTTGGGCGCCCATTCTCACGGCGACCCGAGCGGAGAAATAACGCGGTGGACACATGTCTTGACGGAAATCTCTGGGTACAGGCTGCAACAGCGGCTGCAGATAAACGTGCAGGCCTTGCTGAGCGTTCTCTCGCGCGTAATCCATGCCTTCCGCGGCCTCTCGCCTGATTTCGCCGGACGCCCAAGGCCGAAACACA
>WNGJ01000824.1_pt1 | contig 42596 bp, 36 predicted proteins | sample 5400611 | NCBI WGS metagenome assembly WNGJ01 (sample SAMN13153375, study PRJNA577476) | soil metagenome | isolation source: 40 cm soil or saprolite under Garry oak tree replicate 1 | place: USA:California | collected 2016-06-15
AACCGGTGAGGTCACGGTCCGATACATGGAGGATGGGAAGGAAAAAACCGCGACCGAACGCCTTCAACTGCCGCTTGATGTTGCCAACGGGCTTGTACTCACGCTGCTAAAGAATATTCGCCCTGAGATACCAGAGACCAAAGTGGGATTCGTAGTCGCCACGCCCAAGCCGCGACTCGTAAAGCTTGTGATCAAGCCCCAAGGCGAGGAGGTATTTTCCACTGGAAATGCTCACCGCAAAGCGGCCCACTACGTTGTGAAGGTGGATATCGGCGGACTGCCCGGTTTATTTGCGGAGCTGCTCGGCAAGCAGCCTCCTGACACCCATGTATGGATTCTCGAAGGCGAAGCCCCGGCGTTTGTGAAGTCGGAGGGACCGTTGGCACCTGTTGGCCCGATCTGGCGCATTGAGCTGGTGAGTCCGGCTTGGACGCGCCATCGCCTGCCGGTTCACGAGAGAAAAATATCTTCGGGCAGTGACAAGATCCACCACGTCGCCTGCTGTATGGCTCATCGGGCGGATAGTTTCGATCACCCTAGCATAACCTTCGACCTTCGTTACACAAGAGACGCCACCGATCACGCAGAATGCTTTGGCCATTTGTCCTGAATGTTGAGGCAATGTAGCGACCGCTATCACCCGAGACGTTGGAATGAGTCTCCATAGTTCGATGGATTCTGAAGATGCGTGGCGTTGAGAGTGACAAGAAACGGCATTGCAGACCTTCATCTCGCTGCGGAGCTTGCTGGTTACTTGGCCCCATTTGCGCGAATGATGTTGGCCCTAATTTACGTCCGAGAAAAGGACGTACCGGATGTACGCACCTTACTGGCGCAATTGCCAAAGAGATCTTCCAAGAAACCCACTGTTTTCGCGGGTGATGGATCGCCTCGATGCCAGGGGAAGAAAGTCATGAAGCAAAAACCAAAGGGCGGAGCAATGCCAAATCCATTCTACGAAGGCCCGATCTTCTTCCCTGCGCTGAGCGACGAAGCCGAAGTGAAGGAAACCAAGAAAGAAGAGCCCATTCCCACTCCGGTGCCTCCTCCTGCCAAGAACCCAACCCAGAAGGAGCCCAAGCCCGAGGACAAAGCCAAGGAGAAGCCGAAAGACGAGGACAAAGATCAAGACAAAAACAAGGACAAAGAGTCGAAAGACAAAGCAACAGAAAAGCCCAAAGAGTTCCGGATCGATCTTGACGGCATTCAGAATCGCATCGTTGCTCTTCCTACTGAGCCCGGGGTGATCCGCACCCTTGCTGCCGCCAAGGGTTTCATTTATTACTCGACGACACCTATCCAGGGCCTTTCCGGCCCCCTTCCTGGCGAGTCGTCCGTCGTCCATGCTTACGACCTAAAGGAGCACAAGAATAAAGCACTCATGGAACAGGTAGAACGTTTTGCTCTGTCGTTCGACGGCTCAAAACTGCTCTATGAAGCGGAAGGTTCAGGGGGCGGGCACAGCTACGGAATCATCGACGCCAAACCCGAAGCCCAGCCCAAGAAAATTGGAGACGGCGCTCTCAGCCTCAGCAGCATGCGGAGTGAAGTTGATCCAACGTAGCAATGGAAGCAGATCTTCAACGAAGTCTGGCGCCAGGAACGCGACTACTTTTTCGAAGCTGCGATGAACGGAGTGGATTGGGCAAAGACTCGCGACAAGTATGCTCAGCTGCTGCCTTACGTCGCCGACCGTTACAGCTTGACCTACATTATGGGCGAGATGATTGGTGAGCTTTCCAATTCGCACACCTTTGTCGGTGGCGGAGACTATCCCGATTTGCATCCCGTTAAGGTAGGCCTCCTCGGCGCAGACTTTGAAGTTGATCAAGCCCGCGGCATGTATCGCATCAAGAAGATTTATCCCGGAGAGAACTGGGATCCGGAGGTGCGCTCTCCGTTGACCGAGCCAGGCGTAAACGTGAAGGAAGGCGACTACCTGATCGCGATCAATGGACGCCCTCTACGTGTCCCGCAGACTCCGTGTGAACTCCTGGGCAACACGGTGAACGAAACTGTTACCCTGAGCGTGAACACCAAGGCGTCGGAAGAGGGAGCGCGCAAAGTCCAGGTGAAACCGATTCCCGACGAGTATCCTCTGCACGAACTGAATTGGATTGAGACCAACCGCAAAAAAGTCGACGCTGCCAGCAACGGCCGTGTTGGATATGTCTACCTACCGGACATGGGTTCGTCTGGACTGAACCAGTTTGTGAAACAATTCTTTCCGCAGACTCGCAAGGAGGGCATCATCTTTGACGTCCGCTACAATGGCGGCGGATTTGTCGATCAGCTCATTTTCGCGCGCTTGCGTCGCACCCTCGCGGCCATGCAATCCGCTCGCAACTGGGAAAGCACGCCCATCCCCTTTCCAGTGTTCCACGGCTATATGGCTTGTGTAACCAACTATTACGCCGCTTCTGACGGAGATTTCTTCAGCTACTTCTTCAAGCAATACAAGTTAGGCCCACTCATCGGCGAGCGCACCTGGGGCGGAGTTCGAGGCATTCGCGGCAATATTAATTTGATCGACGGTGGTTACGTCACTCGTCCCGAATTCGCCTTGTACGGGCTGGACAGCAAATGGCTCATCGAAAACAAAGGCGTGCAGCCGGAAATTGTCATAGAGAACCGGCCCGACTTGGTGGTCAAGGGCCAGGATCCCCAATTGGAGAAAGCCATCGAAATGGTGATGAAAGAAATTCAAGCCAATCCCAAGAAGCTGCCGCCGCGGCCTCCCGATTTGCCTGCCTATCCCGAGGGTCCCGGAATGTAATAGGTGAGTAAACAGTAGCCACGAAAACAGGCTGGTAATCGTATAATTAAGTATCATGCCAAAATATTCCATCGTTGTTCCCCTGCACAACGAGCAGGAAAACGTCACTGACCTCTACGACCGCCTGAAAGCGGTCATGGAGTTGAATGGCGAAAGTTTCGAAATGGTGCTGGTGGACGATGGTTCCACCGATCGCAGCTTCCACTTGCTACGCGAGATCGCGGCTGTCGACAGTCGCGTGACGGTGGTCAAATTGCGCAGAAATTTTGGCCAGACATCCGCTCTGGCCGCCGGATTCGACCACGCCCGTGGCGAATACATCATTGCTATGGACGGCGATCTGCAGCACGATCCTGCCGACATCCCGCTCTTTTTGGAAAAGATTTCCGACGGCTACGACATCGTGAGTGGATGGCGTCGGCGCCGCATCGATAATCTCTGGCTCCGCCGTATTCCTTCACGTTGCGCGAACTGGCTGATGGCCAAAGTCAGTGGGGTGGACATCCACGACTTCGGCACCACGTTTAAGGCATATCGCCGCGAGATTCTGGAGCAGGTTCCGCTCTACGGAGAACTGCATCGCTTCATTCCCGCACTTGCATCATGGCATGGCGCGTCCATTTGCGAAGTTCCCATCAGCAACGTAAATCGGGAGCACGGCAACTCACACTACGGAATCTCCCGCACTTTCCGGGTTTTCTTCGATCTCATCACTATCCGTTTCTTGCTACGGTACCTGGCGCGTCCCCTGCATTTTTTTGGGACAGTCGGAATGTTGAGCATCTTCGCAGGTTCCGGTGTTTCTCTCTGGCTGCTGATTGAAAAGTTCGTCCGTCACTCTGACGTAATGACCAATCACGGCCCACTCATGATTTTTGCTGCCGTACTGCTGCTGGCGGGTCTCAATATGCTGGCGGTTGGCCTGTTAGGCGAAATGCAGGTGCGTCACTACCACGAGCCCACGCGTCGGGCGCCATACTCTGTCGACCGCGTTCTCCGCGCCCAAAGCGAAGAACACACCATCTCGGAGTAGAGAACGCACTCAGCCTCCAGCAAGCCCAGAGGACATCACCCGAATGGTATATGGGCTGGGTGCTGAGTGCTGAGCGCTATTTTCCAAATGCCTCCTTATTGACCACATAAGGCATCTTCGAAATATCTCCCCCATAATTTCCTTCCAGCACATCCATCAATCCTTGCACGCACCTCCCAGCCATGCCTTTGTTCGGATCAGTAGAGAGCCGAGTAATTTTCCCCGCGCTGGCAAAATGCGGATAAAGTCGGCAACGGTCCTCGATGGCCGGATCGCGCAGTGGTGAATCAGCTGGCAGCGGTTCTTTTTCGTAGACGTCAAGGGCCGCTCCCGCAATCCAGTTCTCTCGAAGTGCTCGCGCTAGTGCTGCTTCGTCCACCACCGGCCCGCGCGAAGTATTCACCAGAAATGCGGTCGGTTTCATCATCCGTAAAGTACGCTCATTGAACAAATGGTAAGTCGGAGTATCGCTCTCGCCCTCGCGTAACAGCGGCACATGCACGCTGACAAAGTCCGCTTGCCCCAAGGCATCGTCCACCGTGGTGTATTTAATCCAGGTCTTCTCTTTGGCAATCCCGCGCGCCTGAAGTAAGTCCTTGATCTCCTGAATCGCCTTCACAAATTCGTGGTTCTGATACGCCGGGTCGTAGCAAAGAATATTCATATCGAATCCGACGCATTTCTTGATCATGGCGAGCCCAATGCGACCGGTTCCGATGATTGCAATCGTCTTGCCCGTTACTTCGTCCCCGAGAAATGGCAGGTAAGGATGCCAATAGTCCCACTTGTTTTCGCGCAAAAGATGTTCCGCTGTCCACATCTTCCGGGCCAGCGCACCCAGCATGAAAAAGGCAAACTCTGCCGTAGCTTCGGTAAGCACGTCGGCGGTATGGGTGAACGGAATCTTATAGCGATTGGCGTCGGCGCGATTGATGTTGTCAAAGCCCACGGCAATCTGCGCCACCACTTTGAGGTTTCCCTTGCCTGCCTCGAATACTTCAGCATCGATGGGGTCGCGCAAGGTGGTGATCAGGCCATCGATCCCTGACTTGACCTTCTCCAGGAGCAGACCCTTCGGCGGCGCTTTCGGCTGCGGATACACCTCCACCTCGTACCCCCGTTCGCGCAGCAACTCGATGGACTCACCGACATCACACGTAGCGAAGACACGAAATTTCTTGGTCATCGTTCTCTCTAGGTGAAAGTCTTGCAGCCTATAACTCTGTACCCAATACCTTCTATTCGAACGTCCATCGCGTAGCGCTAGCCATAAACTTCTTCTCGAAAAGTCCGAACGCAACACGCGGACGAATTATGTAGATGGGCTCAGAGAAATCCTTCATGTCCCACTTGTATTTCTTTTGATACAGTTCCCCAAACTGTTTGCGGATAGTACGGTCGCTGACGAGTTCGGCCACTCCTTCGACGACAACAGCCTGTTCCGCACGCTCCGAACAAATCACACATCTTGGATTCGCCGCCAGGTTTCTCGCCTTGCGAGACTTCTGGCCAGTGCTGAAATAAAATCTGCCCTCCAGCCACAATCCCCAGACGATCATCGTATGTGGCGTTCCATCCGGACGCGTAGTCGAGATCCAATAATTGTGAGATCTTTCCAGACGCTGCTCTGCCCAGCCCCACGAAAGCAAACCTTTTCGGCTCTTGGGAAGCCCGTATCCTGGTATTTGTGGGCGGGTGGCCTTGGGCTCTCGGAATCTACGGCGAGTTCGCTTCACCGGCACGCTGATCCTCTCGGGTGACGAATCTGGGAACGGCTTGCTCAATGTCCTAGTCGGCTCACTACCAGGCCAATGATCATCTTTACCTGGCTACAAATTCCGGTGGGCCCACAGCTCTATCGACGCCAGTGCCTTGCTCAGGTTCTCCAAAGAATTGGCCACGCTGAAACGTAAATAGCCTTCGCCAAAATCACCGAACGCGGTCCCGGAGAGACAGGCCACGCCAGCTTGCTCGAGCAAAGCATCCGCCAGCTTTTTCGATGTCCATCCTGTCTTCGTAATATTCGGAAAGACGTAGAAGGCGCCTTTCGGCATGCGGCACGAAAAGCCCTTGATCCGATTCAGTCCGGCAACGAAAACGTCGCGCCGGGCTTGAAATTCGTTTCGCATCCGCTCCACCGAAGACTGGTCTCCGCGAATCGCCTCGATACCTGCAATCTGGGTGAAGCTAGCCGTACAGGAATTCGAATTGGTCATCAAGCGCGTGATGTGGGTGGCCAGATCCGACCGCATGACGCCATAACCCATGCGCCATCCTGTCATTGCATAAGTCTTGGAAAAACCGTCGAGCAAAATGGTGCGTTCCTTGAATCCAGGCACCGACATAATCGAATAATGCTCGCCGTCGAAGATGAGCCGGCTGTAAATCTCATCCGAGAGCACCATGATGTTGCGTTCGCCGATGGCCTCGGCAATATCACGGATGTCCTGCTTCGGAAGCACACCACCAGTGGGATTGTGTGGAGAATTCAGGATGATCAGCCGCGTGCGGTCGGTTATCAGCCCCGTCAGTTCGTCAACATCGAACCCAAAATCTTTCTCCTCCAGCAATCGGATCGGCACTGCCCGCGCCCCAACGTAATGAACCATCGATTCGTAAATCGGAAAGCCAGGATTGGGATAAATAACTTCATCTCCTACATCAACCAAGGCCAAAATAATAAAGAAAATAATAGGTTTGCCGCCTGGGACAACGACAATTTCATCGTCCGATATCTTCACGCTTCGCGTACGACCGACTTCTTCCGCAATCGCGTGTCGCAATTCCGGCAGCCCCGCCGACGGCCCATAGTGCGTCCACCCATCGCGTAAAGCCTGAACCCCAGCCTCCACGATATTGTTTGGCGTATCGAAATCGGGTTCACCGATTTCAAGATGAATGATTACTTTGCCTTGACGCTCCAGCGCTCGCGCCTTATTCAGAACCTCAAACGCAGTTTCCGTCCCAAGTCGGGACATGCGCTCGGCCAGCCGAAGTTCATACTGTGTGGCTTTTTCCATGGTCCCAAAACTCGCCATTATATCTCTAGAGGTGAAGCGGTCGGGCTGCGCTGTGAGTTAGACCTTCTGAGTGCGTGACGACTCAAAGATGGCCATCTCTAATACTGACCACTGATCACTGACCACGCTCCTTGCCACTCAACAAATTCACGTACAACCGAATCGCTCCTGGCACTCCCGCCGGCAACTGCCGGAAGAACGCATATCCCGTATAAATGTATGTACCTTTGCCGTACCGTGCCTCGAGCAAACCACCCTTCTGGGGCTGTTCTCCCGGATCGTGACAAGCCAACAGTGCCCTGAAGTTACTGTCCCATTGGTCCATGAAATACAAACCGCGTTCCTGTACCCAACCTTCAAAATCGCGATCAGTAATTTGATTAGGAGAATGAAATACGCCATCGTCCGGAGCCAGGATTTCTACCGGCGCCTCTTCCACGGACACCCGAGCCCGGCTCAACTGCGCGGGATACGGAGTGAAGTGTCCACTATTAAAATCACCAACTCCTGTGTTGTACTGCACCAGCAGCGTCCCGCCGGCTGAAACATAATCCAGCAGCTTTTTATTGTTTGCTGCGACATCCTTCTGAGTGTCGTAGGCGCGAATACCGAGAACGATCGTGCCGTATTGCTTCAGATCTTCGCTTGCAATTCTATCGGCAGTAATGATTGTGACGTCCATTCCAATCTGCTTCAGCACTGTTGGAATATCGTCACCCGCGCCCATGATGTAGCCGACCTTGAAATTCTTGGGAACTTTCACATCCACAATGCTTACCCGCTGAACGGCGGGCTGGTAGTAGTAAAAAGAATCGAGATCTGGCCGCGTAATCATACTGTAGCCTTCATCAAAACTTGCACCGGCCGCGGTCAGCACGGCGCGAATTTCTGCCTTGCCCTGCTTCAGGCTGCCCGGAAACACTTTGAAATCGAAATCCTGACGCTCGCCGCGCCGGTGCAATTCAACCAGCAACTTATCCGGTTCCGCACGCCAGCCCGACGGGACTTCCAGACGCAGAGTTCCGGGCGGAGCGCCTGTAAAATTGCAGCTCACGCCGACTCTCACCATTGTCGCCGAACCGTTTGCTACGGGAATTACCTGCGCTCCCGGTTCTAGCGTGACAGAAAACATCGGCGCTACCGCTAGCGGACGCTTTGGCACCACACCCTTTTCGTCGAGAAATGGCACCAGCACGGGAGAGATAATTCGTCCACCCGATCCTGCCGTACCCTTGAGCGGCATCGGCTTTAGTGGTTGAATTGCGAGATTCAGATCTCTGCGCCCGGTGATGGAGTAATTTACCTGGGCTCGAAACAGCGGCGGAGGGAATGGAAGAGTTGCATACTTCGCGTCGTCCACGGTATAGACCGGATCTCTCTCTGGATCGTTTCGGTGCACTGCAGGACGCGTATACGAAACTTTCGGCGGTACACGGAGGGCAAAATTGGCATAAAAGTCTTCGCCCGGTTGGATGGTCATTCCGTCACCCTTATATGCGGTCGTAATCCAGTCCTGCGGTCCGTGCAAAGAAGCGTTCTCAATCCACAGTGGCTGCTTGGACCCATTATGCAGCTTCACAATAATAGTGAAGTTTTGTCCGGGCGACACCACGGTAAGAGCATCCTGTTCCCGCGGCAGACCCGCTGCCGGCCCTCGTGGCCCAGCCACGGTCGCCTCCAGTGAAACATTCATCGCGAGGTTAACCGCGGCCTCAGCCTGCTCCTCTTTCTCACGAAGCACGGTGAGCAGCTCTTCTTTTGTCGACGCGTTCAAGTTGCTCTTCTCGGTACGAAGAATCAGAGAATCAAGTTTTTGCAGCACATCAAACAATGGCTTCGCCGTTTCGCTTATATCTTTTTCGGCGCGCGCACTGGCTGTCTTGATCTGCTCCGCGATGTCCTTCAACTCCGTACGCAGGCCCTGGACCTTCTTCTCCTCCTCGCCGAGCCTTGGAGCCAAACCCGCTAAACTAGTGTCGATCCCATCGAAGAAATCTTTTTCGTGACCATCCTTATCCGCCGTCGGTGGCAGCACCGATTCCACAAGCTTGTAGTAGGTGAAACGGTCGCCGGGCTCCACTGACCATCCTCCCGCGCCCTGAGAAAGCTGGTGTCGCAATCCCTCCATTGCAAATTGGATGTAAGACATCCCAAGAACCGGATCCGTCGCTCCGCTATTCAGCCTGAGGGTGTAGTTTTCCGCCGGACAGGTACTTGCCATAAATCCGCACACGTTGCCTACGTAGAGTTTCTTCGCTTGCCAGGGTAAGAGTCCTTCTTTGATCTGCTCTGGAAAACGATTGGCGTCCGCTGCCGCACGAAATGCCTCGCGGGTGAGGATGCCTGCTGCTTCGTGATGTCCGTGTCCATCCCGACTTGTCCCTGAGAATCTTGAAACCAGCACATCTGGACGGAAGGTGCGAATGACCCGCACCATATCTGCCAGGGCGATGTCGTGACCTTTCCATTTCTCGAAAGTCTCTTCCGGACTTTTGGAGAAACCGAAATCGGCCACCCGAGTGAAACGCTGTTCCACTCCGTAGTAGCGGTCCGACGCCGTCAGTTCCAGCGTGCGTAGGACTCCCAGTACATCGAAAAGATTGCTGCCTACCTTATTTTGTCCACCCTCACCGCGATTGAGTGTCAGCAAAAGGACGGACGCGCCTTTTCCCCGCGATTCCAACGTCAGCATGCCTCCGTCTTCGTCGTCAGGATGCGCCGTTGTTTGCATCAGGCGAGCAGTCGTTTGTAGCCGCAGTAACATCTGCTTAAGTCCGGCTGCTCCCGTGTCCTGGAGAAGAGGGTCTAGCGGACGGAATGGCCGGGCTGGCGCCTGCGCCCATGCCACGGAGGATAGAACCAGACCTAGGCAAAGTTTCCACGCGGAGCGGCGAACACGATGTCCAAGGGGTGGGTCCGGGGACGAAACTTTGCGATTACGATTTATCATCTGTGTGGAATCAAGGTCAGCGTCGGTGGGAAGCAAGATTTTTCCTGAGGCAATCTCTTTCTAGTCGACTGGCAGCGACAAAAAAGCTAGCTGGCCGTCCCTGTATCCTACCTGATTCACTGCTTACGGTCGCGCGGCCGACGCCATAGCGGTTTGGCAGTCATGCGCCGCCGTGAGCACTTCATCAAACTTCCTGTCGCCGTGCAAACTCCTCACCAGCGGATCGGAAAGCAGATTGGAGTATGAGCAATAGTTTTGCTCGATCGCGGTCTTCAGCATGTCAAAAGCAGCATCCTTTTTTCCACAATAGGCAAAAATTGCGCCCTGGTAATAGCCCATCTCCGGGTCACCCTCCGCGGACGGGTTGGTTTCCGCCTCATGTGCGAGCCGGTCGAGTTCGGAGTTCGCACCTTCCAGGCATGCTTCCAGCAGATCGCGATGATATTTCGGATTTGTTGACATTTTCTTCACGGCGGCCCGCGCTTCCGCAACTCTGCCTTCGCGGAGAAGCAGGGAAGGTGTAGCAAAGTTTGCCCATTCCGAACCTGCATCTAACTGGATGAATTCGCGGGCACGATCAGTCTTGCCCAGGTCCATAAACGCCCAGGCGCAGGAACGCAACTGATAATTGCCCGGATCGAGGGCCAGCGCGGTATCGCATTCTTTGGCCGATTGCTCCAACATGCCGGCGTAGCGATAGACGTATGCTAGTGCAAAATGCGCCTGGGAACTCTCGGGTCGCCGTTTCACCAGAGCTTGCGCAGACTCATGGGCTTTTCCCAGTTCGCCGCGCTCCACGCGGTTTGCGATCTGTTGTCCCGCCGCCATCATCAGGTTTGGATCCAGCGACAGTGCACGCTCATAGGAGCTATTAGAACGTTGGAATTGCGCCTCGCCTCCAGTGCCATAATTTGCGTCGTAGTAGTAGCGCAAGCCCAGCGCCTCCCAAGCGGGCGCGTAGGACGAGTCCAAATTGACTGCGTTTTCCAACATTCCGATTGCCAGCTTGTTGGGCGCCGGGTCGTGAGACACCGCGGTACTGCGGAGGTAAAGGTCGTAGGCGTCCTGATTCTGCGGACGCGTGCTGGTTTCAATAAATCCTTTGGCTGCCCCCAGCAGGGGCAGCAAACCCTGGCGCACCTGGGTTGCGATCTGCTGCTGCAGAGAGATCAAGTCTTGCGCAGCTGCACTGAAATTGGCCTGCCACAAAAGACCGTTAGTGGCGACGTCAATCGCTTCCAGCGTCACCAGCAGTTTGCTTCCTTGCCGCATAAAGTGCCCAGTAAGAATTCTTGAAACATGCAATTCCTGCCCCACCTTTTGCGGATCGAGATCGGGCGCGACATACTTCCTGGTAATCGATGACGGACGCACATCCAGTGTGCGCGAATAGGTGAGCACATTAGCGAGTTCGTCGGCCAGCGCGAATCTCAAGTAATCAATGTCCGGATCATTGCTCATGATCTGCAGTGGAAGGACGGCCACAGTGTTCTTGCCCGCCGTGCTTCCTCCGGCGCGATGTTTGAACCACCACGTTCCCACCGCCGCCAGCACTGTAATCAACAGCGCAGTGACCCCCACCAGAAGGTAGGTCAGCCGCCAACTGGAGCCTCGAAACGTGTTGGTGACCACATGCAGCCTGGTCTCACGCGGCCCGGTTTTAATCAGCCCCGACTCTGTCTCCCGTTTCAGGCGTTGCAAGTCGCTCTTCATCGCCTCGGCGGTGTAGTAGCGCTTGCGACGATCTTTTTCCATCGCCTTGCCAATGATGCCCGCCATTTCTGTGGGTAGGGCTGGATTGGACAACAGAGGCGACGGCGGTTTCTGATGCAGAACGGCGTCCAGCGTGGTCACTACGTTATTTCCGGTAAATGGCTTCTTGCCCGTCGCCATTTCATAGAGCACCACGCCAAACGAAAACAGATCGGTACGAGGATCGAGTTCCTCGCTGCGGGCCTGTTCCGGAGACATGTAAACCGCAGTGCCCGGAATCACGCCCACCGCCGTGAGTGAATCCTCCACCGGCGCATCGGCGCTGCTGGTGGGACCACCATCGCGCAGCAACTTGGCCAGGCCGAAATCGAGGACCTTGGTTTGGCCATCTTTGGTAATAAAAATATTTCCCGGCTTGATGTCGCGATGAACGATTCCCTTAGCATGGGAAGCGACGAGAGCGTCAGCAACGTGGACGGCAATGTCGAGGAGTGGTTCCAACTCCAGCGGCTTACCTCGAATCCGCTGCTTCAGGCTTTCCCCTTCCAACTTCTCCATCACGATGAAGGGGTGACCGTTGTGGTCCTCAACCTCATAAATGGTGCAAATGTTGGGATGGTTCAACTGCGACGCAGCCCGGGCTTCGCGCTCAAAGCGCTCTACCGATTTTTTGTCGCCCAACAGGTTTTCCGGAATGAACTTCAGCGCAACGTGGCGCCCCAGGCGGATGTCTTCGGCCTCGTACACAACTCCCATACCACCACCGCCAAGTTTGCCTACGATGCGATAGTGGGAGATGGTTTGCCCGACCATGGGAAAGCTCCACCCAGTCGGCGGCTATGTTAGGCCGCTCGGGAACTCAGGTCAACCAAGTCTTTATTTCCAATCATTAGGTTATCTCTATTGCCAAGCTTATACGGGTCCCTCTGTCACAGGGAGGGTTTTCTCTTCTGCGTCCTTACAGAACTGCAATTCAATCTCACGGGGAATTGCTACCAGTGAACACAGCCACTACCATCGCGCCATAGACACATTCGAATACGAGCAACTCCCAAGCCTGCGTTCAACGTGGTCGAAGTGCCAGACTGCGGCGCATAAGGCAGAAGCGGCGGAAGGAGCAACAAACATGACAATCGCAACTTTAATAAGGATCGATGAAGAAATCCAGAAAGATGTATTGGCGGAGTTGAAATGGGACGCGCAGGTGCAGCCCAATGAGATTGGCGTCGCGGTCAAAGATGGCGTGGTCACACTTACGGGATGGGTAGATTCCTATCTCAAGAAGTGGGCTGCCGAAGATGCCGCTCATCGTGTTAGTGGCGTTCGGGCAGTGGCGAACGAAATCGAAGTCAAACTTGCCACTGAGCGCACCGATGCCGACATCGCAGCGGCCGCGGTTCGTGCACTGGAATGGGACTCTTCAGTACCCGCCGACACGATCAAGGTCACAGTTTCCAAGGGTTGGGTTACGCTCCGGGGCGAGGTGGAATGGCAGTACCAGAAGGAAGACGCGGAACGCATCGTACGCCGGCTGTCAGGGGTCAAGGGAGTGAGTAACCTGATCACGATCAAGCCTAGCGTGACGCCCGCGGAACTCAAGGAGAAGATCGAGGACGCGCTGGTTCGCAACGCGGAGATCGATGCAGACAGGATCACCGTCGAGGTGCAGGGAGGTAAGGCCATTTTGAAAGGGACAGTGCGTTCCTGGGCCGAGAGGGAAGCCGCGGAACGGGCCGCCTGGTCGGCGCCTGGGATTACCTCGGTCGATAACCGGATCCAGGTCGAACCGTAGGCGTGGGATTGAAAAACTAGGCGTCCGATGGCTGATGCTTCTATTGCCAAGGTTGTATAACGCCATCCGTCGGGAAAGACAATCGGTGCTATGTCTCTTTTCACAGTCTCGCTTCATCCTCACGGGGAATTGCGATGAGGACGTGTGGGTAGCTAGCATCTCGAACTGAGAGCTGGAACGATCAGGCAACTCATGAAAAGGAGATTTACCATGCGAACTTCGAGTAGGACACGCTATTTGATCGCAGGCGCTGTGTTTATTTCAATGTTGTTCCTGCTCGTAACGCCAGCAGCGGCGCAGGACGAGGAGAATGCTCAAGAAGGCGTATCGGCCGAGAAACATCGTACCGGCCGCATATCACTGGTGAATTAACGTTCCGACTAAGCGGAATTCTGGTTCTTGCTTGAATAGTTGCGTACGAACTGTCAAATTGTGAGCTGGTTGTAGGAGCGAGCCATGCCAGGCAAGAAGGGCGGACAACCTCTCCATTTCCCAGTTACTCCGCTGGCAGAGCTCCGTGGCGGCCGGATTGGCAAGCACAGCAAGATGGTTTCCGAAATTTTAAGCGATCTTAAGAAGCTGGACGAATACAGCGCACTCAAAATAGATTTGGCAGAAGCGGGCTATAAGAAAGCAGATCTACGTTCAGCCTTACACCGAGCCGCGAAGAAAAACAATGTAGACCTGGTGACCACGTCCGATGAAAAGCATTTGTATGTTTTCCGGCGCCGTTCACGAAGTCCGTAAGGCTCGGATCCAGGCATTCGTCCTCTCTAACCAAAAAAGACTCTATCGCTAAAGTTGTATCAACGCTTTTCACTGGCGGCCGAATTGCTGCTACCCAGTCCTTCGGAACCTTAGTTCGTCCTCATGACCAATTGTCATGGCCAGGTCTGACCGCTAGCATCCAACACATGGCCGTCAATGCGTCATCTCGTCAATTCCCAGTGATAAGGAGTTCCCGATGAAGAAAGTCATGACACTTGTAGTTGCTCTTGCGCTGGGGCTGTCTACCGTGGCCTTGGCCCAGGACAACCTCTCAACAGGGCAGCAATCAGAACCAGAACCAGAAAACGCAAGACAATACGAAAAATCAGCAAAGTGTTTCAGGTAAAGTCAGTCACGATCGGAAGTCGTTCACCAGTGACAAAGACAACAAAACCTATAAAGTAAACAACCCTGATTCGCTAAAAGGTTACGAAGACCAGCAGGTGGCGCTTATTATTCAGATGGACCCCGACACCAACACCATTCACATCGTGTCGCTTGAACCGCCATCCCAGAGCCCAAAATAGAGAAACCAAACTCTGGCAGTTTGGACCTCAGGCTGGTCATAGTCCGGCTTACAACATTTTTCGAGGTGATGGTCGCGGGAAAAACCAGGCGGAGTTCTTGAAGAGCTTTAGACTACGTCTTGTTCCCGCTACCATCACAAAGTTTACGGATCTTATTGATTGCCCATCGGCAGCCTGCATTACCCATCCGCCCAAACTGCGTAAACCGTCGCGCGATATTCTTCCCCGTAGCAGACTCCGCACCCACGTTTTACATCTACAATAACTTGCGATGAAACAATTAGGGAAACTGGCGAAGGCGTACTGCGTAGAGCGTGGCAAGCATTTCAAGTTGAGAGACTTCGATCCTGCCGATACCGCGGGCATTCGGTCGAAGGAGCGCGCGACTGCGGCCCTGCAGAAGAGTCTGGAACAGCTTGCCGACTTGCAAAACAAGCTTTACGCGCAGGATCAATGGGCAGTCTTGCTTATTTTTCAGGGTATGGACGCGTCGGGCAAAGATGGCGTCATTAAACATGTGATGGCGGGAGTGAATGCGATGGGATGTCAGGCGTATTCGTTCAAGGCCCCTTCCAGCGAGGAGCAGCAGCATGATTACTTATGGCGAACCATGCAGCGCATTCCTGAGCGCCGGCGCATCGGGATCTTCAATCGGTCGTACTACGAGGAAGTGCTGATTGTGCGGGTTCATCCTGATTTACTGCAGAACGAGAAGATCCCGCCGTCCCTGATTACCAAGAAGATATGGGAAGAACGTTTCGAGGACATGTGCGCTTTTGAGCGGTATCTCACTCGCAACGGGATTGTGGTCCGCAAGTTCTTCCTCAACCTTTCTAAAAAAGAACAAGCGAGACGTTTTCTTGCCCGCCTGGACGAACCGGAAAAGAATTGGAAGTTTTCCGCCGCCGACATTCATGAACGCGAATACTGGGACGACTACATGCAGGCGTATGAAGACATGATCCAGAACACGGCCACACCTGCCGCCCCGTGGTACGTAGTGCCGGCTGACAACAAGTGGTTCACTCGGCTGGTAGTGGCGTCCGCGATCATTGATACTCTCGAGAAGTTGAACCTGAGTTATCCCAAGGTGGACGCCAGCCGGCGGAAAGAACTTGAGAAAGCCCGTAAATTCCTGGAAGGGAAACACTAGAGCAGTTCGTCGCTCGCCTTCCCGATCCTCTATTTCAAAGGTCATACAAGTAGCTCTCACCTGTAGCGAATCGAGTTGTATGCCCACTCTCCGAGACTTGATTCATTCCGCCGAGGAATTGTTATGGGCTTTGGCGGGTCGCTATATTCACCACTGGGCCGCTAATCGACCCTGAAACGAGGCAGCAAATGAAGTACATCCATAGAATATTCGGCAACTCTTTTGTTGCGGTGAGCACATTACTGTTCGCGCTCTCGACCATAGCGTGGGCCTTACCAGCTGAGGATTCCGCGAAGGACGATTCGGAAATCGCGAAGCGCCTTAAGGCACCAGCAAATGTCTTGCAAGAAATCATGAGCGCGCCTGACAAGGGTATCCCAGAGGAAATCTTGAACGATGCGAAGTGCATTGTTGTAGTTCCTTCGATGGTTAAATTTGCCCTCGGAATTGGCGGCCATTACGGAAAGGCGTGGCGACCTGCCGAACCGCTAATGGCTGGAGCGCACCGGCCCCTATCCTCCTGACAGGAGGTAGTTGGGGGTTGCAGTTCGGAGGCCAGGCTGTTGATCTCGTCATGCTGGTCATGAACCAAAAAGGCATGGACCATCTGCTCTCAAGCAAATTCAAGATCGGAGTCGATGCCTCCGCCGCGGCAGGGCCTGTCGGCCGTAATGCTGAGGCTGGCACGGACTGGAAGATGAAGGCTGAAGTATTAACTTATTCCCGTGCCAGAGGGCTATTTGCGGGAATTGATTTGAGCGGATCCGTCATTAAACAGGATAAGGACGAAACTCGTGTGCTGTTCGGAAAAATGGTCCCGTTTGAAACCATTCTGAACGGCAAAGTTCCTCCACCCAAGGCTGCTGAACCATTCCTGGCGACAGTCACAAAGTATGCGCCACCTGGGGCGCGGCAGGCGCGACTTGCCCGCCCTCACCCTTAAAGTAATAATTTTCTGCGACGTGTCCGGTGCTGGACGATCTGCATACAGAGAGAATTAGTTATGGCTGTTCTGAAAGTTCCTGTCACGCCAGATGATCACATTCAAGGGAATGAAGATGCACCGGTGACTGTGGTGGAGTACGGGGATTACGAATGCCCTCACTGCGGAATTGCTTATTACATCGTCAAAAGTCTACAGAAGCAATATGGCCGGCTACTTCGGTTGGTTTTTCGGAATTTCCCTCTGGCTGAACTTCATCCCCATGCCGAAAGCGCGGCGGAGGCTGCCGAATTCGCAGCGGATTATGGACGCTTCTGGGATATGCACGATGGAATCTATGAAAATCAGCAGCGTTTAGGTACACCCCTGCTGTTCGAATTAGCCGCTCTTTTGGATCTTCCCGCAACCGCTCTCCGCCGGGTACTAATGACTCAGGGATACGCGACCAAGATCGGCTACGATTTTCTAGCAGGCGTGCGCAGTGGAGTGAATGGCACCCCTACATTTTTCATAAACAATGTCAGGCACGACGCTTCGTATGAATTTCAAGAACTCGTCTCGGCGATTGATGTTCGACTTTGGCAAGTCAAGAATGCGGCCTAACAGGGCAGCTTCAAATTTCGGAGGGAGGACAGACATGCGAATGAAAGTTTCGGTCGGTTGGAGATGCAGCGCCTGCGGCGAACTCATCACCCGAATCGAGGACGGCTGGGTCGAATGGTTGGCTGGCGAAGATGTCGGTGGGGTCACTGCGCTGAAAGGTTTGAGGCTAGTTCATCGCCTCGGGACTGGCCCTGGAACAAAATTCAAGAGTTATGCGTGCCAATACGACAGTCTCCGCGAGTTTCGAACCGATCGCAGTATCGTCGAGGGGCTGTCTCTGGAAAGGTTCATGGGTCCAGATGGCCTGATGCTGCTGTTATCACTAATCGCATGCCGCGAAATGCCAGAGGAAGACATAATGGAACTGGCCAAGCGAGTGCAGATTCCGGGATATGAACAGGCGCGCGATTTGTTCCCCGAAGCAATCGCGGAGGGCGTAGTCGAGCCTTCGATCGGCAAGGGGTATTATCTGCAAGGGGAGATCCAGACTCTGCTCAGGTGGGCTATGACGGAAGGCGCATCGCCCAATGAAGCTGCTTGACCGGCGATCCGCCTCCCGGTAACTCTTCACTTTTCCTGGTCCAGTTCATCGCTTAAACGATGACGATTGCGCTCGGGATTGCCTGTGGACGAAGGCGCTCAACTTCTCCTTGAGCCTGGAAAACACGGACATCGTATCTCCATTGCCTTTCAGTTGCTTTTCGAGATTCTCGATGTCGTTGTTTAGAGCGGCGTATTCCTGGTCTTGACCTGCGTATCCGAGTTCCTTGGAGCGCTGAATTTCTTTTTTAGCCGTTTCCAGAAGTGTCAGCGCCATGTTTTTGTCTTTTTGCCGCTCGGTCTGGGCTTGGTTAATCGCTTCGCGGGCGAGACCAGCGGCAGTGGAGTGACGTTATCCACGACCATCAAGGTATTCAAAGCCGTAAGCAGCACATCGCTGGCTTCTTTAGTTTTCTTTTGATCGAGCAGACGAGCCGCTTCCTTCAATGCAGTCGGATAAGTTGCCAGTGGGAGATTATAGGTACGAACGCGAATGTTACTCGGTGGAAATGGCTCTCGCAATTCCTCAGGAGAATGAACGTGGCTTCTGACCGGACAGATACCAACGCATCACCCGTAAGTCAGACGCTGCCTTATCACTTTCGCTGTAGAGCTGCCGCCTGCCGGCAAATCTAGAAAGGGAGCGATGCAACATGCAGCGAGAATGCGCATTTGTCGTTAACAACCGTCCTGCCTCCTACTTCCAAGGTCGTAGACATAGATCCGACCAGCGAGTGACAGGGTCTTACGCAAGCTTGCTCAAGCTCACTTCGTGCTCACGGCGAATTGTTATTGGCAGCCCAGCCCGCCTCTGCCATGTCTGCTCGCTGGAACAACGTGGCATCACCGATCATGCAATCGTAGAGCAACCGTTCGTAACCCGTACTGGGGCGGTTGTCAAAATAATCGGCATAGTGAAAATCCATGTTCACATTGAAGCAGCACTCTGGGCCATTGCCCAACGCAGTTCGGAATGGAAACAGGCGCGGGCTGGAAATATGGATATAGAAGAACGGCACGAGATTGCTGAAGCAGCTTCCAGTCTTCGATACTGGAAGAAATTCATTAGCACGTACTCAGTTTAAGGACCGTTCGCACTAGGGTTATCAGAGAGTTGAAATGACGACCAAAGCAAGAGTTGGCACTCGATCCGGTGTTCCCGTCGTTTCACTCACGAACCCACGGACCGCCCAAATCTTCTTCGAAAACCTCGGACATACTTCGAAGGAGCGACGTGAGCTACGAGGAGACATTTTCAAGCAGATTTCCCGTAACACAAAATTGCAGGATGAGCTACTCTCAGTCGTTGCCAAGCATCCCGCAGTGCAGCGCCGAATTCTGCTGGAACTCGCGCGAGATCTCCAATTTCGCAAACGGCTGCTGCAGGTCGTTGGCAGGATTCCCAAACATACTTAGCCAGCAGAAAAGTAAGCGGAGTCGCTCGTCGTCCGGGCTTAGCCACCCCCACAATTCACTGCTCATCTTTTAGCCTTCACCTGCTTGCCAGCAGAACTGTTTTAGAGTCGTCCTCTGTACAAGAGCATCCAATTCTGCAATGCGAGGGTTATAGAAGGATGCAGATGCCAGAAAGGCTGCTTTTTGCTTTTCTAGGCGGTAGGACATTGGTGCCGCGCACGTGCTTAGGGTGCCCAGGGATGGCGAAATGCAAAGATGCACATGATTCTGGAAGGCAAACAGCCAATCTTCTGACAAGAGGACGACCTTGGTTTGCCTGCCACTTGCCAAAGTCTTGTCATTACCCGGTTGAGATCTTGACGTGAGTGGATCATGTGCTTCGTGACAGATGACCCTAAGTTGCTTACATTGGTGTCACGTACCCCCGACCCACGGACGCCGAATGTGGAACCTTGAATGCTCAAGGCTTAGTCCACGATGAAAAAAACTCGGGAGGAGTCGGGATTGGAGAGAAACATGAATCGCAAGATTGTTCCATCGGAACATAATCCGAATGCTTCCTCCCTCATTGATCGCTTACTGGCCTACGCAATCCTGCTTGTCTGGTGCAGCACAGCCATGCTTTCCCAGAATCCCAGCGTGCCAGTGAGTGTAGCCGGAAGCCCTGGGATTCGCGTTACACATGTCCTTGGTCTCGAAGGTGTATCGGGCAACAGTACAGGGAATCTAACCATTGAAGACAACACTCTGCAGTTCCAGAAAAGTGGAGGCGCCACCAACCAAGTAAGCATAGCTTCCATCCAGGATGTCTTTCTTGGCGAGCAAAGCAAGCAAGTTGGCGGTCTTCCGATGACATTGGGGAAGGCGGCAACTCCGTTTGGAGGAGGCCGGGTGATCAGTCTCTTCTCGCACAAGAAGTACGACACGCTCACGGTGGAGTATCTCGACGTCAACGGCGGATTGCACGGCGCTATTTTCCAGCTCAACAAAGGACAAGGCGAGGTTATTAAGAATGAGTTGGTGGCCAAGGGCGTCCATGTCACCGAGGTAGAAGTTCAACCCAAGAAGCAAAGCACTTCGGAGGTCGAGAGTGAAAGCAAATAAAAAACTCACCTCAGTCGTACTCTCGATCTTGATCATTTTTGCTGCCGCGCCGTCTCAACTGGCAGCTCAAACTGCAGTAGCAAAGACCCCTTCCGACGGTAAACCCTCGGCCCCGCAATGGTGCGTGCAAGTAGACAAGATTGTCACCGGCGATGTCACTCTCGAACCCGCCTTCAGAATCGCGATTTATGAGAATCTTTTGCAGGAGCTGGCGAAGACCAGACGCTTTAAAGAAGTGTTTCGAAGTGGTGATCGAAACGCTCGCGATATTGCGGATCTCCTGATTCTGAAAACAACAGTGCAGAAGTACACACCTGGCAGCGAGACTCGACGTGCGGTGACCACCGTAAGCGGGGCTACAAAGCTGAAAGTCCGTAGCCAGCTTTACACACGAGACGGCCGTCTTATCCTGGAACGGGTTGTTGACGGTAACGTCCGGTTTTTCGGAGGCAACCTGCGAGCCACTCATAACCTGGCTCGCAATATTGCCAAGACTATCAAGCAATCAAGCCTGCCGACACCCACGTCGTCGATTCCCGAACAGAAGACTGAACGATCCCCTGTTTCGACGTCAGGGGCAGGCGAGGAGTTGTCGGCTGCGGACGCTGGACGCTAGCGATTTTCAGACACTCACATCAGAAGGATCTCCAATGAGCACGAAGAGTACAGTGCGTCCGAAGCCCACAAAAGTGGTTCCCATGACCACGAGCGCAGCCAGTCCTTCAGAACTTCTCCGTCACTATGGATGCGGCCCGACTCCATTTGTCGGAACGGAGAACGCGTTTTACGAACGCCATCTGCTTTTTGACAGAGTCATCGATCCGAAAGTGGCGAGTGCCCGTGAACGCTTTGAAGCGTTCTCCAGATCCGTGCGAGACATCCTCGCGCAACGCTGGGTCCAGACCAAGAAGACTTATGAAGGAACGAATGCCAAGCGCATTTATTACCTCTCCATGGAATTTCTCATCGGGCGTTCGTTGGCCAATAACGTTACTAACCTCTTGCTCGATCCTCTGGTGCAACATGCGGTTCAGGAAAAAAGTATCGACTGGCTTGAACTGCTCGAGCAGGAACCAGATGCTGGTCTCGGCAACGGCGGTTTGGGCCGGCTCGCAGCATGCTTCCTCGACTCGATGGCCACGATGCAGCTTCCAGCGATGGGTTATGGTTTGCGCTACGAGTACGGCATGTTTAAACAGTCCATCGTAGATGGATGGCAAAAGGAGAACCCGGACAACTGGCTCCGCGACAACGATCCCTGGGAAATCGCACGGCCCCACGAGAAGGTGGAAATCAAGTTGAATGTCAGCTTCGAGCTGAAAGCGGGTAATTTTCATGTCATCCCGCACCGGCCATCGAGTCTGATCGGCATACCCTTTGATCGTCCTGTAGTTGGCTATGGAGGCAAAACCATCAACACTCTCCGGCTGTGGGCGGCGGCCGCGCCGGATTATTTTGATTTTCAGCAATTCGGCACTGGAGATTTTGTGGGTGCGCTGGGAGAGACTCTTCAAGCGGAATCGCTAACCAGGGTGCTCTACCCTGACGATTCCACGACTGTCGGGCAAGGACTACGATTTCTGCAGGAATATTTCCTGGTTGCGTGTTCGCTTGCCGATCTGGTGCGCCGCTTTCAGCGATACAACACGGATTGGAGCATGCTGCCTGAGAAGGTGGCGATCCAACTCAATGACACTCATCCCTCCATGGCAGTGGCTGAGTTAATGCGAATTTTGCTGGATGATGCGCACTTGGGATGGGATCAGGCCTGGGACCTAACGAAAAAAGCACTTGCTTATACAAATCACACCTTGCTGCCTGAAGCTCTCGAGAAGTGGCCGGCCGCGTGGTTTGAGATACTTCTTCCCCGCCAGCTGGAGATTATTTATGGGATTAACCGGCGGCTTCTCGACGAAGTTCGGGTTCGTTTTCCCGGGGACGAGGGGCGCGTGGAGCGCGTGAGCCTTGTGGAGGAAGGCAGCGAGCGCAAGATTCGCATGGCTAATCTCGCCATCGTCGGCACACATAGCACCAACGGAGTGGCCGCTGTGCACTCGAAACTATTGCGGACCATGACGGTCAAGGATCTAGCCGAAATGTTTCCCGAACGCTTCAGCAACAAAACCAACGGGGTGACACCGCGACGCTGGCTACTGGAAGCCAATCCCGCGCTATCCGGCGCGATCACGCAAGTTATTGGCGAAAGGTGGATCACCGACCTAAGCCAACTGAACGAACTCAAGCCCTTCTCCGAGAACCAGTACTTTCGCGAAGTGTTCCTCACTTCAAAGCGGGAGGCCAAGGCGCAGTTCGCCAATTGGCTGAAAGCGACGTCGGGGCAGATCGTGGACCCGGACACGATCTTCGATTGCCAGGTCAAGCGCATCCACGAATACAAAAGGCAACTGCTAAATGCGCTGCGGATCGTTGTCGTTTACAACCGGCTACGGAAAAATCCCGACCAGATGGTGCCGCGCACGTTCATCTTTGCGGGCAAAGCGGCGCCGGCATACCGCTTGGCCAAGCTCATCATAAAGTTCATCAACAACTTGGCGGATACGATTGATGCGGATCCTGTCGCACGCGGCCGAATCAAGATCATTTTCCTTCCCGAATACAATGTTTCGCTGGCAGAACGTCTGATCCCAGCCAGCGATGTCTCCAACCAGATCTCGACTGCCGGCTACGAAGCCAGCGGAACCAGCAATATGAAGTTCATGATGAACGGAGCCTTAACCGTCGGAACGCGTGACGGCGCGACCATCGAAATGGCGGAGGAGGCGGGAGAGGAGAACATGTTTTTGTTCGGCCTCACCGTGGAAGAAGTCGAGAACAGCCGTGCGTGGTATGACCCACACTGGCATTATGAAAATGAGCCGGAGACTCGAGCCGCTATGGACCTCATTTTCTCGGATCACTTCAGCCGTAACGAACCAGGAATATTCGCCCCACTGCGCGATACGCTCTTGACTATGGGCGATCACTACATGCACCTGGCAGACCTGACGTCTTATTGCCAAGCGCACGAGCGACTCGGCGCCTTGTATGCCGATCCTGGCGAGTGGGCGCGCAAGGCTATCCTGAATGTGGCGAGCTCAGGGAAGTTTTCGAGTGATCGCACTATCGGCGAATACGCCGCCGAGATTTGGAAGGTGGAAGCATGCCCAGTACGCTAGAAACAAAATCAAAGACGGGCGAGGTGAACGGAATGACGATCTCACCGCTCGCGGGCAAACCGGCTCCAAAGCAGATGCTGATCGATGTGGCTCGCCTGGAGAAGGAGTATTTCGAACGCCGTCCCGACTTGGGTGATCCAAACCAGCTAGTCAGCTTCGGCACCAATGGACACCGCGGCTCGCCCTTACACGGCACATTCACCGAAGCGCACATCCTGCCCATCACGCAAGCCATCTGTGACTACCGTCGCGAGCAGGGAACTGACGGCCCGCTCTACATGGGAAAAGATACCCACGCGCTTTCCGGGCCTGCACAGCGCACCGCACTCGAAGTGCTGGCGGCGAACAACGTAGAGACAATCATTCAGGAAAACGACGGCGTAACTCCTACCCCCGTAATCTCGCGCGCAATTCTGGTGTACAACCGTGGCCGTAAAGAACATCTTGCTGACGGCATCGTCATAACCCCGTCGCACAACCCACCTGAGGACGGAGGTTTCAAGTACAACCCGACCAACGGCGGGCCGGCCGATACCGACGTGACGCGCTGGGTCCAGGATCGGGCGAACGAATTGCTGCGAGCGGGAAATGTGAAGGTCAAGCGAGTTTCCTTCGTCAAAGCTGTCCGAGCCGCGTCTACGCACCAGGAAGACTTCGTTCTACCCTACGTTCGCGATCTCAACAACGTCGTTGATATGGATGCAATTCGCGGCGCCAATCTCAAGCTAGGTGTGGATCCCCTGGGTGGAGCGGCGCGGCACTATTGGGAGCCGATCAATTCCATTTACGGACTGGACATCGTCGTCGTTAATCCCACGATTGACCCGACGTTTTCGTTCATGACAGTTGATCACGACGGCAAGATTCGCATGGATTGTTCCAGTCCATATGCAATGGCCAGCCTCGTCCGGTTGAAAGATCAATATCAGGTGGCCTTTGCTAACGATCCAGACTCCGACCGGCACGGGATTGTCACGCCCGTTGCGGGGCTGATGAACCCAAACCACTTTCTCGCGGTGGCTATTAGATACTTGCTCACGAGCCGTCCACAGTGGCGCCAGAATGCCGTAATTGGAAAGACCGTGGTGAGCAGCAGCATGATCGACAGGGTCGTCAAAAAGCTTGGCCGTGAACTACGCGAAGTGCCGGTGGGCTTCAAATGGTTTGTGCCCGGCCTGGTCGACGGTTCGTGTTGCTTCGGCGGAGAAGAGAGTGCGGGAGCAAGTTTTCTTCGACGTGACGGCACAGTGTGGACGACCGACAAAGACGGACCCATCATGGACCTGCTGGCAGCTGAGATTACCGCCCGCACCGGCAAGAATCCCGGAGAGCATTACCTCGAACTGACGGCGGAGTTCGGAACGTCGTACTACACACGCATTGATGCGCCCGCCACACCCGAGCAGAAAGCAAAGTTGCAAAAACTCACACCGGAAGCGGTAAAGGAGTCCGACCTTGCGGGCGAGCCGATCAGCGCCAAGCTGACCAGAGCTCCGGGCAACAATGCTCCCATCGGCGGCCTGAAAGTGGTGGCACAGAGCGGCTGGTTCGCGGCGCGGCCCTCCGGCACGGAGAACATCTACAAGATATATGCCGAGAGTTTTAAGAGCCAGACGCATCTGAATGCCATCGTGAGCGAAGCCCAGGAAATGGTGAACAATGCATTAGGTTCCCGGGTCCGGAGTTGAGAGGAGCGCATCTCTCCTGATTCAAGCTGCCCAAAGTATTCTTCTGGTCGTGAGCGCGCTCTTTCCGATCGTGGACCCGATCGGAGGGGCTCCGTTCTTTCTCGCGCTCACGAGAGATTACACGCCGCAGATTCGCAGATGGTTGGCCCGCCGCATCGCGGTGAACAGTTTCATCCTGATGATCGCGTCCTTCACTGTTGGCTCGCACGTGCTCACATTTTTTGGAATCTCGATTCCGGTGGTGCAGGTCGGTGGCGGGCTTATCGTAATTGCTACCGGCTGGGCGATGCTGAAGCAGAAGGACGAAAATGACCGAAGCGCATTGGGGCGTACCGTCAGCAGCGCTAATGTTCTAAATGAAGCGTTTTATCCCCTGACGCTGCCCCTGACGGTCGGGCCGGGCTCGATCTCGGTTGCGATCACCTTGGGCGCAAATGAACCCCGGCAACTCGGATCAAACGTGGTGGCGATTGTTGCGGCGGCGATCGGTTGTGCTTTCGTTGCGGCAACTATCTACATCTGCTACGGCTTCGCAGATCGCCTGGCGGTCGTGATTGGCCCGACCGGGATGAACGTAATTCTGAAGCTCTCGTCGTTCCTGCTGGTTTGCATCGGCGTGCAAATCCTTTGGAACGGCTTGAGCAAATTGCTGGCTTCGTTGCTGCACCCTGCCTATTTTGTGGTGCAGCTTTGAGATCGAGCCAGCCTGATAGGAAGCTATATTTTTGAGAGAGTACAGCCGCTACAGGAATAGGTTTCAGAGAGGCACACCTACGCAACGTCCGACATGGGAGCAGGCTGAAGGCACTCCGTTGCCGCTTGGAGTTAGCTGGATTGAGGAGGAGCAGGCGTTCAACTTTGCCGTCCACTCCGAACATGCGGAGAGTGTCGCTCTATTGCTTTTCTCCGCAACCGATTTGGTGAACCCCGTTCTGACCTTCCGGTTCGACTTTCTGCATAACAAGTCAGGGCGGATATGGCACTGCCGAATTCCGATCACAGAAATTGGTGAGGCCCGTTATTACGCATATTCAGTGTCGGGCGAGACCATTCCTCAACTTCATAGCTTCGACCCCCAGAAGGTTCTCCTCGACCCTTATGCGAAGTGCATTTTCTTTCCACCCGGTTTTGATCGCGAGCTGGCTATGCGAGAAGGACCAAACGCTGGACGCGCGCCTCTGGGAGTGCTGACTGGTCGCGGGCCGAGATTTGATAGGGAGGGAGATCAGTCTCCATATCACGAGTCTGATGCGGTCATCTATGAGCTTCATGTGAAGGGATTCACCAAGAATCCCAATTCTGGCGTGGATGCATCTCGCGCCGGCACGTACGCCGGTCTAGTGGAAAAGATCCCTTATCTCTTGGAACTCGGGATCACAGTTGTTGAGCTGATGCCGATTTTTCAACGCGATCCACAACAAGGCGACTACTGGGGCTACATGCCCTTGAACTTCTTCGCGCCTCACGGGCAGTACGCCACGGCCCGCGAAGACGATGAACAACACCTTGAATTTAAAAACATGATAAAGGCATTTCACCAGGCCGGTATCGGGATTGTTCTCGACGTCGTTTACAACCACACCTGCGAGGGTGACCACAGGGGACCGATCTACAGCTTCAAAGGTCTCGATGCAGCCGGCTACTACATGCTGTCCTCCGACCCGGCTAATCCCTACGCCAATTACTCCGGCACCGGCAACACCTTGAATTTCGGCCAGGCGCACGTGCGCAAGATGGTGATGGACAGCTTGCGTTATTGGAAGCAAGATATGCGTGTCGACGGATTCCGCTTTGATCTGGCGTCGGTATTTAGCCGCAATGCGGATGGATCTCTCAACTGGCGAGACGCTCCCATCTTCAGTGAAATTGCAGCTGATCCGGAACTTGGCCCGCTACATTTGATCGCGGAGCCCTGGGACACCGGGGCTTACCAACTTGGGCGCGGTTTTCCAGGCCTGACTTGGCTTCAGTGGAACGGAAGGTTTCGCGACGATATTCGCCGTTTCGTTAAAGGCGATCCGGGGATGGTTCCTGACTTGATGCGTCGCATCTACGGCAGCGACGACTTCTTTCCCGACACTCGTTCCGACGCGTATCACGCCTATCAGAGTGTGAACTTCGTAACTTCCCACGACGGCTTCACCCTGTACGATCTCGTCTCTTACAACCACAAGCGCAACTGGACGAACGGTCACAATAATCAGGATGGCACGGACGACAACTACAGTTGGAACTGCGGCCACGAAGGGGACGAAGGGGCGACAGCGCCGGTGTTGGAGCTGCGGCGGAAACAGATCAAGAATTTCTGCTGCTTGTTGTTCCTCTCAAACGGAACGCCCATGTTCCGAGCCGGGGACGAATTCCTGAACACGCAGTTCGGCAACAACAATCCGTATAACCAGGACAACGAAACGGGATGGCTGGACTGGAGGCAACTACCGGCCAACCAGGAGGTCTTTCGTTTCTTCAAAAGCATGATTGCGTTCCGGAAAACTCATCCTGCCCTGAGCCGCAGCAGGTTCTGGCGTGAGGATGTCTCATGGTACGGAGTGGGTTCGATCGTTGATTTGTCCTACGACTCTCGCAGCCTGGCATTCTGCCTGCACGGCGCCTCTCAAGGCGATGATGATATCTACGCGATGATCAATGCGTTCTGGGAAGAGCTGGAGTTCCAAGTCCAGGAAGGCACCGCAAATGAGTGGAAGAGAGTTGTTGACACAGCTTTGCCGAGTCCCGACGATTTTTCAGAGCACGGAGTGCCTTTGGAACGGGCGAAATACGTAGTGGCTCCGAGATCCATCGTTGTCTTACTTCGGCATAGGAAGAGCGACACCAAAACTACGCCGACGGCACACAAGGAATCCATTGGGCGGGAGCAAGGAAGCATTCAGAAGCGATAGCGGAAGGATGCCGCCCTGTGTGGCAGAAGCGCTGGGCCTGGGCATTTGGAATTCCGGAAAGAGCGGGCTTCACCTGCGCTTGATGATAAACACGGTCTTGTCGTCGATGCGGTCGGTTTGACCAGTTTGCTGCAGGTACTCGTCCTGCTTTACCGCGTGCTGCAGGATGGCATTACAAATCTCTCGTGCCGGCTCATTTTTATGTTCACGGATTACTCGCTGGATTTGCAGACGATCCTGTTCATCGCTGCCGTCGTAAACCCCGTCAGAATGAAGGAGAAGGATGTCTCCTGGGCTCATCAGTGTGATTTCCGCCACATCTGAGGAGTTGACCTGTCTTTTCCTGAGCTCAATGGAAAAATACTTGTTGCGATCAGGATGATCTTCGGGGATTACAAGTCCGAGGGCGGGGAATTGCACCATGCGATCCTTGTCAATCTCCATGAACTTTTCGTATTCCGCAGAAAATACCAGAGGAGGCGGATGACCGAAATTCACAAAGCGGAAATATCCGTTGGGTCGCAGCTCGCCGTATAGCATCGTCGCGATTTCGCGCGAACTGTCATTTGGATCCCGTCCCAGAGCGTTCCGCGCGGTAACCGACTGTGCCAGCCTGAGATTGATCTTCTCGAAAAACTGTGGCGTTGTTTTTCCGCTCCGATCAAGTTCGGAAAGCATAAAAGCATGAAATGTGTCGTGTACGGTCGACGCAATCTTCGCCGAGATGATTCCGTGTCCTTGCGCATCGACTAACAGAACTCCTGCGGTCGTGTAAAGGTCTTGCAGATCTTCGGCGATTCTCAGCTGCTCCGAGTTTTTTGCCTTTCGGTACTCGACCGCGACCGTTGTGTTGTAGCCCGGTCTGGATTTCAGCCACTGCACATGATCATCTATCGAATTTCGCGGAGTCTGGCCCGGGGAGAGTGGCTCCAGATACTCCGCGGCCATTTTAAGAGCGCCTGCGATGCGCGGGGATGGAGTTGCCATACATGTCGATTCCGGCCAAGTGGGGAATCGCGCCCTCCACTGGCATCAGCCTCTTGCGAAGGTACTCGTCAATGCTGGGATCGATCTGTGGCGTCACCATAAGAGCAGTTCGATGCTGCCATCGCCTTTCCTGGACATCCTAAAGTCGACAATGCACAGCATCAATTATACGGAACCGTGGGCACGCGTCCGGAAGAGGAGCAGTACTTCCGTTGGGTAGGTAAGAGAGAACACCTCGAGAGAAATATGTCGCCCTCGCTTTAGTGAGAAAACGAAGACGAGCATTGTTTCGTTTAGCACTGAATACGCGAAATGCGAGGTGGAGATACAAAAACCATGACCTGGGCCTGTCATGCCCGGCTCGCACTTTCCAGCACTTTAGACTGAAGCCTCTGCCAGCTCAGGGACGTCAGATTCCGTCTCCAACTTTGAGTCGGCCACGTGCTTGCGCGCCACGAGCATGTAGATCGAGGGCACGACGAACAGCGTAAACAAGGTTCCAATGATCATGCCACTGACCAGCATGATACCGATGCTGTTTCGAGCCCCGGCTCCTGGTCCCTTTGCCAAAACAAGAGGGAAGTGACCGACCACAGTAGCCGCCGTCGTCATCAGAATCGGACGCAACCGGGTGGTCGCGGCTTCGATGATCGCAGCGAGCTTGTCCTTTCCGGTTTCCTGGAGGTGGTTGGCAAACTCCACAATCAGGATGCCGTTCTTCGATATCAGACCCACGAGCGTGATCAATCCCACCTGGCTGTAGATATTGAGCGTCGTGAGCCCCAGGAAGGAAAACATCAACGCGCCTGAAATGGCCAGCGGCACCGAACCCACCAGAATGATGAACGGATCGCGGAAGCTCTCAAACTGCGCCGCCAGTACCAGGTAGATCAGGATCGCGGACAGCAGGAAGGTACCAAGAAACTTGCTGCCCTCCACCCGGAGCTGGCGTGACTCGCCAGCGTAGTCGACAGTAAAGCCTTGCGGCAGGATCGTCTTGGCCGCGTCCTCCAGGAAGCGCAGTGCCTTGTCCAGCGGCACGTTCGGTGGGATCACCCCCTGAATTGTTACGGCGTTGAGCTGCTGGAATTTCTTCAAATCCCGCGGTTCGGTAGTGGTTTTCAGGGTGGCGAAGGTCGAGAGGCGCACCAGCTTACCGTCGGATCCAGTAACGTAGATTTGTTCGAGCTGATCAGGCGACAAACGTTCGGCGCGCTTGATTTGCGGAATGACCTTGTAGCTCCGGCCCTGGATGCTGAAGCGGTTGACATAGTCTCCGCCGAGCAGCGTGGAAAGGTCCTGACCAGCCTGGGTCAAGTCCACTCCCTGAGCACGAACCTTGTCACGGTCGAAGACAACCTCAGCCTGTGGCTGATCGAACTTCAAGTCGGAGTCGGCAAAAATGAACAGGCCACTGGCGAATGCTTTCTTCACCAGTTGATTGGCGAATTCACTGAGCTGCCTCGGTTCAGCCGCCGACACGACCACAAACTCAACCGGAAAATTTCCACCACCTGGCAGCGGGGACGGCGTTAATGGAATCACACGAATGCCCGGGATTTTAGACAATGGCCCGACGGATTCGACCAGTAATTGCTGGGCGGTTTTTTTACGCTGGCTCCATGGTTTCGTGACCATGCCCCCAAAGCCGCCGCTGGGGGACGTGATTTGAAAGATGCTCTCGCTCTCCGGGAACGAGTGGTAAACGTCGTAGACCTGAGTTGTGAATAAGTTAGTCTGATCGATCGTGGAATTCGCTGAGGACTGGATCACCCCGAAGACCACTCCCTGGTCCTCGGCCGGCGCTAGCTCGCGCTGCGAAAACATGTAGAACGGCACGATCAACGAGACAACAATTACCCAGAGAACAAAAACCACGGGGCGGTACTGGAGAGTGCCTGCCAGGGTCCGCGAATAAGCACTGCGCACACTCTCGAAGCGCCGGTTGATCCAGCCGGCAAAGCCGCGCTCGGTGTCTCCCGAGCGCAATAGTTTGGAGCCCATCATCGGCGACAGTGTAAGAGCGACTACTCCAGAAACGATGACAGCGCCTGCGAGGGTAAATGCAAACTCGCGGAACAGCGCGCCCGTCAACCCCCCCTGAATGCCGACTGGCGCGTACACCGCGGCGAGGGTGATCGTCATGGCGATAATGGGGCCGACCAACTCGCGGGCTGCATCTATGGCCGCCCGGAAGGGAGGCTTGCCCAGATGAAGGTGGCGCTCGACGTTTTCCACCATCACGATTGCGTCATCCACCACCAGTCCGACCGAAAGCACAATGGCCAGAAGAGTTAGTAGATTGATGGTGAATCCGGCCACCAGCATTAGAAAAACCGCGCCAATCAACGATATCGGGATGGCGACGACCGGAATAAGCACGGAGCGGAACGAGCCAAGAAACAAGAAGATGACAACGATTACGATTAGCAGCGTTTCAGTCAGCGTACTCAGCACTTCATTAATCGCGTCTTGAATGTAAGCCGTCGAGTCATACGGGATGCCAGCCTTCATTCCTGTCGGCAACTGTGCCTGGATTTCCGGCAGCGCGGCGCGAACTTGCTTGATCACCGCAAGCGAGTTGGCGGTGGGAAGCACCCAGACACCCATGAAGGTCGCCGTCTCACCGTTGAAGCGCACATCTTGCTCATAGGTCTGGGCGCCAAGCACGACATCGGCAATCTCACCCAGCCGGACTACGACTCCCTTATCTTGCTTGACCACTAATTGGCGAAACTCATCGGCTGTCCGAAGATCGGTATTGGCGATCAGGTTCACCGAGACCATCGAACCCTTGGTTTGCCCGAGCGCCGAAAGGTGGTTGTTCTTGGATAGGGCATCTCGTACGGCGGAAGCGGAGATACCAAGCGCCGCCATCTTGTCCGGCTTGAGCCAGATCCGCATGGCAAAGGTACGATCACCAAGAATGTCGGCACGTTGCACGCCGCTGATGGAGCTCAGCTTGGGCTGTACGACTCGCGTCAGATAATCGGTGATTTGGTTTTGGTCGAGAGTGGCGGATGAGAAGCCGAGATACATCGCGGCAAATTGATTGTCCGCAGTTTGCAGGTCAATGACCGGCTGCTGGGATTCGGGCGGCAGATCATTGCGGACTTGGGCCAGTTTCGCCTGTATCTGGGTGAGCGCCGCGTTGGTATCATAATTGAGCTTCAGGTGCACGGTGATCGTGCTGAGGCCCTGGGCGCTCGATGACTCCATGTAGTCGATACCGTCGGCACTGGCAATGACGCGCTCCAGCGGAGTTGTGATGAAGCCACGAACCAGGTCCGCGTTAGCACCCGTGTAGACTGTCGTGACCTGCACCACTGCGATGTCACTGCGCGGATACTGCCGCACGCTGAGCGAGCGGATAGCTTGCAGGCCGGCAATCAAGATCACGATATTGACGACGATCGCCAGGACCGGGCGCTTGACGAAAAGATCCGTAAATTTCATTAGCTGTCCTCAGGCTTGGGGGCCGGATTATTCCCCGGCTGAACCTTATTGTTCACCTGGACGGCGGCGCCGTTGCGCAACTTAAAGACACCTGAGCTCACAACTTCGTCACCGGGCTTTACACCCGAAACCACTGCGACCTGATCACCGCGCGAACCCTCAACCTTCACGAACTCCTGACGGACTCCGCGGTAAGTCTTACCGCTTGGGTCTTTGAGATCGGATACGACGTATACCGAATCGCCGTAGGGCGCGTAGTTAATGGCGCTGGTTGGAAGCGCGATAACGGGGCGGTCCGCGCCAGTTGTTATCTCCACCTGCACGAACATGCCGGGACGCAGTTTGCCTCCTGGATTGGCGAGGGTCGCCTGCACTTGGACGTTGCGGGTGGCCTCGTTCACTACTGAGTCAAGGGCGGTAACTCGCCCTGCAAACGTGAGGCCGCCCACGTCATTACTGGAGACGCGCAGCGTGCGGCCGACCCGCGCCTGCGCGGCTGTCTGCTGTGGCACGCCGAAGTTTACATAAATCGGATTTAGTGACTGCAGAGGAACTATGGCCTCACCGGCCGACAGGTACTGCCCCAGGTTGACCTGGCGGATACCCAGGATTCCCGAGAACGGCGCTCGGATGGTTTTCCGAGCAATCGTGGCGCGAATCTCCCCGACCTGCGCATCCGTCGCCTTTTGCTGCGCCGTGGCGTTATCGTACTCAGTTCGTGCGATGACACCTTCATCGACGAGCTGCTTCATGCGAGCGAAATTAATGTGCGCTAGGTCGCGCTGGGCCTCCATTGCAGCCAGTTGGGCCCGCTCTTGCCGAGTGTCCAGTTCCACCAGCACGTCGCCTGCATTCACTGCTTTGCCGGAATCGAAAGCAATGCGGGCAACCGTGCCCGGAAGATCTGCGCTCACCGTCACGCCCTGCACCGCCGCCGCCGTACCAATGACGTTTAGAGTTGCCGGCCACTTCTCCTGTTTCGCCACAATCGTTGTGACCGCCGTCGGGGGTGGCTGGAAGCCGGCGCCTTGCGCCACCGCGGTTCTAATTTGCCTGAATTTCACAAAACCGAGGCCGCCGAGCAGCGTTGCCACCACCGCCAGCATCAGAATCATCCGTTTCGCCATGAGTCCCTCTCGTATCGCGCCATGTGGACGAGCGCTACAATCTCGCTACCGAACACCACGCTGGGTTGGCCACTCCTACCGTCTTACTCGTGGGGCCATTCAGGGTAGAGGTACTTAGATGTCAGGCAACCTGCGCTGGCTGCAAAAAGTGTGCAGCTGAGGCACGGTCGCTGCCCGGCGCGACTTGCGAGAGCTGCCTGGCTTCCACCAGAGCAATATTCTGGAGCACCCGTGCCCTGGTCTTCGCGACCTCCTCTTTCGTGCAACTCAACAGAATCGAGCACTCTTGAAGCGAGTAACCTTCCAGAACTGACATAACAAAGACAAAACGTTCAAGCGGCGCAAGCAGAAGAACAGCGGTCAAAGAACCGCCTAAATCTAATGGGAGCCCCTGCAAGTCAGAGACATGCGGCGCACCGTTCACTCGTGCCGGGCTGGGTGAGACCATTTGAATCGCATTCTTGATGATCATGCGCCTGCTCCACGAGCGCACCCATTCCTTGAAGACAGGGTTCCCCTGAATAGAATCCTCCAGTCCGGCCACGAAGCACTGTTCTGCTTTCGAACCGTCTGCTGTCAACAGCAGGGCCAGGAGGTAGAGCGCGTTCTCGTCTTCCGCGAAGATCCGGCAGAACTCGTCCTGGGTTGCGTAACCTTGCACTCTGGTGGTTGAAAGCTGAGCTTCTTTTTTCCTGAGCATATTCGCCTCGTGTTGGTCTGAACATCTCCTGAGTCTTACCGAAGGCCCGCAACTCTCTACGCAAAACTCGCATGAACTTCAGCAGGAACAAAATCGCGATCCCGCAAACGATCTCGAGAATATAAATAGCGATCAATGTCAAGGCTCGATTCTTGTCTCATTCGTAGTTACACTCGCACGCGCGCTCAATTCGCCGAAGCACGTGCTTGTTCAAGATCCCGCCGCAAACGAACCGGGCGCCTTCGCGCTTGATTTCGAGCAGAACTCCCTCGGCTTGCGGGCTGATAACAGTTACGTTGCACAAATCAATAACCAGCCTGTGGCCATTGAGCGACAGCTTTGCCTCCAGCCATGACTTCTTCAGTTCTGTGACCCATGGCTCGATCAGCTTGCCTTCGAGTACCAGCTTGCGCTGGCGCCCGGCTTCGATGGTTGTGATTCTTAGCACCGTTTTGCCTTCGCTCGGGTAAATGCAATGCGGATGCCAGAGGCGAGTCGTGATCAGAAGTCTGTAAGCAGTTGAATCGAGGGAGAATCGTCGCAGGTTCTATGGGGACACTGTCGAAAATGTCGACGGCTCAGTTCGACACTTGACGAGACCTTACGACATCGCACGCGGATCGATACCGAGCTTCTTCATGCGGGAGATCAGAGTGGTGCGCTTCAGACCCATGCGGGCGGCAGCACCGTCAGCTCCGCCCACGCGTCCTCGGGTTTCCTTCAGGATGCGCAGGAACTCTTCCCGCTGGTTGGAGTCGGGCATCGTGGCTATAGCTTTCTCGGCGGAACCGTTGCCCAGATCCGACACCGGAACCTCCAGGGCCGAACCACGAGTGAGAATTACTGCTCGCTCAACCAGGTTTTCCAGTTCGCGGATGTTTCCCGGCCAGTGCCAGCGTGTCAACTTCCTCATGCTGGCAGCAGGAACCGATTCGATTTGCTTCTCCATGCGGCGGGCATACTTCTGGGTGAAGTAGCGCACCAGAAGTGGAATGTCTTCAGGACGCTCACGCAGCGGCGGAATCTGAATGGGAAAGACGTTGAGCCGGTAATAAAGGTCGCTGCGGAACTTGTCTTCCGCGATCATCTTTTCCAAATTGCGGTTGGTGGCGGCGACTAAACGGACATCAACCTTCTTCGTTCGGGTGCTACCGAGGCGCTCGAATTCCCGCTCTTGCAGAGCCCGCAAAAGCTTTGGTTGAACCTCTAGCGGAATGTCGCCAACTTCATCGAGAAATAGCGTTCCCTGGTCCGCCAATTCGAGGCGACCGACCTTCTGGGCAATTGCGCCTGTGAACGCGCCGCGTTCGTGGCCGAAGAGTTCGCTTTCGAGCAGGCCTGTGGGGATGGCGGCGCAATTGAGCTTGACAAAAGTCCGGTCTTTACGCCGGCTGCGATCATGAATGGCCCGCGCAATAAGTTCCTTTCCAGTGCCTGTTTCTCCAAGCAAGAGCACCGTAGAACCGCTGGGAGCAACCGTATCCACCAAGTGCAGAACCTGGCGGAGCGCGGAACTCTGGCCAACGATCCCCTCGAAGTCCATCTCGCCGCGGATTTCCTCTTCAAGATACAGTTTTTCCTGGGCGAGCTTGTCTCTGAGTTCAGCGATCTCGCCATAGGCCAGCGCATTCTCGACAGCGATGGCTACCTGGTTTGCGACTTGGCACAAGAACTCGATTTCATCGCGATCAAACTCGCTGTCTTGCCTTCTGCCCAGCGCCAACACACCCAGCGCATGATCGCGACTAAGAAGTGGTACCAGGCACCCTGCCTTCACACCTTCGCCCACTACCCGCTGGTAGTGTTCGGGATACGGTTCCTCGGCGCGCTCGTAGTGGGCCTTCACCACGGGCTTCCTCGTGCGGAAGGCCTCCCCGGGGTGTGTCCCATCGATCGGGATGAGTGTTTCCTCGCGGAAGAAACCCTTGCTGTCAGGAAAATCCAGTGCGAAGACCCGCAGATGTTTACCTTCGGCGTCAGGAAGCATAACAGCTGCTACGTCGCAGTTCATCACGCGCCGCACGCTGGCGGAGACAGTGCGCAATAATTCCCGCAATTCGAGGTTGGAAACAACCTGATTGGTTAACTCTAAGAGTAATTTCAGCCGCTCTTGCGAGCGTTGCGAGATTGCAAAGTTAACGGCAGCATCAATCGCCAGCGCGACTTGGTCCGCGGCGAGCGCGAGAAAGGCAACTTCCTCTTCGCAATAAGCGTTCGCCTGCGCACTGCCGACTTCAAAGATCCCGAGCCGCCGCTCACCTCGCACCAGTGGCAGCGTGCAGGTGGAGCCGATACCGAGTCCGGTCAAGAATCCTCTAAAGTTTGGAAAACGTGTCTCACTATTCCAATCCGAAATCACGAGTGGCTGGCTGTTTTCGTGCACCCACGCGGTTGTCAGTTCTATTTCGTCGACTGGGAGCTCCGCTTCCGGAAATTGACGCTTCTCGCCGTTAATGTCAAAGAGCCGCCAGCCCAGCTTGCTGGGGTCGCCGCTGTCACATTCGAACATGCTGACGTGGAGATAATCGAAGGGGATCACGCTGTGCAGTTCCCGCGCGAAAAGTTCCTCGCAACAGTCGCAATCGCGAGCGGAGGAAATTGCCTTCGATGCACGGAGAAGGGCCTCGAAACGCGTAGTCTGCGTCGGCGACCCCGCTTGCAAGAGTGTACTCATGATCGGCCCTGCACTTCCTTCTTCTGTTTTCCGGCAGCGTAATCTACTGCGCAGAGGTCTGAACGTTGAAGTTATGTTAGCCGCTTTTATCTTCTGATGTCAGGAAATAGCTAAAAGGTTCGAATTAATGTCGTAAGGTTTCGTCACTTGACGAGAACTGCGTTGACACATTTGACACCGTTCGTCACCCTATATTTCGCTCTCGCCAAAAAACCTCCCATAGTCAATCACTTCCGCAGGGTGGTCGATAACTGAGCATTTGGCAGCCAGCGTGCTTTTTTGTTGCTTACCTATGAAAGTTCGCAGAATTGCATTTCAAGAAAGGGAAGGTTTTTACAAATATATGTGGCGTAAAGGGGTTTTGTCTCTTGTTACAATCGCGATCTTTACGGCAACCGCGCTTGCCCAGGAATCGCGATCGGAGATCAGCGTTCAGGGTACTGGGTTCTTCACCAAAGACTCAAACGGACAGGGAATCCGGCAGAAAGCCACCGACACGGGAGGCTTTCTCGTTGGGTATCGTTACAACCTAAACCGGTGGTTCGCCGCGGAAGCGAACTACGGCTTTGTCCGCAATACGCAACAGTATTCGGTACCACTGGGTATCTCTGGAATACAAACCAACGTCAACCAGTACACCGGCGGGATCGTATTTAAGGTGCCCAGTCCCGTCCGCTTCAAAATCAATCCTTATTTACTCGCGGGCGGCGGCGCCCTGGTGTTCAGCCCCACGGACAATAGCCTGATAACGGGCGCGGACACGCAAGCAAAAGGCGCCTTCGTTTACGGCGGTGGCGCTGACTACGCCCTCAGCAATCATTTCTCGCTAAGGGCGGAGTATCGTGGCCTGGTATATAAGTCACCGGACTTTGGACTCAGCGCCCTCAACACCGATGCCGTGACTCATACGGCACAGCCTTCGGCTGGAATTGTGTTCCGCTTTTAAGCGGATCGATGGTGAATGAAGTTTGCACAAATAGCCGCCCGCCGGAAAGTTGGCGGCTTTCTTTTTTGTGTTCTCCTAGGTTTGTTTTCGTCCTGCCGCGGAGGAGCGTTCAACAACTGCGGAACGTAAAGGTTTCTGTCTAACAAGCCTGCCGGCCGAAGCACAGTTTCGGACATATAATCTCGACGATGGGCATCTCTCCTTTAGAGGATGGGCTGGACCGATTTCCTATTCGTCTGGATCGGCATGACCCATACCTTCGCGTTCTCTGTGTCAATATCTTCGTCCGCGATCAGGATCTAAGTTTGCGGTTCTATGTGGACCAGCTTGGATTTGGCCTGGTCGTTGATGAGAGCTACGAAGCTGGAGGCCGTTGGGTGGCGGTTGCGCCGCCAGATGGCAGCACGGTCCTGGCGCTGATTACTCCCAAACGCAAGTCCGAAGAATACAAACTGATTGGCCGTTGCCGACATGCTGTGCTAGTTACCGAAGATGTTGTCGCCAAGTTCGAAGAGTGGCGGCAACGCGGAGTTCGCTTCCACCATCCTCCGCAGACCACGCTCTGGGGCGGAATTTTCACCCGCTTTGACGATTTGGATGGAAACTCTTTTGCGCTTGTAGGACGGGATGACTTCGTTCGCGAAATCGAAGCACAACGCCGCGCGGCTGCGGAGAAGCTGGAAGGTGAAAGACGCACAGCCCAGGAACTGGAAATTGCAAAACAGGTACAGGCAAGGCTTTTTCCCCAAACACTGCCTGAGCTCAAGACACTGGAATACGCGGGTATTTGCATCCAGGCCCGTGAAGTCGGCGGCGATTATTATGATTTCCTAAATTTAGGCCAAGAGCGGTTGGGAATAGTCATCGGCGATACCTCAGGGAAGGGCATCGGTGCCGCCCTATTAATGGCTAACTTGCAGGCCAATCTGCGGAGCCAAAGCGCAATCGCTCTGGATCAGCCACAACGTTTTTTGCGATCGGTGAATCAGCTTTTTTACCAAAATACGACCGACAGCGCCTATGCCACGCTCTTCTTTGCCGAATACGAGGATAAAGCCAGGCGCTTGCGCTACGCGAATTGTGGTCACTACTCGCCTCTTCTTCTCCGACGCGATAACACGCTTGAACGGCTCAATTCCACGTGTACCGTGCTGGGCCTATTTCAGGAGTGGGATTGCTCGATAGAGGAACTACGGCTGGCAGCGGGAGACATACTGGCACTCTATACCGATGGAATAACCGATTCATTCAATCAAGCTGGAGAGGACTTCGGCGAGCACCAGCTTATCGAAGCACTGCGGCGACATCGTGAACTGTCTCCGCAGCTCATGCTTGGCGCGATTGTCGATGAAGTTCGGCGATTCAGCCCTCACGAGCAGCACGACGACATAACTCTCATAATTGCCAAGTGCAGAGAAGACTAAAAACTCAACCGCTTCGGGATAATCGCATGGCATCGACTGCTGATAACGGAATCGTCCAAACGCCCAGCAATCACTCAGTAGAACAAACAGTGAAACGGCTCACAGGAATTCTGCAAGCGAAGGGAATAACGCTGTTCGCGCTGGTCGACCATAGTGGAGAGGCCGAAAAGGTGGGAATGAAAATGCGGCCCACCAAACTCCTCATCTTCGGCAGCCCCAAAGGTGGCACGCCCGTGATGCTGGCCGCTCCCAGCAGCGCTATCGATCTCCCGCTTAAAGTTTTGATCTGGGAGGATAGCCAGGGGAAAGTTTGGGTTTCCTACAACAGCCCCGAATACCTGGCGAAACGGCATGCTGTCCCAGATGACCTGGTAAAGAACATTGGTGGTGTGGGGACGCTGGTTCAAGAAATGTTGAAATAGCTCTGCGTTCAAGACTGCCACGTACGTCGAGTGGACTCAATCAACGTAGACACTCATCACCGGATCCCGCCAAGGAGAGAAATGGGGACGAGGTGGCGATTGACAATTCTTTCAGTCTTGGCACGCAAGCATGAATCAGTCATTGCACCAAACGGTCGGCAAGTTAGAGTGCTGCAAGTGACAAGGGAGCTACCACATTTGCATGAAGCAGCCGTGCGATGAAGCAGTGATCCGGTCTGGAACTCGTAGTGCTCCGCCCAAAACTAAATCGCGTTCCTGGATACTTGCCGCTACCATCGTCGGTTCGAGCATGGCATTCATCGACGGAACCGTCGTCAACGTGGCCCTGCCAGCGCTCCAATCCAGTCTTCATGCGACAGTCGTAGATGTCCAGTGGGTGGTCGAATCCTATGGCTTGTTTCTGTCTTCCCTGGTTCTAGTCGGCGGCGCGCTAGGCGACTCTATCGGCCGTCGGAGAATGTTTCTACTCGGTATAGGCTTGTTCGGCGCCGCCTCCGTGGGGTGTGGGCTTTCTTCAAGCATTTCGCAATTGATCGTGGCCCGTTGTGTTCAGGGGATCGGAGCTGCAGCGCTTGTACCGAGCAGTCTCGCGATTATCAGTGCTTCCTTTGACGAGAAGTCTCGTGGCAAAGCAATCGGGACGTGGTCGGGATTCACCGCCATAACAACTGCTTTGGGTCCGGTTCTGGGCGGGTGGTTGATCGAGCACGCCTCTTGGCACTGGGTTTTCTTTATCAATGTTCCGCTCGCCGCAGCGGTAGTCGTTATCTCGTTGTGGCAGGTTCCGGAGTCTCGCAGCGCGACGCCGCAAAGAATCGATTGGCTGGGAGCGCTGGTCGCAACCACCGGTCTGGCGGGACTGGTGTATGGGTTTCTCGAATCCGCTTTGCTGGGTTGGAGCAACGCACGGGTAGTTGGAAGCTTGATCGTTGGATTTATCGCGCTCACTCTTTTCCCGCTCATCGAAAAACGAGTCGTCGCACCCATGGTTCCGCTGTCGCTCTTCAAATCGCCCGCGTTCAGCGGCGCCAATCTATTGACACTCTTTCTTTATGCCGCACTCGGTGTTTTCTTATTTCTGTTTCCGTTGAACTTGATCCAGATACAAGGGTACTCAGCTACCGGCACGGGCGCGGCTGCTCTACCCACAATTTTGCTCATGTTTGTTCTTTCACGATGGTCGGGCGGTCTGGTTACTCGCTATGGTCCAAAGAAGCCATTAATCGTTGGTCCGCTGATCGCCGCAGCAGGCTTCCTTCTGTTTGCCTTGCCGTCTGTTGGAGGTAGTTACTGGACGACGTTTTTCCCCGCCTTCGTGGTTTTAGGTTTTGGTATGGCGGTCTGCGTGGCGCCTCTGACAACCGTGGTGATGGCTTCCGTCGAAAGCGATCGTGCCGGTACAGCGTCGGGCATCAACAATGCGGTGGCACGCGTAGCTGGAGTCCTGGCGATAGCAATTTTGGGACTAGTGATGGTGGAAGCGTTCAAGCATAGACTGCTGGATTCGCTTTCTGGCCTGCACCTCTCTCCCGGCATTCTCCAGGAGATTCGATCAAACGCGGTCAAGCTCGGCGGCCTTAACGTACCTTCCAATCTTCCTTCAAGCATGTCGGCGATAGTCCGTGCCGACATTGTTCAGGCATTCGTATTTGCATTTCGCCTGATCATGATGGTTTGCGCAGGCCTCGCGGTGGCGAGCGCCTGGATCGCATTGCGGATGATTCCTTCGAGTGAGGTGCAAACGCATGAGTTCGCGCCTATACCCATATCTTTGATGACGGTGAATCCAAATCATTACTGTTTTCCCGTAAGCTGCCGAATCAAATTAACTTCTGCCTGCCGATATGGTGTTCCGTCGGGCCGCAGGACCTCGTGAAACCAGACTGGCGGCTGGTCCAGGATGTAAGGATGCTGCCAGGATTCCCAAGGAAAATAAGTCTGCGTCTTGCCGGCGACGAACCCCCAATTGATCGCTCCAACGTGTTCGTTCTTTGCAATGGGCAACACTGTGTCAAACGTGCTGCCCACCGAACGCGCCATATATTCCGTGCAGATCACGGGCCGGTTGTATTTCTTCAGCCACGTCACTTCACGTTTGAAATATTCCGGCCAGCTATAGTTATGAAAGGTGATGATGTCCGACTCGCGTAGTTGAATCTTCTGCAGTTCACCAAGGTCGGCTCCATCCGGCGAGCTATCAACCGCCCACAGTCCGCTGGTGAGGGGCTGCACCGGATTGGCTTCTCGCGCCCATTGAAATGCTTGAGGCAAAAGCACGGTCACCCGCGCGATCTTATCTTTTTCTTTCATCTCCTCTTTGAGATAGCTTCCAGCGTTGTCCGCGCCGGGCTCGTTCCAGACGTCCCAGGCAAGGATGCGGTCGTCCTTGGCAAACGCTCCCACTAAGCCCTGCACGTACGCCTTTAGCCGTGGATACTGATTTGCGTCTGCCAAAGCTTTCGCTCCCGGACTCTGCACCCAGCCTGAGTTGTGAACTCCCGGTATCGGCGGATGCTGCGGGCCCAGATGAGGTAAAGGGTCCCAGCACGAATCGAAGAGCACAAACATTGGGCGGATGTGATGCCGCGACGCGATAGTCAAGAAACGGTCGATGCGCTTCTGAAAACCGGCCGCATCCTGCTGCCAGAGCAAGTCGTGCAGAAAGACGCGCATGGTGTTCATGCCCATCGCTTCCGCCCAAGTAAATTCAGTTTCGATCTGCGCCGGATCGAAGGTG
>WNGJ01001495.1_pt1 | contig 42564 bp, 37 predicted proteins | sample 5400611 | NCBI WGS metagenome assembly WNGJ01 (sample SAMN13153375, study PRJNA577476) | soil metagenome | isolation source: 40 cm soil or saprolite under Garry oak tree replicate 1 | place: USA:California | collected 2016-06-15
GCAATACCCTCCATTTGTATACTCCATAATACCTCCCTTTGTGGGTAACATGTAATAAAAATGCATGCTACACTAAATATAAGTCAGGTACTGCATACTCTGACGTATAGCCTCCCCTTTGGCCTGGCGTTTTTCCTTTGAAGCGCAGGAAGTTGCGCATTTAGGGACTTATGTATGGAGGTGAAACTTTGATACCTGGTTCTTTCGATTATCTGGTGGCGCACAGCATCGACGAAGCTGTTGCCCTGCTGGATAAACACGGCGAGGATGCCAAGATTCTGGCAGGAGGCCAGAGCCTCATTCCCCTCATTCGATTCCGTCTCGCGAGGCCGTCGGTGTTGATTGATATCAACCGCATTGATGGCCTTGAGTATATTCAAGAGACGAATGGCACCCTGCATATTGGCACCCTGACTCGCGAAACGGAATTGGATAGCTCCAATCTCATCCGTGATCGCTATCCCATCTTATTTGATACCTCAACTGTGGTAGCTGATCCCGTGGTGCGGAACTGGGCCACAGTTGGCGGCAATCTTGCTCACGCTGATCCCGCCAATGATCATCCCGCTACTATGCTGGCGCTGGGAGCGCATATCGTAGCTACTGGCCCCTCGGGTGAACGAGAATTGCCTATCGAAGACTTCTTCACAGATCTGCCTTTCGAGACTGCCCTGCAAGCTAACGAGATGCTCAGAGAGATTCGCGTTCCTGCGCCCAAGCAGGGGAGCGGCGGAGCGTATTTCAAGCTCGAGCGCAAGGTGGGAGACTATGCCATTGCCGGTGTGGCGGCTTATGTTACGCTGGACGGCAACGGCAATGTGAGCTATGCAGGTATTGGCCTGACCAATGTTGGACCGGTTCCAATTAAAGCCCGCAACGCTGAACAGTCGTTGCTCGGTAAACCCCTGGACGACGCCAGCATTCACCAGGCGGCCGACCTGGCTGCCGCTGCCGCGCAGCCCACGAGCGATACACGAGGTCCCGCCGAATACAAGCGTGATATGGTGCGCACACTCACAGTTCGTGCATTGCGCAAAGCGCTTGCCCGCGCCACTGGAGGTCAATAGTATGAGCACACATCATATAACTGTCACGATTAATGGGACTCCTTACGAGGGAGATGTCGAAGCACGGACGCTGCTGGTGCACTGGATTCGCGACACGCTCCATCTGACAGGAACGCACATTGGCTGCGATACGACCGCGTGCGGGGCGTGCACTATTCTTGTGGATGGCAAAGCCACCAAATCCTGTACCATGTTCGCAGTGCAAGCAGACGGGCGCCAGCTTATGACTGTCGAGGGCATGGAACAGAACGGTACATTGCATCCATTGCAGGAGGGTTTTCACCAGGAGCACGCTTTACAGTGTGGCTATTGCACTCCAGGGATGATGATGTCAGGCCTGGCTCTCTTACAGCGCAATCCCAATCCCACTGAGCAAGAGATCCGTGTAGGTATCTCCGGCAACCTGTGCCGCTGCACCGGCTATGTGAATATCGTCAAGGCTATCCACTATGCTGCCGAAAAGATGCAGGCGGCTGAACAGGTTCCGGTGAGCGCCGGCGAAGGAGGCGAATAATGGCGACGGGAGTACATACCCATGGCTTAGGAGAAGCGTACAAGCGCAAAGAGGATGCTCGCTTCATTCGTGGGCAAGGTAACTACGTTGACGACGTGCAGTTGCCGGGAATGCTCTATGGCGATATTGTGCGCAGCCCCTACGCGCACGCGCTCATCAAGAGCGTTGATACCAGCGAGGCACTGAAGGTGCCTGGCGTCCTAGCGGTGATTACGGGTAAAGACCTGGATGCCGCTGGACTTGCCTGGATGCCAACGCTCTCAGCCGATACTGAAGCGGTGCTGGCCCTGGACCGCGTGCATTACCAGATGCAAGAAGTGGCCTTTGTGGTCGCTACCAGTCGCTATGCTGCCGCTGATGGCGTGGCAGCAGTTGAGGTGGAATATGAGCCATTGCCGGTGGTAGTTGATCCCAAGAAGGCGCTTGAGCCGGATGCGCCATTGCTGCGTCCCGACAAGAAAGATAAGCAGCCTACGAACCAGATCTATCACTGGGAGACGGGAGAGCGAGCGGCAACCGATGCTGCCTTTGCCGAAGCTGAAGCCAACGGTGTGGTAGTCAGTCAGGAGATGTACATCCCGCGTATTCACCCCGCTCCGATTGAGACCTGCGGCTGCGTGGCTGACTTCCATAAAGCAACCGGGAAGCTCACGGTGTGGATGACCTCGCAGGCACCGCACGCGCACCGTACACTCTTCGCCATTGTCGCAGGCCTGCCGGAACACCGTATCCGTATCATTTCACCGGACGTTGGCGGCGGATTTGGCAATAAAGTGCCGATCTATCCGGGCTACGTGTGCGCAGTAGTGGCATCAATTACGACCGGCAAGCCTGTTAAATGGATTGAGGACCGCACTGAGAATCTGTGTAGCACAGGTTTCGCACGCGACTACCATATCAAGGCAGAGATAGCCGCAGACAAGGAGGGTACAGTCAACGCACTGCGCGTATATACGCTGGCCGATCATGGTGCGTTTGACGCGGCGGCCCAGCCGACCAAGTTTCCTGCGGGCCTTTTCCACATCTGCACAGGCTCGTATGACTTTAAGCATGCTTTTGTAGAGGTGGACGCCGTCCATACCAATAAGGCTCCTGGCGGTATCGCCTATCGATGCTCGTTCCGCGTAACCGAAGCTTCGTACATGATCGAGCGCGCTATGGATACATTGGCACGTCAAGTGGGTAAAGACCCTGCGCAGTTGCGCTTGCAGAACTTCATCAAGCCGGAAGCCTTCCCCTATCGTTCGGCGTTGAACTGGACATACGATAGTGGAAACTACGAAACCGCTCTGAAGCTGGCTATGAAGAATGTGGATTACGAGGGGCTGCGCCGCGAGCAGGCAGAAAAGCGGGCACGCGGAGAACTAATGGGCATCGGCATCTCGAGTTTCACTGAGATCGTGGGTGCTGGCCCGGGTAAGCACTTCGATATAGCAGGCATCCAGATGTTCGATAGTTGTGAGATTCGCGTACATCCTACTGGCAAGATCCTGGCACGTATTGGTGTACAGACGCAGGGCCAGGGGCATGAAACGACTTTTGCACAGATCATTGCTGCCGAGCTAGGGATGTCGCCGGACGATGTCGATGTTGAGCATGGGGACACGGATACTGCTCCTTATGGGCTGGGCACATATGCCAGTCGCAGTACGCCGGTGGCTGGCGCTGCGACGGCAGTGGCTGCAAGAAAAGTGCGCGACAAGGCCAAAAAGATTGCGGCATACCTGCTAGAAGTGGGTGAGGAGGACCTGGAGTGGGAGCCTGGGCGCTTCTATGTGAAGGGAACGCCAGCAAAGGGCAAGACCATTCAGGAACTGGCGTTTGCGGCATATACGAACTGCCCGCCATACCTGGAGCCAGGGTTGGAGGCGGTGGACTACTATGATCCTCCCAACCTCACGTACCCGTTCGGCAGCTATATCTGTGTAGTTGATATCGACCGGGGCACCGGGCTGGTACATATACGCCGCTTCATGGCGGTGGATGACTGTGGCACAATCATCAATCCGATGGTTGTCGAGGGGCAGATTCATGGTGGCCTGACGCAGGGACTTGCCCCGGCATTGTACGAGGAGTTGTCGTACGATGAGGATGGCAACGTGCTGGGCAGCAACTTCCAGGATTACTTGATTCCCACGGCAATGGAGACGCCTCATTGGGAGACCGATAAAACGGTTACGCCTTCGCCGCATCACCCGATTGGGGCCAAGGGTGTTGGCGAATCGCCTACTGTCGGCGCTCCACAAGCGATTGTCAATGCCGTGGTTGATGCGCTCGCGCATGTTGGTGTGCGGCATATAGATATTCCGATCACGCCATGGAAGGTGTGGAGTATACTTAAGGAAAAGGGCCTGGCTGCGGATTAGTTGTAGGCGTCCAATGTGAACCTGGCTGAAAGTCCCCGGACTTTCAGCCAGGTTCATCGCGAGAAAGGCCCTGGCCAGGGGAAATACTATGTCTGAAAATCTACTTGAACTTGCATACCGACTGGCGCAAGCTGGAGAGCCCTTTGTCATGGCGACGGTGGTCTGGTGTGAGCGGCCTACTTCTGCCAAACCTGGGGCTCGGGCTATAATCCGGGCTGATGGAACAATGACGGGCTGGATCGGTGGAAGTTGCGCTCAACCTGTTGTGCTGCGTGAAGCCCTGCGGATATTACGTGAGGGTGATGACCCCTATCTTTTGCGCCTGGGCGCTCCTGAGGCGGAGATGACTGTTGTACGCAATGATGTGCGCTTCTTTCCTATGAGTTGTACCAGTGGAGGCGTACTGGATATCTATATGGAACCACACCTGCCCAGCCCGCGGCTTGTGCTGGTTGGCGATTCGCCTGTGATTGTCGCGCTCGGTCGCCTTGCCGAAGTGCTCGAATTTGCGGTAATACAGCTCGATTCCGCTGATCTCAGCCAGGTTCAGCTCAATGAGAGGACGTATGTGCTTGTTGCTTCACATGGGCAGTATGACGAAGATGCGTTGGGACAAGCGCTGCGTGGTCCTGTCGCATATGTAGGCATGGTAGGTAGCCGCAGGCGCGCTGAAGCTTGCAGGGAATACCTGCGTGCATCTGGTTTGGCGGAGCAACAGATTGAGCGCCTGCGAGCGCCCGCCGGGCTTGACGTGGGAGCAGTGACGCCGGAAGAAATTGCGGCGAGTATACTGGCTGAACTGGTGCAGGTACGCCGGCGTGGTCTTATGGTCGATGAAGAGCATGCTCAAATTGCTGTAGGAGAGCAATCCGAGCAGGGCGAGACTACAAGTACAACTTTACCTGAAACTGCTATTGATCCCGTTTGTGGTATGATGGTAGAAATAGCTACTTCCCGGCACCGGAGCAAGCTCAATGGGCGGGAATTTTATTTCTGCTGCCCAGCCTGCAAGCGGCTATTTGAGCGCAATCCGCAGGAGTATCTCGTGCAAGACGAAAGGTGAATGACGTATGGATTTTTCTGGTACTCAGACCATTGCTGTGCCCATTGAGAAAGTATGGGTATTTTTAATGGATGTGAATAAGGTAGCGGCGTGTGCGCCTGGTTTTCAAAGCTTAGAGGTGTTGGGAGAAGAACACTGGAAAGCGGCGGTTGCAGTGGGCATCGGGGCGGTAAAAGCCAAGTTTACGCTGGACGTCACTCGACCAGAGATGGAAGAACCGGAGCACATGACGATGAAGGGACGCGGTAAAGCGCCTGGAAGTGCTGTCGATTTGTCGGGGGATATGCACCTCACTGCGCTGGAAGACGGTGGGACGCGTATGGACTGGAAGGCTACGGTTACCGTGAGTGGAACAATTGCCAGCGTGGGAGCTCGACTCCTGCAAGGGACAGCGGAACGCCTTACCGGGCAATTTTTCGATTGTCTCAAGTCTACGTTACAGGCTCCTGATACAGTGAGTACAAGTGATTAGTGCTGATGGAAAGCGCTGTAGAACGTTGGAATGAAATACTCGACGCGCGAGCGAAGCAAATGGATGCTGCCTATGCGCGCCTTGGACGTACCAGCGCTGATTTTTGGGATCGACGGGCACGTGGATACCGTAGCTCGACGCAGGAAACCGCTGGTAAGGACCCCTTTTACCTCCGATTACGCGATATAGTTACTCCGCAAACGAGCATATTGGATGTGGGCGCGGGAACAGGGCGTTTTACCCTGGCGCTCGCGCCGCAGGCGAAGCATATTATTGCCGTTGAGCCAAATGCTGCGATGCTCGGTTACCTGCGCCAGGATGCAAGCGAAAGAGGGCTAACCAATATCTCATATCTACAGGCTACCTGGCAAGACGCTCCGAACGATCTTCAAGCCGATATTGTGATTTGTAGCCATGTGCTCTATCCGATCAGGGATATCGTGCCGTTCCTGGCGAAACTGCAGGCGGCTGCACTTCATGGCTGCTACCTCTATATGTTTGCTACTCACCTGGATACGCTGCTTAATGATCTGTGGAGACACTTCCATGGTGATGAGCGGCAACTACCTCCAGCTTATATTCATGTGCTCGATGTATTGTACGAGATGGGCATTTATGCAAATGTGGAGATTGTGAAACTACCATCGAGCCTGCGTTATCATGCGCTCGATGTAGCTGTGAACGAGCTGTTGGAGCGGCTTATTTTGCCTGGTGATGAGCAGACAAGAAACGAGTTGCGGGGATTACTGGCAGGATGGCTAGTTGAGCAGGACGGCGTGTTAATACCACCGTCCCAGCAAGGGATGGTGGGTGCAGTTGTTTGGTGGATGTAGGTTTCAAGCTCCGCTTGGCAAGCCCGGAGCGTGGTGCTAAACGATAGCCTGATCCAATTTGTCAAAGAAGGATTTCAGCGAGTTCTTTGTGATGCCTTGACTGATTGGATTGTTGGCGATGGCGATTGGGCCCGTGAGATCGGCTGTTGCGTTATAGGTAAGTATTGCGCCATCAGTTTCGTCGGTGATGTTAATCTGGCTGCTGGCATCGATTGATCCGACAGTGCCCTGGCGGTGTACTTCCAGAACGAGTACGTTTGGGTCCTGGCGCTGGGCAATATGGATAACTGCGCCATATGGTCCTTTCAAACCGGGCAGTGGAGTGGTGATGTTCGCTTTCAGACGAGTGGGGTCCAGATATTCGACCGAGTCGCAGCCAGGGATGCATGACTGTAGAACTGTGGGATTGAGAATGGCGTTGAAGACTTGCCAACTGTTGGCTTTGAATTTGTGTGAACCGTTAAGCTTCATGAAACCTTTCCTTACACGTACAAAAATATAACCGGCCTGGCTTACAGTGGTTCGGAACTAAGAAGCCAGATGATACGGGGAAACTTTCCCGGACTGTATTGTACCGGTAAATGAGTTGGCTTTCAAGGATGAAAGGGTCTGTTACCAGATATTCCTACTCTACCTGGGTAAAGTGGCTAGGCAATTTATCGCTTTTGCTTGACCCAAATGTGCTATTGATTACAAGCGCATCAAACTTGTTGTGTTATACTGCCACCAGGCGTTTCATTGTGTGTCATAAATGCAAACGTAGTGTAGATAACTTCAATGAGGAGTGCATGATGGCGTGGCCTAATGAACATGACAAACCTGTACAACAAAATTGGCAATCTCGTTTTGCGAGGAAGAGAGTGGACCTTTCAAAATCGGTAGAAGAAGCGCTCGCAGATAGCACTCTAGCTGAAGAAATTTTGTCTGATGAATTGGATGAAGAGAATGAGCCTGTGCAGGGGGAAAAAAGTTCCATGATTATACCCCCTAAATTGAGCCTGCAATCAAGGCCATTACCAGTGGTGCGGGGTGAGCCTAAGGAAACAACCAGTGTGGTAGTGGTCGATGCCCGTACTATGACCTCCCCAGTCGAGGTTCCACAGCCCGCACAGAAAAAGCAGCGCCTGGCCGGAAGAACGACCAAAGTACGTTTACAAGCCGTCCCTAAGACAGAGAAGAAATCTAATGGGAAAATAGTAGTAGAGCCAGGCAAAAACGAACAGAGTCCTTCGGATGGAGTAGTTGCTGTCAAAAATAAAACAAAACGAAGTGGCACTCCTGAAGTTGAGGGCTCAGTCGAGGGAGAGGTTAGACATACAACACGTGGAACTTTATCTGGTCCTGGTGTGTTTGAGCAGGGACAAAGAGAAGTGAGCATTGCGAATGCACATATTACCACGACGAGCGTAGTCGTCGTATCGCTAATCGGGGATCCCGGCCCCGTTGTAGTTAAATATATTTCCCTACAACCTCAACTTGGATTTACAGTACATTTGAGTGCCCCGGCGGAGGCGAAAACTCCATTTAATTATGTTGTGCTGATGAGCGAGCTGTTCTAAAGCTCACCTTCGATTTCTTGTCTGAGGCGGTTGAAGAACTGTTGCATATAGACAAAACGCTCACGGGCCAGCTCGCGACCGGTGCTAGTCGTCATACGTTGGGGTAAATTGGCAAAGAGCAATTGGAATTCGATACTTGGAGAGTAGTCAGGGCTACGCCTCAGGCTGCGTATCATGACCGGGTCGATTGGTTCGATGATGCCGGCAGGTACAGGAGAATAGACTTTTTGATGGTAGCGGCCTGTGATGCAATAGAGGCGGCCAATACCAATTGCGCCAAGGCAGTCTATCTTATCCGCGTCGTAGAGTATGCGGCCTTCTAACGTTTCTGGTTTGCCTTCCCCCGTCATACGATGTTCACGAATTGCTTGCTGTACAGCCGGGATGGATTGTTGAGGGAATTGGGTGCCGCTGAGCAAATCCGCTGCTATTTCGGCTCCGATTAAGGCGTGGTCGCCACCGTAACGACGTTCGCGTTCTTGTCCAATATCATGGAGGGCAACCGCTGCCCAGATTATTAAGAGGTCGCCGCCTTCACGTGCCTGAATTGTATCTGCGAGAGCCATGACGCGTACTAGATGGTCATAGTCGTGTGCGGCGTCTGCACTGTCTTCATCTATCATGGCTTGTTTGGCCAGTTCAAGTAACCAATTTCTATAGGATTGCAATGTTTCGAGTTTTTGCCCGGTTCCAGGAATGCGATACACGACGTTCCTACACTTTCACTACCGCGGGTAATGTGAAAATAAAGCGACTGCCTTCGCCGAGGATACCACTGCTCTCTACACGTATGCTGCCACCATGCATCCGGAGTAATTGAGCAACGATATAAAGACCAAGTCCAACGCCTCGTGTTTTACTGCCATCGATAGTAATATTAGGGGCGCGGTAGAAGCGCTCAAAGAGCCGTGGTTGCGCGTCTGAGGGGACACCAATACCTTGATCTTCGACACAAACTTCGATGGTCTCGCTACCTTCTTTTTTCGAGCACGGGTATAACCTGATGGTAACAGGTCCACCAAGTGGGCTGTATTTTATCGCATTTTCTACGAGATTGGCAATAATTTGCTGCAGGCGTGCGCTATCGCCCATGACGAGATATGCATGCTCACCTGGCTCAATAATGCAACTGATGGTGTGTGCCGACGAAAGAGAGCTATGATGTGTGACTACCTGTTGAGCAATGGCGGCCAGGTCTACTTCTTCTCGAGTAAGCGTGATTTCTCCACGATTGAGGCGGGATACCTCCAGAAAGGTGGCAACGATATTGGTCAAGTGGTGAGCCTGTTCCTCAATGATTGATAGATTCTCCATCATTTGAGGCACACGTGTATGTAAGTTATCCTGCGTTGGCTCCTTGAAGCGCTTGAGAATACGTGCTACCATCTGGCTTTGCGCAAGAACGACTGTCAGCGGGGTGCGAAACTCATGGGCGGTAATAGCTAGAAATTCGTCTTTGAGCGCGTTGGCTTCGCGCATGGCAGCTTCTCCAGCACGGGCGTCGATTGCTTCCTGCTGCCAGTGTGCCTGGTCAACAGCCAGTCCGGCGAGTTGGGCAATGCCCTCGATGACCGCCAAATCCCAAACCGTAAATTCATTGTGCGGCTGCCACTGTTCCTCTGTTGCATCTTTGTGGGGAGCCCTGGAGCGGTCCAGTGCGATCAGCCCGTGCAGCCGATTATCGTGCATGATCGGTGCGGCAAGTATCATCAGATGGTTGAAAAGATTGGGCTGGTGGGGGTATTGTTCGGCGTTAATGAGGGTAGCATGGCCCTCCATAAGTTGTGCCTCGATCCCGTGATACTGATCAGATACATGTTGCAGCCAGATACGTTGATCGTTCAGCCATTGCTGCTCGGCCTCTGGTGAGAATCCAGCAGAAAACGGTTGCGTAAATTGGTGGTGCTCCTCGTCATAGAGTTGTACAACTCCGCGTTCGCAGTTAAGCGTGAGCAATGTCCTTTCGAGGACAATATGCAGGATGTCTTTGATGTCGGTAAGACCCGATACAGCTTCGGCAACGTGCAGCAGGGTATCCAATGCCTGGCGAATGCGTTGCTCAACGCGGATTTGTTCGGTGATATCATGAAAGGCGCTGACAACACCAATCTGCTTTCTCATACTATCGTGCATGGGAGCAATGTTCATCTCTACAATACGCTCGGCGCCATCGGCTCGTATAGTGACAAAGCGCTCAGCCCTGATACGTTCGCCGCGCAGTGCACGGGCAAGAGGGAAGTCTTCTTCCGTAATTTGTTGTCCATGTAATGTGTAGGTTGGGTAGCGTTGAAGAAAAGCTGACAAATGGTTTGTAAAGTTCTTGGGTACGCCCAGGAAATGTGAGGCGGCGTTATTGAGTATGAGCACCACTCCCTCCTGGTTCGTGACAGTGATTCCCTCTGTCATAGCGTGGAAGATGGCATCAAGGGTGTTAGCTCGCTCGGTAGCCAGCTTTGCAGCTTGATTGGCTTCAGCCAGGAGACGAGCTTTTTCAACGGCCAACGCACACTGGGCTGCTATGTCTTGTGCAAAGGCAAAATGGCTTTTAGATGGATGGAAATTGTTTTTATGATAGTTAACGAAAGCCAGGCCAACGCAACGTGAAGCGGCAGAAGAGTCTGCTGCACCAGTTTCTTGCGCATTGTGAGGAGTTGCACCAATCATGAGGGGCACAATTATCGTGTTATTTAGACCTAATTTGCGGAACCAGGTAATCTCCTCTCCTTCGGCTTGCTCTGCTGTGACAAAGATCGGTGTTCCTGCCTGGGCGGCATGGCGACAGTTAGGAAGATCGGCCAGCGCTGCAGTGATTTGCGTAGTGAGCAGGTCTTGTTGTCGCTCACTACTGCTTGCTAGATGTAGCGTCTCGTTTTCTAATAGGGCAATCGAGCCCCCGTCTGCGTTTAAGCCTTCAACTAGATGGTGGGTAGCGATTTCGAGTACAGTCGGTAGGTCCTGGCCTGAATTGACAGCAATTGCAACCTGGTAAATAGCGCGAGCGCGTTCAATCAATTGTTCCGCGCGCCTGCGTTCTTTCTGGGCTTGTCGATACAGCTGGGCGTTGTCGATGGCTATGGCGGCTTGCTGCCCGATGGCTCGTACGAGTTGCTGCTGTTCGGATGAAAATGTGCGTATTTTATCAGGGTCATCCAGCGTAAGCATGCCAACTGGTCGACCTTCGCGTATCAGCGCGACAAGCAAGATCGAACGTATAAGAAAAGTCTCTGCTACAAAGTGTATGCTTGATTCGGCGCGGAGGTCTTCGAGAAAAAGGATGCCATTTTCGTTAAAGAGACGATGAATGATAGGATGCTCAAAAGGCAACTGGCTACGATACCAGACCTGGTCACCGGCCTGAATAGCCCCACTGTTTAAGTGCTGAGAAGAGAGATGGTAAGCGGCGGGATGAAAGGTACCTCGTGCATCCTCCAGTAACCAGACGGAGCAACGTTCAACTTCACATACCTCTGTGGTACGCTTGGCAAGGACTTGCAAAATGCGGTCGAGGTCGAGAGAAGATGCCAGCAACTCCGCCAGTTCCCGTAGAATTTCGCTTTCGCGCAGCGCGGCTAGCAAATGGTGGGGTTCCTGGTAATGAGAGAATGGAAGTTGTTCACCTGACATTGGCAAGACCTCTAAACTGCTACCATTGAAGAAGGACTCATTGAAGTGTAACAGATGAGCATTTCATTCGTCAAGCACCATGAGACATTTAGACATTTTCGCCTGTAATCTCACTCTCGTTCACCTGTGCTTCCAGGTTGCTAGTTTCGCTTTTGGAGGGAGTGCCTTTTAGTTCTTCATTATTAGAGGTCGAAGCTTGCTCGTGTGGGGCTACTTCATGTGCCGGAAGATGGATCGCTATCTTATGTACCATGTCGACCAGATTATCTGGCATAGGTCCAATACCCATAGCAAAAAAGGCGTTGATCTCGGCTCCAAGCAGCAGGATCACGGCGAAATAGTAAAAGAAAAGCAGCAGAATGACCACAAAGCCTGCTACCCCTGAATAGCCGCCTAAAAAATGTGGTACGTAGAATGGGAAGAGTAGGAGATAGGCATATACGGCCACCGCTGCTAGCAATGCTCCAAACCAGCTATTACGGAAACTTATACGCAGATTCGGTACAACCAGGTAGATAGCTTCGAACAGGACCCACGTGATAAATACTGCGGCAATTACGCCGATCAAGTCAAAAATCAAGCTGTTGCTTATGGGTGTTGCTTGCAGTACTGCTTGTACCAGGACAGGGATGGAGGAAGCGAATACCATGAGGGGTATCAGGACGACAAATACCAGGAGCATGCCAATGGCCATAATATTCTGCCTAATCAGGCCGCGTGTACGTGTACGAAAGATAATAGCGAAATATCCTTCCATGGTTACGAAGAGTCGTGAGCCGCCGAAGATAGCGAGAAGGATGGCGATTATTAGCAGAAAACCAGCATTCTTCCCGAGTGATTTTAGAGCTAGATCTATAAAATTTCCTGATGATACTTGTGCCGGAAGGATGTGTTGAAGACCGTTAGTGAGGTCTTTGAATGCCTGAGGGTCCAGGCGGCCGATGGTAAGCCCTGCTATGCCTATGATGGCAATGAGGATGGGAAGGATTGCAGTTATGAGGTTGAATGCAAGCCCTGCTGCAAAGTTCATTACCCAGTCATTGTTAAACTTGGTCCAAAACGCCTGTAGGGACCTGGCCCCTTTTGCAAGGGTTTGAATGACTTCCGGGGAGGTGGATTGTTCTGTGCCGGTTGGTGATGCATTTGGACGAGTTGCCATGATAGTAAACCCTTACAGACATTAAGAGACCAGGGTCTGTTGATGTACATACATAGTTTATACTGAAAATCAGAGATGGTCAATCCGGATATCATATATGTTGGATATGGAGGAATACGCAAGTCCCTGTGCTATTTCTTGCGGCGCATGCCGAAGAACTGGACAAGGAAGGCGAGCGTTGTTCCTGCCACCGCCTCAACAATGGCTAACGTCCTGGATGCGCCTTGAGAAGACGACTTGCGCTTCTTCGACTGGTGATCTGCTTGATCTGCAGGAGCAGATTGGACCGGCGTGGGGGTGTTGTTTGCCTGTGCTGCCTGGGCTTCCAGCCTATTTGCCTCACTCTTAGGGCGAATGTCTTTTGGCTCTTCATGTTTGTGAGAGAGTGTGGCCTGCTCTTGCATATCCTTTTCGCTTGTCGGCAGGTGACTTGTCATTTGGTGGACCATTTCGACCGGATTAGCGGGTGTGGCGCGAATGCCCTCTAAGAAGAAGGCGTTGATCTCGGCTCCAAGCAGCAAAATGACGGCGAAGTAGTAGAAGAAAAACAGGAGGATCACCGCGAAACCTGCCGTCCCGGTATAGCTGCCCAGAAAGTGTGTTACATAGAATGGGAAGAGTATGAGATAGGCTTGTACGGCCACTGCTGCTACCAGCGCTCCAAGCCAGCTATGGCGGATACTGATGTGCTCATTGGGTACGACCAGGTAGATCGCCTCAAACAGTATCCACGAGATAATCACCGCAGCAATAATACCAATCAAGCCATAAATGATGCCGTTGCCGGGAATCTGGCTTACGAGAGTTGTCCGCAGTAGGGATTGAATTAGAGCAGGGATTGAAGAAGCGAATACCATGAGTGGTACCAGAATGATAAACACCAGGAGCATGCCAACTGCCATGACATTCTGCTTGATAACATCTCGAGGGCGTGTATGGTAAATGATATCAAAGTAGCCTTCCATGGTTACGAAGAGTCGTGAACCCCCGAAGATGGCGAGCAGGATGGCGATGATGCCCAGAAAGCCGGCGTTCTTTTTAAGAGAGTTAAACACGGGCGTTAGCACGCCACCTGAACTAATTTGTTGCGGAAAGATGCTAAGGATATGGTTAATAAGGTTTTGTTGTGCTGTAGAGTCCAGGCGACCAATGGTCAAGCCAACGATGGCGATGATGGCGATCAGGATAGGGAAGATGGCGGTAATGAGGTTAAACGCAAGCCCCGTTGCAAAGTTCATCACCCAGTCGTTGTTAAATTTGGTAAAGAACGCCTGTAAGGATTTGACATCCTTTTTAGCGGCCTGCTTGGCTTCTGAGGAGTCGTGGTGATCCGTGCTGGTTGACTGTACCTGTGTATTGGTTGCCATAGCGATCTTCCTTACAGGCATTTCAAGGTGCTGTCGCTTGAAATAGACGCTCTATAGTAAAATGTGGTGGTGGCCAATCCGCGCCTGATTGTGTTCTTGCCCCTATCATATGAACTTGTATAATTAGGAGAGAATATGCTCTACTCCAAACTCTATGTAGTCACGTATGAGACTGACAAAGCGTTTCAATAGACAATGGGTTGAAAAATAAGAATGAGTTCGCGACCACCACCTAAGCAGCAAAGTTTTGGCTCGTTATTGTGGGAAATTCTGCGCCTGGGAGCGCGGGCGTTGTGGGGCAGCAACGCCAATCCTGTGCGTCCTTTGGTGCAACGTCAGCAGGCACTAGCCGTGCTAGGGCTGCCGCCGAATGCAACTCGACAGCAAATTAAACGTCGCTATCGTGTGCTTGCGAAACAGCATCATCCTGACCGGGGCGGGGACCCACGACAGATGCAGCGCATTATTGCCGCTTATGAACTGCTGATGAAAGATCAGCAGGCCCAATAGTTCATCAGGGCAGCCTGGCCCCACAATGATTGCAGAAGCGCTTACCAGGGCGGACCGGCGCTCCACACTGATCACAGAAATGTGTTTCGGAATCTTGTGCAGAAGCCTCGTTCTGGGTGGGAGATACAGGAGCCGGCTGAGATGGTGGTACCGGGGGTGGAGCAGGTGAAGATGGAGGTGCCTGGTACGCTTGACTTTGCTGGTTAGTAGCTTGTGAAAAAGAGGTATTAGGGGCGTGCCCTGACTGTGATCCTTGAGTAGTCTGTATGGTATTTTGTAGTGTTTTAGCAGCCTTGACAGCCACTCCTCCGATAGTTCCTGCGATTTTGAGCCCTTTGGCTATGTCTTCCATATAGCTTTGCACGCGTTGTGGGGGAGGCAGCAGCGTCGAATCTGAAACTTTTTCGAAGAAATCTTTGCCGATCTGAATGCCATTGGTAGAGAGTTGTCCCTGTTCCTGCATGCCGTCATCAAAGAAGAATGAAATGATACTTCCCTGGTTGGTGTAACTACCCACGCGCTTTGTTTCTGGAGCATTTGTATCAATTTGCTGCTCATTTAAAAGTGACCTGGCTGCATGGCTAATGCGGCTGCGTTCTTGTACGACCAAGGTAAAGCGACCATTCGATTGGAGGATCAGACGGTCGAGCCGGGATGTGAAGTAGTCAAGCCCTATTGCGGAACGGTGAGAGCATTCATATTGACCGGTAATTGATTTCATCGGAAATGGTCCTTCGCAAAGTACTGCGTTTAAGATTGCCAAAAGTGTGCGCATTCATGCGTAGTGATTATGACACGCTTCAAGTGTCATTATTTATACGAAGTTACACGCATAGCAGTTGCAAAGTTGTCGCGCGTTACCCGTTCGATGGACTGTCTTCTGCCGGAGTTGTTGCGCTAAACGGGGTCCCTATATTTGCAAGACGACGGGCCTGGTCCAATTCCCGATCGCCTTCTTCTAACCTACCTTGCTTTAGCAAGTGACGACCGAGAATGTCGTGGGCGCGGATTTTTGCAGCAACACGGTCAGTAGATGCTAACTCTTTGATAGCAGCGAGAAAGGCTTGTTCCGCTTCCGGATCCTGGATATCGATCTCAGCGAGAATTTGCCCTTTCAGCATGTAGGCTTCTGCCCGCCTGAGCGTGTAGCTCAATTTGCCAGCATCGAGGGCCTGCTGGATATACATGAGCGCTTTTTTGCACTTTCGTGCTGCATGTTCGACGCTGGCAAGGTAGCAGGCAGCAGCGGACACCAGATTCGCCCGTTCCTTTAGACTGTAACGCTGTATTTTGTCACTCAATGATGGCAGGACCGCATTGTCTATCGTCGGAGCCCACGTTTCCAATACCTGCCGGAGTCGTTCGCGGGCAGCATCGAGGTTGCCCAAAGATTGTTCGATGAGCGCAATCTGGCAGTCTAAGAGAGCGGCGCGCAGCGTTTCATCAATAGCACTATAAATAATACGGGCGTTCTCAGCATGTCTCAATGCGGTTTGCTTTTGTGCCTTCTCCTCATCGGATTGTCTGGCTCCATTATTACTATAGTTAGATGCGTTGTTTGCAAGCTCAAAGACAACCAGGGCCATGCCCCAATGCGTCTCAGCTACGAAGCGTATGGGTGTAGAAGCATCCATTAAAGCCAGCGCGTCTTGATAGTATGAGTATGCGGCCTCAAGCTGGCCAAGTTCCCTGGTGGCAGCGGCAAGGTGCAGCCGGAGTGAGATAGATTCGAGATGGTGGTCGTGTGGTACAACCTCCGGGAGAATGGCGACTGCAGAAAGGAAGTCGCGTTGTGCAAGTTGAAATTTGCGCAGGCTGAAATTGCACTGGCCGTGCAATGCAACCAATCTCCAACGTAGAAAAGGTGGTATTTGGGACATGTTCAGGTCTTGCAATTGCTCCAATGCCCATCGTGGGCGATTCTCGTTGAGCAGTCGGGAGACCAACGCCCTTTTTTCGTCGAGGCTTTTTATTTTGCTTTCTTCGATCCCTGTCCCACGATATTGCTGTGCTAACAACATCAGGTTATCGAATGGGAGTTTTAGCCGCTCGGCCAGATATTTCAGGCTTTCTTCCGAAGCATCGATTCGATTGCGTTCAATTTGTGATATAAGGCTCGTGCTATACTTTTCTCCTGCTACTTCGGCCAAGGAGAGATGCAGATTCTGGCGGGCGGATCTGATGACACCGCCCAATGTGTCGGGAGAGACACGTTTTGATGGACGTGGCATAGCTACATGCCAACCTTCCTAGCCATTTTGTTCACGCTTTCTTTGTCGTCTCTCTTGATGCGTTAACATGGTAACTATTCAGCAGGGGGTTCCAAGGGGCCTGCAAGGCCCCTTGGCGGGGTGCGGGGTGCCCCCGCCTTTCTCCCTCACCCCGCCGCGGGAGGCGGTACAAGAGAAAGGAGATCTGAATAGTTACTTAACATGACAGATCCGGTGAGTACAAAAAATAATGAATACTAATGTTGTAATAAACGAAGCTAAGAAAAAGATAGTAATAGATAATAGTAGAACTTGTTTCTAATAATATATAGCCTGTTCAATTAACTGTCAAACAGCTAGGAAGCATATCTGGTATTTATGGCTAATGAATCTGCATTCCTCACCGGGGTAAGATATGAGAGGTCGGAAGAACTATTCTTCTATTTCAGGAGACTTCCCTGGACTTCCTCGCGAGGTAGGTAGCTCTTCAGTATTTTATAGTTTACGATCTTGTAAAAGACAGTGAAAAAAGCCTTTGCAAGCTCTTGTGTAAAGCCTATTATATACTACGTTTTTCATTACAAAAGGTTACGTATTAATATCTTATAACATCATTGAATAGAGGGTTTAGCTTTTCATTCCAAGAGTTTCTGAAGTTCATACTATGTTCTATCTACCTATTATATATTGAAAGCGCAAGATATGAAACGGGTAAAATGCGCAAAGAATAATTTTCCGTGTATGATAACTGAGCGGCTCAAGATTTTACATTTGCGTTCACCTGCAAAAATCTTAGAACTAATGACCGAGTTTCCTATTGACTTTCGGAATAGAACACTGTATGCTGAGAAGCAACCTAGGTTAATGTAAGAGAGGAATATAGGCTAATGGCTCGTTCCGCCAAAATAACTTCATCCATACAAGACGAGTTGGAGTCACATGAACAGCTCTCACTTTTCGCTGCAAAGAGGCCAGAAGAAGCAGTTGCGCCCAAGTTAGTGCCAAAACCGGCGGCACGCTCAAAGAAGCAAGCCGGTTATTCAGCCGCGGATATTCAAGTGCTCGAAGGCATTGCGGCTATACGTCATCGCCCTGGCATGTATATCGGGTCTACGTCTGCTTCGGGCTTGTTGCATTTACTCTGGGAGGCGCTGGATAACGCGGTCGATGAGGCGGTTGCTGGTTTTGGCAAGCAAATCTGGGTAAGTATTGATCGTGATGGCTGGGTGACGGTACGCGACGAGGCTCGCGGTATGCCGTTTGATCCGATGTTGTACCAGGGAGACTATTTACCGGCTGCGACCATTATCTTGACCGTTCCGCACTCTGGCGGCAAATTTGGAGAGGGTGTATATAAGACTGCTGGCGGGTTGCATGGTGTAGGAGCGACTGTCATAAACGCGCTGTCCGAAAAGTTAGAGTTGACCATTTGGAGGGACGGTCAACAGTTCACCCAGGTGTTCAGTCGCGGTGCCGCTATGCCTCACCACATTGTAGCCTGCGATCCCAAACTGCATGGCACACAATTACGCTGGCTTTATGATCACACTATCTTTGATACCGATGCCTATTACTCTCTCGAAGCGGTTGAAAGTCGCTTAAAGGCAGCAGCGTATCTTAATTGCGGAGTGTCGTTTCATTTAGACGCGTGGGATGATGCGACCGAAGAGCAGATAAAACCTACATATTACTCGCGTGATGGGTTGCCGGATTATGTGCGTGATCTAGCTACGAGCACAAGTGCGCCGCTATTTAAACAAGTGATTGGCATTGCAAAGGAGAAGGATGGTGTGCAGGTGGAGGTGGCGTTACAGTCGACCACGGGCTACAAGATCACCATGTATAGTTACGCGAATGCTGTTAGAACCCGGGATGGCGGCGTGCATGAAACTGGCTTCAAAGCTGCGCTTACTAAGGTTGTGAATGACTATGCTTTGAAGTGGGGCGTCATCAAGAGCCGTGAGAAAGACGGGTTTAAGCCCGAGGTAATTCAGCAGGGGCTGAATGTCGTTATCTCGGTGAAACTGGTCAACCCGCAGTTTCAGGGGCAGACCAAGGATCGCCTGAATAATGCGCCGGTTGAAGGCATCGTGCGCTCGGTCGTAGATGAAGGCCTGAAAGAATGGTTTGAGCGCAATACGAACGCCGGTAAAGAATGGCTGAAGAAGATCCTGCAGATGCAGAAGGCCAGAAATGAAGCCCAGCTTGTAGAGGAACTGGCCCGAGCGGGTAACAAGAAAAACGGCGAATTGATTGATACGACGCTTTCAAAAAAGTTTTTGCGTTGCAATAGCTCTGATCCGGCCCGCTCTGAATTGTTTATTGTGGAAGGCGATTCCGCCGGAGGCAGCGCTGGTCAAGGCCGCTTCTCAGAATTTCAAGCGGTGCTCAAGCTCAAAGGAAAGCCGCTCAATGTTGCTAAAGCTGATCTGAAGCGTATCGTCGAGAACGAAGAGATACGCACAATTATCAATGTGCTGGGTACGGGGACGCGAGATTCCTTTGATAGCGGTCGCTTGAAATTCTATCGCATCATCATTGCCACCGATGCCGACGTGGACGGGCTACACATCCAGTGCCTGTTGCTTACGCTGTTTCACCAGGAATTCAGCGACCTGATCGAACGCGGGCACGTCTTTATTGCATGTCCACCGCTCTACTCGGTTAAGTATAAGGGAAAAGTAACGTGGCTGCTGGATGACGAGGCCCGCACCCAATTCATTAAGTCGCATGCCGATGCCCAGGGCCTGGAGTTCAAGCGTTTCAAAGGCCTGGGTGAGATGAATCCTAAAGAGTTACGCGATACCATGTTCGATCCCGCCCGGCGCACACTCAAACGGGTTACGATGGAGGATGGCGTACTGGCGGCCCGGCTGGTCGCAGAACTGATGGAGGATGAGAATGCGGAGGCTCGTCGTGTCTTCCTCGCCGAATATTCTCGCAAAATTAAAGAGTTGGATGTGTAAAAAATGGCGCGTATTACAGGAAACAACACTGAAGCAGGCATCATTCGCGAAGAAGATTTTTCGGTCATCATGTCGCAGGCCTTTGCCACTTACGGCCTCTCGGTAGTGACAGATCGGGCGCTTCCCGATGCTCGCGACGGCCTGAAACCTGTGCAACGACGAATACTCGCAGGGATGCGCGAGGCCGGTTTTCGTTCAAGCCGTCCCACGGTGAAAAGCGCAGAAGTGGTCGGTCTGATCCTGGGAAACTATCACCCACATGGAGATGCGTCCGTTTATGACGCAGCTGTACGCCTGGCGCAGCCCTTTACGTTGCGTTATCCATTGATCGAAGGCCAGGGCAACATGGGGAGTGAGGATGGCGATGCTCCTGCCGCTTACCGCTATACGGAGATGCGGCTTTCGCCGTTAGCCGAGGCACTGATGGAGGATATGGAACGCGAGACTGTGCCGCTGCACCCGACATACAAACAGGACCCAAGGGTGCTTGAGCCGGATTATCTACCGGGACGCATACCACCCGTCGTCAATCCATCGAGTGGCATCGCGGTCGGGCTTTCAACCAACATTCCGCCGCATAATCTGACCGAGGTGTTACGCGCTTGTATAGCGTTGCTGGACCGGCCAACCATGAGCGTTGAGCAGTTGATGATGTATATCCAGGGTCCCGATTTCTGCCAGGGCGGTCGCATTATGGGTATCGAGGGAATCAAAGATTACCTGACGACAGGCAAAGGGCGTATCTCTGTGCGAGCCGAGGTGCGTCTTGAGGAGACGCCGCGCAGCCGGTTGCTGATCGTGACGCAGTTACCGCCAATCGGTAGGGATAAGCTAAAGGTCTCTATCGTCAAAGCCATTAACGGTCGCAAATTAGAGGGATTGATGCCCGACCTGCGCGACGAGAGCGACACTGAGAAGGGCACGCGCATCGTGCTGGAGCTGCGTAAAGATGCCGATGCCGCTCAGGTGCTCTCGCAACTCTTCAGTGAAACGGATTTGCAAGTTTCGCTTTCGTTTCAGATGGTGTATCTCTTCGGAGAGCCGATGCAGGCGGCTCGGCAGCCTAAACAGGTGGGCATGATCGAGTTACTCAACTATTGGAACGCTCACCAGGTCGATGTCCTGACAAGGCGCGCACAGTTTGACCTGCGCAAAGCACGGGAGCGCCTGCACATCGTCGAAGGGTTGATCGTAGGCGCAGCCAATGCCGAGCGTATTGTGAAAATTTTCCAGCAGGCACAGGACCGCGTCGAGGCACGCAAGAAGATCGAGGTAACATATAAGCTGACGCCGATACAGTCCGATGTGATCGCCTCCATGACCCTGGCGCAGGTTACACGCCTGGATGCGAGCAAGTACGCCAGGGAAAAAGAGGAGTTGCTGGCGCGGATCGCCGAGTTGGAGCGCTTGCTAGGAGACCGTAAGGAACTGATTGCATTACTGAAAAAGGAAATGCAGCAGCTTATCAAGCAGTTTGGCGACGAGCGGCGCACGATCATCGAAGTGGAGGGACAGGCTCATGCTGCTGTTACAGAGGTTGCGAGCCTGCACGAACTCGAACCATTAGTAATTGCCTTTACACGTAATGGGGCGCTCAAGACACTGCCAGCAGATACCTTCACACCCAGGGGGAAAAATGGCGATGCCGTTTATACGCCTGTGCGGGGAGATGAACAATTGCGCCAGGTTGTTGCCGCCACCTCGCAGGATTATGTGTTGTGTGTGTCCTCAACGGGCCGGGTCTTCCAGGTTGCGGCGCACCGGATCCCTCAAGGTACACGCTCAGCAAAGGGAGAACCGGTGCGTAAGCTGTTAGAACTGGCCACTGGCGAAGAGGTGGTGACTGTACTGCCGATTGAGGCTTACGCTGAGGATTGCTATCTCGTGACCTTCAGTAAGCTGGGCAAGGTAAAGAAGTCACCGCTAAGCGAGTATAGGGCGGCAGATTTAGACGGTTTGCAGGATATGAAGCTGGCCGAGGGCGATGCTGTCGTGACCGCGCTGATTTCGCGTGGGCAGGGCGAATACTTTGTGACGACGGACAACGCGCAAACACTGCGTTTCAGCGACGATGGATTGCGCGCCCAGGGGCGTGTTGGGCAAGGAGTAGCGGCTATAGCTTTGGGTCCGGGCGCAAAGGTGGTAAGCGCTGTATACCTTGAAGCTGAAGAGCAGAACACTTTGAGCGATCCTCTGAGCCTGTTTGTGGTGACCGAGGACGGTTTGGGCAAGAAGGTGCCACTGAGCCAGTATCCGCAGAAAGGTCGCGCTACAGCGGGAGTGATTACGACTGAGCTGGTTGGTAAGGACCGGGTGTTACTGGCGATGATTGTGCATGAGCATGATCATTTGCTGTTGACCTGGAATGGCGAAGGTAATGGTGGCGAGCAGGTGACAACGGTGAAGGCGTCGGAATTGAAGATGTTTATGCGGGCGAGAAAGGGTGTACCCTTGGTAGATGGGCGGATGGTGGGGGTAGTGAAGATAGGCGTGTGAGGATTATCATGGTATCAACTGATCGTACATTACTTCGTTTGCATGTCGAGGCCGTTTGGGATGTTCGGCTTCCTTCCTCTGTACTCAATGACGTTGAGCTTTTGCGAGAGAGCTTCCAGCCATCCTGGAAACTCTGTGTAGCCGAACTCGCTGATGGTCGCGTGCATATCTGGAGACCAGATGTTACCTCAACGGAACGTGAAGTACTGCGCCTGCGGGTGAATCAAGCGTTGCCTTTCCCCTCGGTAGTCACCCCCATACCTGGTGTGAGTCGTGAGGTTGCTCTTTCCCTGGTCACATCTCCAAGACTCGACGTAGATATGGCCAGTAGTATAGCGCGTCTCCTGACCTCCTGGGACCGACCACTTATTGAGGCCTTGCAACCAGGTTCTCTCGACTACTACTTTCATTCTGAGAGGCATCCCCTCATTGGTGCGGTCGTTGCAGATCAGTTACTGAGCCTGGCGCATAGCTCCCGCCGCACGAGAGAGGCATGTGAGTTAGGTATCGATACTCTTCCAGAGGCTCGTCGAAGAGGCTATGCGCTTGCAGCTACCATCCTGTGGACACGTGCAGTCTTGCAAGAAGGACTGGTTCCAATTTACAGCGTCCTTGCGGAGAATACCGCCTCCTTGCGCTTAGCGGATGCTGCTGGATATCGGGCCTGTGCACGAATAGCAAGCTTTGAAGGATAATATCGGCCCCAGGTGCTCAATCCTGGTAACCAGATGCCCAGTTCTTCTCGTCGACTTCCCAGTTAGAGGGTCCGGGCCGTTTAATTGAGATGTGGCACATGGCTGTGTCTCTAGCAGCACCATGCCAGTGCCAGGTATCCGCAGGTACGGTAATAACATCACCTGCTGAGACCTCGATGATCTGCAAAACCTGGTCTTGTTCGTGCGTGTGAGGTTTAGTGCGTGCTCCGGCGCTGAAATAGACAGCCAGCAGTTCAATCTCGTTACTGTCATTTGGTCCGACGAGTTGTAAGGTTTTCACTTCCCCGTCGAAGTAGCCTTTGCGAGATGTGTCTGGCCTTGCTTGAGAGCGGTCGATTCTTGTAAGTTTCATTGTTGTTCCTCCTAAATCAGAATGATTGTCTTCTTCATCTCTACACCCTTCCGCTGGTAAACAAGTAGATCAGTCCGAGTACGAATAATCCGATACCCGGGAGCCAGAGTGAGAGCATAAAAGGGACAAAGTTATGAGGTGTGAGGTTTGCTGCCAGTAAACTTTCGAGGATACCTATTAGCAGTACAAAAAGACTGGGGGTTATGGCTGCAGACCCGATAAAACGGCGACGGGTCATCAAAGCAACGCCGGTGAGGCCTAACCCCAGGGCGATAATAAGTGCTGGAAATGCCTGGTTTCCTGGGATGAGGTTCTTAAAAGTAAGGAAAGTTGCAATACCTGCCAGGGTTATCAACAGGCTTGCAGCCATCAGACGATATGGGTTGATAATAGTGGCTATCAGCATGCCGATACCAAGGACCAGCACACCAATCGGGTAAATGCGGGTATCAGGATGTAGTAGCCAGGCAGCTAGTAAGCAGATTATGCCAAGAAGGAGCAACGCATACGCCTGCCTGAGATTTTGAACGTGGGAAGCAGCATGCAAACGGACCTTATTTGACATGGGTGCTTAACCGCCTTTCAAAATATATGCACAATTAGCATCTATATTATACACACGCATTGAGCTTTCGGCATTTGCCAGTGATGAAATAAGGAGGCCAGAGCTTGTAGTTGATAGAGCTCTGGCCGCGGAATGTTATGTTCTTGCGATTTTTGGTTATCTCTGCCTCTCCAAATTTAGGGGGCAGTGGGAGGTACGTCACTGCCAGAGGTAGGAGGCTCTGAGCGAACAACCTCGATCGAGCACTGGTAGATCAGCGCACTAATAGCACCAATAGCGACCAGCACCGGAGCAGCGATGGCGCCTACTACTCCCACGGTCAGTGGAATCTCCATGATGGTATGTCCATCTTGCTTGATGATGATGCGGCGAACGGTGCCCTCATGGATCAACTCTTTGACCTTGGCGAGTAGCTGGTCACCCATTACTTGCAGCTCTTCCTGGAAAGATTTCTGTTCCACGTTGGAGTTATCTGTTTGCGTCATTATGTTTCTTCTCCTTTATCTTTAGAAACAATACTTTTGTTTTGGGCTATACCGGCATAGTTCTAGCCCAGTCTATGATTATCACGGCTACAATGTTATATACGGAGACATGTGGGATAGGTTAGAAATCAGCTTGTTTTTATGCCGTCCAGCGTCTGCTTATCGTTTTCTAAGAGGTGCACGATGTTGCAAGATATACAACGGCAAATGGGTCATGCTACAATGGAGCTGACGAATCATTTGGGGGTGTTGTTATGGCTTATTTTCTGGCGAAGACTGATCCAGTCCATTATTCTATTGACAATCTAGAACATGACAAGACGACTGTCTGGGATGGTGTGCGCAATGCTGCCGCGCTAAAGGCGATCCGGGCTATGCGTCGCGGTGATGAAGTCCTGATTTATCACAGCCAGGATGAGGCTGCCATTGTTGGCCTGGCACGTGTCGTTTCTGAACCGCGCCCTGACCCCAACGATGCTAAAAGCTGGGTGGTAGATATGGCGTTTGTGCGCCGGCTAAAGCAGCCAGTGACGCTGCACGAGATTAAAGAGAGTCACCTGTTTGACGATTGGGCCCTGGTGCGCCAGGGTCGGCTCTCGACAATGAGTGTTCCAGATAATGTGGTGTTGTGGCTCAAAGAGAAGAAGGTGCTGTAGTAGTATCAAGGATATCAGTATATGGACAATAATGCATGGTGGTATGTTGGCGGGCGCTGGGTGCATCCTGACGAGGCTACCTTGTCAATAAATGACGTTGCTGTATTAAGAGGGTACAGCGTGTTTGAATCACTGCGCACCTATGATCGCAACCCATTCCAACTGGATGAGCACCTGGCGCGCCTCTATCGCTCTGCCAAATTGATTGAACTGGAGATTCCCTGGCCGCGAGAACATATTGCAGGTGTCATACACGAAATCATTGCGCGTAACAGTTATAGGCATGCTACGATCCGGCTGCTGGTTACGGGTGGCGAAAGCGAAGATACTGTCCTGCCATCGGGCAAACCGACGCTAGTTGTAATGATTACCCCGTTGGGAGAGCGCGATATGGAACGCTTTGCCAGGGGATATAAGCTTATAACGACCAGTTTGCAGCGTATTGCGCCAGAGGCGAAAACGGCGAATTATGTGGCCGCGGTGCGTGCGTTGAAGGAAGCCGAGCGGCAGGGTGCCGCAGATGCGCTGTTTGTCAATGAATGGGGACATGTGCTGGAGGCTACGCGTAGCAATTTCTTCATTTTCCGGGGCGATATACTGGTGACACCGCGTGAAGGAATCCTGATCGGCGTCATGCGCAATGTTGTGCTGGAACTGGCGCGAGGTCGCTTTCCTATCGAGGAGCGGCCTATTCTCCTAGATGAATTGATGCTGGCTGACGAGGCTTTTATTACCTCATCATCGAAGGAGATTACGCCAGTCGTGCAGATTGATGATCTAACACTTGGTGACGGTAAGCCGGGTCCACGTACTTATGAGCTGGAACAGCGTTTTATCGAGATGGTGGAACGGGGCAATCACCAGTGATTGCCCCTTGAGCACTATTAACTTACAGACGATGTGGCTGCTGCCGCTTGAGCGACAGTAGTGAAAGCGTCCTCGAAGATATCGAGGCCCTGATTCAGTTGCTCGTCGGTGACGCAGAGCGGTACGAGCACGCGCAACACGTTGTCGTACATGCCAGCCTTGATCAACACCAGGCCCCGGTGATGCGCCGCTGCAAGTATGTCGCTGGCTGCATGTGAATCCGGCTCTTTGGTGGTGCGATCCTTGACGAGTTCCATGGCGACCATGCCCCCCAACCCACGCACGTCACCCACCATTGAATATGTATCTTGCAGATTCAGGAAGCGTTGGGTAACGAGGTGCCCGATCTCGCGAGAGCGAGCTGCAAGGTCTTCTTGCTCGTAAAGGTCAAGGACAGCCTGTGCGGCCGCACAGGCTACCGGGTTGCCGCTGTAGGTACCGCCAAGCGTTCCGGGAGGTGGCGCATCCATGATTTCAGCACGTCCAACCACACCGCTGATGGGCATGCCTGCGCCCATCGACTTGGCGATGATCAACAGGTCGGGTTCAACGCCATCGTGGTCGACTGCAAACATTCGACCGGTACGACAGAAACCCGATTGAATCTCGTCGGCGACGAAGAGAATGTTGTACTTTTCACAGACCGTTTTGAGCGCTCGTAGGAATCCGGGAGGGGCAGCCATGAAGCCACCCTCACCCTGCACTGGCTCAACGATGATCGCCGCAACCTGGTCTGGCGCAACATCGGCGACAAAGATGCGCTCAAGCTCTTGAATACAGTAAGCTGTAGCTTCTTGAGGCGTCATGTTCATGCGGTAAGGGTAAGGATATGGCGCGCGATAGACCTCGGGAGCATAGGGGCCAAAGCCATATTTATAAGGTTTGACTTTGGAAGTCATGGTCATGGTCATCAAGGTTCGGCCGTGAAAGGCATTGTCAAAGACAATGATCGCAGGTCGACCTGTAGCCCAACGCGAAATCTTGACGGCATTTTCGACAGCCTCTGCGCCGCTATTGAAGAAGAGGGCTTTCTTGGGAAAATCGCCTGGTGTCAGTCTGACAAGACGTTCGGCTAACGCGATATATGGCTCATACATCATCACGCTAAAGCAGGTATGCGTGAATTTTGCTGCTTGCTCGGCAATGGCCCGGGTAACTTCTGGACGCGCATGCCCAACATTCATGGCCCCGATGCCACCTGCAAAGTCGATAAAGCGATTGCCATCAACATCTTCGATGATGGCCCCGTCGGCTTTAGCTGCAAATACATTCATAGTAGAAGAGACACCCCGTGCTACAAACTGCTGGCGTCGTGCAAGCAGTTCACGCGATTTAGCACCTGGGATATCGTAGTATGGAATGCTTTCGGACATAGTAGAAGCCTCCTAGGTTGAGAAGATAGAACAAACAGGCGTAATGCGAGGTTATTAGACGAGACAATAGCCTCTCTATAACATTCTATCATATCCACCAGGAGGCTGGAACGGCCAAATTATCTCTGTCAGATCAGCCATAGAGTGTAGCTTATACTATGCAACTCCTCCGAGCTGAGTGGTTTGCTTTTTGCCCACCAGGCGTGCCGCCGCTTCTTCCAGACGTGCTTCGCTGCGTACTCCAAATCCGGGCAGTTTGCGTATGCGTTGCTGGTGTGCCGCCCACAAGAGCTTTTCGGGGGTATCAATGCCGAGTTCTTCATGCAAGCGGGTAGCGATATGCGGCCCAACGTGTTCAATAGCCATCAGCGAGCGTACAGCAGGAGAAAGCGATTGCATGAAAAGGTCGTTATAGAAAGTCATTGTACCGGTGGTGACGAGTTCTACTATGCGAAGTTGTAAACGTCGACCCAACCCTGGTACCGGTAATTTCTCTCCACGGGCTATGATAGCAGCAACAGGTTCGGTGAGTTCAAGCACGCCACGAGCCGCGTTGCGATAGGCCTGTATACGATAAGGATTGCTGTTTTGAAACTCTAATAGACTCGCAATGCTCGAAAGAACCTCTGCAACCTGGCGATTCGTTATCACAGGAGGTATAGTTTGCTCGGGTTCCAATCCTGGCAGCGTGGGCTGCGTGGGATATTTCCCCGGTTTGTATTGAGCGGGAGGCATTATATGGACTGTTTGTGTGAGCTGCATGATACTCATGTATTCAGCTCCTTTCCTTCACGGGAAGATCAATTTGTATCTATTACTTCTCTATTCTTTAGGACAATACAAGATACGGAATAGCCGCAATTAGTGTACAATGTACATAGAAACCGTGTTCTAATTATATCATGATACACAAGGGAAGTCAAATGCTTATCATCACGCTCCAAAACAGGGCCTCATGGTCCAAATGTAACCACGGTCCTGTCCAGAGTTGGGGGCCGAGGTCGATTGCGCAATAACAGAGACGTAAGCGTGCCTCACCACTCATCTATGATTTGAGGTAAAATCTCAGTCAACAGGACGCGTTAGAAACCTAACGAACGGCATTGAACATGCTAAGGAGGATTACCACTATGGCCTTCAACTTGAAAAACAGGCATTTTCTGAAGCTGGATGATTTCGCTCCCGAGGAGATCGGCTTTCTGCTGCACCTCTCTGCAGAGCTGAAAGCGGCGAAATATGCGGGGACGGAGGTACCGCGATTGCGCGGCAAGCAGATTGTACTAATCTTTGAGAAAGACTCGACACGTACTCGCTGTGGCTTCGAGGTGGCGGCGTACGACCAGGGGGCTCATGTCACCTATTTGGGTCCAAGCGGATCGCATATCGGCTCTACGGAGACTATCAAGGATACGGCGCGCGTGCTTGGTCGTATGTACGATGGCATCGAGTTTCGCGGCTATGCCCAGGCTGATGCGGAAGAACTGGCGCACTATGCAGGGGTGCCCGTGTGGAACGGGATGACGAATGAAGCCCATCCGACCCAGACCGTGGCTGACTTTCTTACCATGCAGGAGCACACGAACAAACCTCTGGAGGCGGTCTCGTTCTGCTTTCTTGGCAATGCCGGCTACAATATAGGGGATTCGCTCATGATCGGGGCTGCGAAGATAGGGATGGACATCCGCCTGGCGGGTCCCAGGGCATCCTGGCCCAAGCAGGAACGTTTTGGCCAGGTACAAGCAGTTGCGCAAGAAACCGGAGCCAACATCACTCTGACCGAGGATGCCATGGCGGCGGTGAAGGGGTGTGATTTTCTCTATACCGATGTCTGGGTGTCGATGGGAGAATCTCTTGAGCTGTGGGGTGAGCGCATCAAGCAGATGCTTCCTTACCAGGTGAACAGCAAACTCATGGCCGCGACTGGCAATCCCGACACGAAGTTTATGCACTGCCTGCCCTCCCTGCACAATACGGACACTAAGCTGGGCAAGCAACTCTACGAGCAATTTGGCCTGGAGGCTTTGGAGGTCACTGACGAGGTGTTCGAGTCGAAAGCGTCCGTTGTCTTCGACCAGGCAGAAAATCGGCTGCACACGATTAAGGCCGTTCTGGTAGCAACGCTGGGAGGCTAGGCGATGTACTCCATCCCAGGGATTCATTCTGCGTCGGAGTGTGAGAGAGAAAAGGACCCGGTGTTGGACAATTATAGTCTGCATAGGCTATACTGTTCCGGGAAGAATAGATAATATCAGCTAGTGAGCGACTCCGAGGGTCGCTCGCTCTTATGCTTGCGACATCTAAAGAAGGGTTTTTATGCAAGAGGAGTGCGATGTTTTAATTGTAGGTGGAGGCCCAGCGGGTTTAGCGGCCGCCGAAGCTGCTGCCGGGCGTGGAGTACGCACGATTTTATTAGAGCGTCAGAACGAGATTGGATATCCGGTGCATACAAGCGGGGGAAGCTGGGTAAGCGATATGCAGGCACTTGCCATCCCCGAGAACCTGTATCATCCGATAACAAAGGTAGTGTTTGTATCCCCTCACCGTGAAGTGCCTCTTTATTATAATCCCGCGGTCGCCTGTGTAATGGATGTGCGAGGAGTTTACCAGCACCTTGCAGGGCGTGCCATTGCTGCTGGCGCTGCATTGCGTGTGCGCCATACGGTTGAACAGACGACAGTGGAAAATGGGCGTGTCCTGGGGGTGACAGCGAAGAATCATGCGGGTGAGCGTATTAGCGTCCATGCGGTTGTGACGATCGATGCCAGCGGTTTTTCGCGTCATGTTGGGGTGCGTACTGAGATGGGCAAAGCGTTCCATCGCTACGGCTATGGGGCGGAATATGACATGTACGCGCCGGACTATCCCCAGGATGAGCTATTTTTGATTATGGGGAGCCAATTTGCGCCGCGTGGGTATGCATGGGCATTTCCGCGTGGAAATGGGCGTGTGCGTTTGGGGGTGGGTGTGCTGCATCCTGATTGCGACGACGATGCGCGAGCGTATCTTGACCGGATGGTGCGAGAGCTACCCCAGTTATCCCACAAATTTAAAGGTGCCAGCCCGATTGAGTATCATACGGGCCTGTTCCCATCGGAGGGATCGCTTGAGCGTTTCTCGCGCGATGGCCTGCTGCTGGCCGGCGATGCTGGCGGTCATGGTTCAACATTGGTAGGTGAGGGTATTCGCTTTGCAATTTATTCTGGCCAGATGGCAGGCTCGGTTGCGGCAGAAGCTGTCAAGGCTGGCGATATCTCGGCTGCTTATCTTGGGCGTTTCGACAAAAAATGGCGTGCACGCTTCGGTCGCGATATGGATATCTCCTACATGATTAACAGGCGTATTGCCAATTATAGCGATGAACAGTGGGATAATGCGCTTGACCTGCTGCGCCGCCTGACACCTGCGCAGGTGGCACAGGCGCTACGCGGTGACTTTAGCGCGGGCCTGGTAATGGGTGTGCTCGCACGTAACCCCGGTCTTGTGGCTAGCGGGAGCAAGAAATTCCTCGATCTGATGCTGGAGCGCATCAACAAGCCAGCAGGGAATATTTTGCAGTAAATATGTGTTGATAAACATATACGGAGATATCTCCCATTTTGACCATCTCAAGGAGCTATTTGTGCAGCAGATTGCATCTAATTCTTTAACAAACGATCAAAAGATCAGAATGTATGCCACCAATTGGTGTGGTGATTGTCGTATGGCAAGACGATGGTTTGATGCCCATGGCGTACCCTATGAGTTTATCAACATCGAGGAGGATGATGAAGCGGCGGAGTATGTAGTGCACGTGAACCATGGCGCGCGAAGCGTACCGACGATTGTCTTCCCAGATGGTTCGATATTGGTTGAGCCATCTCCTCGGGAGCTTGCTGCTAAGCTCTCACAGTAAGATCTTGAAACTAATAAGGGCGACTTCAATAGTCGCCCTCTTTTCTTTTTGGCTATTTCCCCTCCCTTTCCTGCTATGGGATCCTATCCATCTCCCTCTGTCGTGCAGTAGGGCTACTGTCATTAGAGTAGCGGCTGATTTGAGAGCTCACTAGTACCTCCTGAGAGACTGGAACAGGATGGGCTTCAAAGTCAGCAGGTGTAGTGGCATCATGCCCATTTGATACTCCAAAGACGTGTAAAAGTAGAGTGAGCGTGATACTCAAGAACAAATTGACGACAAGCGCTGCCAGAGCAGAATACACAGGGATGGTTATGCCACCGAAAGAAAGTGTGTATACCGACGACTGAAAATTCTGTGCTACGGCCATCCATGTGCCGATAATCATACCCCCCGCCCAACCAATAATAAGAGCCTGGCGATGAAACCAGCTGGTGTAGAGACCAAGGAATACGGCAGGGAGCGTTTGCAGGATCCAGACGCCTCCAAGAAGTTGAAAGTCAATAGCAAATGTGTTCGGAAGGAAAAGAATGAAGGCCAGGGCCCCAACTTTGACCAATAATGAGGTAGCCCTTGCGACAGTGGACTCCTCGCGTTCAGTGCAGTTGGGTTTGAGATATTGACGATAGACGTTGCGGGTGAAGAGATTAGCCGCCGAAATAGACATAATGGCCGCTGGAACCAATGCACCAATAGAGATAGCCGCAAGGGCGACGCCTGCGAACCATGGAGGAAACATCTGGACGAAGAGTGCCGGTAAGGCAATGTTCGATTTATAGATTGGTGAAGGTTTGACGCCAACGGCAATTGCCACATAGCCAAGTAGCCCGATCATCCCAAGTAAGAACGTATAGGCAGGAAGGAGTACAGCATTGCGTCTCACAACGCGCCGGCTGTTTGTGCTGAGCACACCCGTGAGCGTATGGGGATATAAGAACAAGGCGAGTGCCGACCCGAGGGCCAAAGTGATATACGCGCTATATTGCTTGGGAGAGAGCAGCAGCTTTTGTCGCGGCACGGCAGCAAAGATATGTGCGAAGCCGCCTAACTTCACTGGAATATAAATCACTGCTACGATTATGACAAGCCAAATCAGCACATCTTTGACGACGGCGATGAGTGCGGGCGCGCGTAATCCACTCAGGTAAGTATAGGCAGCCACGATGACAAAGGCGATGAACAGGGAGATCTCGATGGGAATACCCAACTGGGCGAAAGCAATCTCGATACCGAACATCTGGAGAGCAATGTAGGGCATGGTTGCCAGGATGCCTGTCAGGGCTACCAGCAATGCCAGCGTCCGGCTATCAAAGCGCTCGTGCACAAAATCAGCAGACGTTATATATCCGCGATGCCTTGCCACCATCCAAAATCTCGGCAAGATGAACAAAACAAGCGGGTACACAATAATCGTGTAGGGAACGGAAAAAAAGCCCAATGCACCTCCCGCAAAGATCAGACCTGGGACTGCGATGAATGTATAGGCTGTGTACACATCTCCACCGAGCAGAAACCATGAAATCATGGTACCAAAGCGTCGCCCAGCCAATCCCCATTCTTGCAGTCGATTAAGATCCTCAGCGCGCCAGCGGGCGGCCCAAAAACCAAGAATGGTGACAGAGAGAAACACTACCAGGAAAATAAGTAACATCTGCCAGTTAATCATGAGCGAGGTGTCCTTTCTCGTTACATATGCCGTAGAGAGGTTCTTTTCCCTCTTTTGAACCTCTATCTGTTACCAGAGATAAAGAGGCCGAGTTGCTGAGCAGTGTAGGTGTCGATCAAGATGTTATGCAGCGAACTAATGTCCACGTCTGCAAACTCGGCGGATGTGGCCTGTACTTTTTGCAGGTCGGCACCAATCAAGACGATATTTGTGAGAACGGCCCCGACCAGGTGGGCACCCTGAAGTGTAGACCTGGTGCAGTTGGCGGCACGTAGGTACGCTCCAGTCAAGTTGGCCCCGCTCAGGTTGGCTTTTTTCAGGTTTGCCTTACTTAAATCAGCGCCACTGATGTCAGCCTCAATCAAGTTCGCCAGGCTTAAATCTGCCTTGCTGAGATCTACCCTGCTTAAGTAGGCCCTGAAGAGGTAAGCTCTGCTCAATTTAGCTCCACTCAGGTTAGCCATACTGAGATTGGCGCCGACAAAGTTAGTACCCTGCATAGTTGCGTTACAGGCGTAAGACCCGCTTAAATTGGCCCCGCTCAGGTTCGACAGGCTGAGATGAGCATCAATCAGGTTGGCCTTGCTCAGGTTAGCCCCACTCAGGTTAGCCCCTACGAGGTTGGCTCCGTTCAGGTCGGCTCTACTCAGGTCGGCTCCATTGAGTATGACTTTACTAAGATTAGCTTTGCTCAGGTCGGCTCCACTCAGGTCGGCTCCACTCAGGTTGGCCCCGCTTAAGTCGGCTCCGACCAAGTCGGCTCTATGCAGATCAGCCCCGATCAGATCGGCTTCCACCAGGTCGGCTCTACTCAGATCGGCCCCACTCAGACCAACACCGCACAGGTCGGTAGCGCGCAAGTCGGTGGCATGCATATAGGCTCCGCGCAGGTTAGCTCCGATCAAATTGACACCGATCATGACGGCTTTACTCAGGTTGGAGCCGCTCAGATTAGCCCCACTCAGGTTGGCCTTGCGCAGATAGGCCCCACTCATGTATGCGCCACTGAGGTTGGTCTCCGATAGGTTGGCTTCGCGCATATTTCCTCCGCTCAAGTCAGTTTTGCGCAGATCGGCTCCGCGTAAGTCAGCGCCGTCGAGCATCGGAACACGTTCTTCGCGTTGAGCGATGACAATTTCTGCCAGGGCTTTGTCTCTCGCCAGAAAATAGCCAATGTGATCAGCCATTATTGCTCTCCAATCCGGATAACGCCGGTATGTACCAGATCACGCAAGAGTCCATGTACCTCGTCCTGGTTTTTCCCAGTCAGGCGTACTAACTCCGTGACGGATCTATGCCCATCAATTAATAAGAACAGATGCTTATGGATACGTGAAAGCCTGCTCTGCTCGATCCAACGCAGGGCCTGGCCAAGGGGCAGTGTAGTAGAGGGAATGATAGCTATAGGGGCAGACGGGTTGGGTTGTCCCGCAGCCGAGGTATGCGGACCGCTTGGTGTTAGTGAGTCCGATTGCCTTCCCAGCGGTCCTGATTGCTTGTCTAAAGTGGGCGCTTGTATATGTGGATATGAGCCGGTATTCCTGTGTTGATCCCCTATTGCGCCTGGAGACGAGGGAAGAGAAAGCGTCGCGATTGGTGATGCATCTGACGGAACAAATGAGAATCGACACCCCCCCCAGGTGCTCAACCAGTTCAAGGCTCCTGATCCAGTACGTCGACCCACGCTTGCTTCTGCGACCTGCCCATTGACAAAGACAATAAGGCCTTCTTCTTGAGTTGCGCCCTCTCCACGTCTAGCAGTCAGTACCCCACTGCCTCGTCCAAGCTGGATAGATTGTATTATGTTCACCAGGCGGTCCGTCGCCGTTTCATATTCAGACATGAGTATACTCCATACATACCCATTGCTTGCTCCTACAAAACTAAAAATTAAACCAGGACATCCATTACACACGCCCTATTTTGAAACGGCATTACGTGGTAGTTACAATTCCAGCATTGCTGATAGCTACAATCCCAACGGCATAGAATTATAGCACGAAGAGCTACGGGGTTCAGAAACACATCAATCATTAGTACTTTTGGATTGCTCTGATTCCTAGGGAATGAAAGAAGAGGAGAAGATTTGCTTTCTTGTCACTCATCCGTGCGGAAAGCTGTTGTAACCTGTGGTACGTCACTTCGGTGCTTCTACCCAGCCGTGTGCTTCGTGGAAATTCAGCCCTTGCTGCGTTGCCTCCTCGGCCGTTAAATACGGCAGCAGGTGGCCTACCAGCGGCTGTTTTGCTTTGTACCGGCGCAGGTTGTCCTGAGCGCACTCGGTCATCATCCGCAGCCCTATCAATGGTTTATCCACCGTCGCTAGCAACTGTTGAATAAGGACCACCGCTCGCTGGTCTGCACTCTGCCCCTGACGCTGGCCTCCCAGGTGACGTGAAACAGTAAGCAGGTCATCTTCACCCATCAGCCCCACATGCTCAGCCAGCAGCATCATGCGTAAGCCAACTGACAGTTCCGCATCGAGGGTTGCGACATTCATTTCCGTGTCGTCGCGCATCCCCCGGTTGTTCAGATTCGCGGAACCGACGGTCGACCAGAGATCGTCGATGATCGCGACTTTCGCGTGGACATAGATGGGCCGGTAGTGTTCATCGCCATCTATATTTGCTGAAGTAGCCAGGCAGAAGACTTGTAATCGACCCTGCGCCACGGCTTCGGGCGCCTCCTCGCGTAAGCGAGTCAACCCTGCATCGGTGAAAGCGCGACCCATATTCGGATGGTCGGGCAGCACGATTGCAACTGTGACGCCACGCTGCAATGCCGCCCCTAACTCGTGTATGTTGCGCTCCATGTCAGGGCTATCGGTTCCCAGGAACGGTAGGTCAATACCATACATCGCATGTGTCCAGAAGTACTGGTTCTCCAGGTAGACAAATTGTTGGGCGTTGCCCAGCGCATGCGCATAGAGTCGTGCGATACCCTGGATGCCTGTCTTAGGAGCGAAACTATAGGTGTGTTCGGGGATCGTGCGAGCTACCTGCACCAGGCTCTTGCTGGCTAGTGGAGTTGGAAGCGGGTGCTCGGGAACAAGCAGCTGGTTGTCCATATGATGCCGCTGGACGACATCATTCCAGCGCTGGCGAAAATTGAGTTCCACGTCCCCTACTGCCGGCCCTTCGATGATGGCATGTGCATCATGCCAGGGATGCGGGCTGATATCGACGTCGTTCCTGCGTAACAGAGAGAAGAGCTGGTGTGAGTGATTATCCCAACGGTCGAAATCACCGTTGAGTTCGATCAGCATATCGATACCGCCGACGAAGGCATGGGTGCCGTCTACCACCGCGATTTTTTGATGCAATGATTCAATGGGATGATGGAATATGCCATGCGAACTGTCATCGATCAGGCAGGTCACGCCTGCCTGCCTGAGTTGCTCATCCGCCGCTTTGGGATCACAGTGCGAAAACAGCTCTGAACTGCACCAGATCAATAATTTCACCTCGACACCCTTGCTGACAGCGTGACCGAGTACTGCTTGCACGGTCAGATCGTGGGTACACCAGAAGTCAATCTCAGCCTCTTGTAGGCCCTCCGCACGCAGCTCAGCCAGCAGCGCTTCCTGTTCAGAGCTACCATCTGGTCCTGCGCGATGGTCTGTGCCACGCACCAGTTTCATCTGAGGGGTTATCCCCCAGCACGCAATGTAGATGTAGTTGCGTGCCTTCAGAAAATGGCGGCACATCGTGAGCAAGGTCGAGCGGGCATCGACGACATAGCTAACATGAGAATCATTGTGTACCGGTGTATCACCCTCTGCCCACCAGTTGTGCAACTGTTGCTCTATGCTCGCTGACATGTCTCACCTGGCCATTCTTGCATCAATCTCAGCAGTTATTGCAATAATTCAAGCTCACGCGCTCGTGCCACCGCCTGGGTGCGGCTGGTCACTGAGAGTTTGGAGAAGACGTTGCTCACGTGGCGTTTCACCGTACTTATAGCAAGCATGAGCTGTTCAGCAATCCCGGCATTCGATGCACCATCAGCCATTAAACTCAGGACTTCCAGTTCACGCTCACTCAAAGGATCGAGTAGTGGTTGCAAAGGCTTCTGAAAGGTCTGTACGGATGCTGGCATTGGCGGAGCAGCATGTCCATACTCACGATGATCACCTGCCGCCAGTAATGTGTGAAGATAGTCCCTGGCACTATGACCGGTTGCGAGCAGCTCTGAGAGCAGGGTCAGCATCGGCTCACCTTCGTCGAGGAAGATGCGGGTGTAGCCTTCCGGTTCAGCAAGCATCACCGCTCGTTCGAGTGCGATCAGGGCACCCTGGTGGTCACCTTGTGCATCTAAGGCTAGCGCACGCAGGATGAGGATTTCGAGCGCACTGCCCATGCGTGCCTTGGCTTCGGCGTCCTGGAGCAGCCGGTCCGACAAGTTCAAGGCATCCTGGAGAAAGCGACTCGCTGGATCATCCCGTCCCTGGGCGATGCGCACACGCGCCAGGGTCAGGTACTCCCGTTCGCGGGGGTAGCTCAGATCGTCATCAACTGAGAGGCCGCTCCCGTTCTACCTGCGCCTGCACTGCAGCCCCACGGGCCAGCAGGTGGGGGACGAAGTGACGCTCGTGTGCCAGCTGCGCGAATGCATCCAGTGTTGCAAGGGCCCTGTTGGAGTCCCCGCGGGCCTGCAGCAGGCGGGCCAGGGCCATGTAGCCCTGCGTGACCACCTGGGCATCCACAGTCAGTGTCCCTCTGACCAGCTCCAGGCCCTGCATCAGGGTGTGCTCGGCTGTGTCCAGCTTGTTCCACTCGCGCAACAGATCGCCAAGGCCAAAGTAGTAGCCTGCACTGCCGACGAGGACTCGTAGCATCTCCTGCTCTGGTACCACTTGCACTACCTGCTCATAGGTGATGGCGGCCTGGCGAAGTCGCCCTTGCATTACCTGCAGCCGGGCCAGCAGGGTAATACTTGTTAGGAGCGCAAACAGGTCGCCCGAGGCACGCACGGGTGCCGAGGATGCCGCGACCAGGTCTTCACTGGCCTGCGTCACATCCCCGCTCACCAGGTAGGCGTGGGCCGGACCCGTTGCAGCAGAGGCCCGCATGATCACCTCCGTCTCCGGCAGGAGGTCCAGCGTCTGACGTGCGAATGCGACACAGCGCGCCAGATCACCTGAGAAGAGAGCGAGGTTGGCTCGGACCCCAGCGACCCAGCCCTGGATGACCCGTGCCTGGTCTTCCGGCATGTCTGCCTGGACACACGTTTCGGCATCCTGCAGGCAAACCTCGACAGCCTCCAATTGATTGGTGAACATCAGCATGATTGCGTGGCAGAGGCAGAGGCGTGCGCTTGAACGCACCACCGCATCAGGCAGCGCGTTGAGCCAGCCAAGCACCCTGTGGACCTGTCCACGCAGGGCCAACGATAGAGCACTCTGTTCAATCAGATGGGCGGCATGCTCGAAATCGGATGCTGCCAGCGCATGCTGCACCGCTTCAGCGAGCATCTCGTGCTGCTCGTACCAGGCGCTGGCACGACGATGTAGTTCCGGCACCAGTTCAGGCTGTGCATGCTGCAGGCGACTGCGCAACACCTCGGCAAACAAGTGGTGATAGCGGTACCAGCGCTGCTCCTTGTCGAGAGGGATCAGAAACAGGTTGGCACGCTCCACGTATTCCAGCAGGACGTCAGCACGCTGAGGTTGGCCGGAGGGCTCTGCTTCTCGTTGCTCCATGGTCAACAGAGCATCACATAGGGGAGCACATAGGTGGTCGAGCACTGAGGTATACAGCAGGAAGGTTTGTATTGCCTCCCCTTGCTGCCCCAGCACTTCCTCGGCCAGGTACTCCAGCACATAGCGGTTACTTCCTGTAAATGCATCGATGAACTGCCCTAGAGACTCTGAGGGGTGTCCTTGTGCTGAGAGCGCTGCTAATTGTAGACCAGCGATCCAGCCTTCGGTGCGCGCCTCCAGCGCAGCGACCTGCGAGGCTTCGAGTGGGAGTCCCATCGCCTGGGTGAGAAAAGTAGCAGCTTCTTCGGGAGTGAAACGCAGATCAGCGGCACGCACTTCGGTCAAAGCCCCTCGCACGCGTACCCTTGCCAGGAGCAGTGGCGGGTCGACGCGGGTGGCGATGACCAGGTGCAGCCGTGGTGGTAGATGCTTGAGCAGAAAGGTGAGTGCGTGGTGGATTGGCTGAGCCTCGATGACATGGTAGTCGTCCAGCACCAGCACGGCATCCATAGGAAGCGCTATAAGGGCGTTGAGCAGGGACGTGAGCACCGATTCCACCGGCGGTGGCTGTGGAGATCTCAGTAACGTTAGGGCCGTGTCGCTCACTCCGTCACGCAGCATGTTCAGGGCGACCAGGACGTAGGTCCAGAAACGCACAGGGTCGTTATCGCCTGCATCCAGCGAAACCCAGGCAAAAGGGTATCCTCTGCCACTGAGATCAGCATGCCATGTACTCAGAAGAGTCGTCTTGCCCCATCCGGCAGGGGCAGATATCAGGGTCACGGCGTGGGCCACTCCTGCTGTGAGCTGAGCGATCAGACGCGGACGGGCCACCAGTGTGGGTGCGGGAGGGGGAATGAACAATTTTGTGGCCAGCAGCGCCTTTTCATGTGCTCTCGTTGTGCTATCTGGCGATGTTTGTGGCAATGCTCCTCGGGCAATGGGCGTTGCATCTGCTTCCAGTGCGGCTGCTACCTTGTTGAGCCGCTCACGTGTCAGTTCTTCGGGTTTGCCCAGGTAGGCTTTGTGGAGCTGTCCATGCTGAGTGCGATAGGCGTACCAATACCCCTTGCCGTGCTGCCGTTCTCGGCGCGCCGTCAAGCTCCCGAGCGTACTGCGATAGGCAAAGGACTGCGTAGCTTCGCCTTTGAGCCAGGTATACCAGGCAGCAGAGCCCACCACGATCGCGGGCAGGGAGCCATCGGTTGTGTCGATCTGTTGGAGATGGCCATCGATCACTTGTGGAATGCGATGCCGTGCCATAGCTGTGCCCCTCATGCAGGTAACCGGAATTACCTACACAATTACCTGCACGAGATGTGGCGCGGCTCTCCATGTCAGGCAATTGCTATTTAGTCGTCAAAGGAAGCATGCAGAAAAACTGTACAATATCTCATACTAAGTGTAATGATTATTTATCGCTGTGTCAATAGACCAAGTTGCGCATGAAACTTTTGAACGTTGTGTTCTTGTGTCTTTATGACTATACTTCAAGTAGAACTCAAAACCCCTAAAACAGCCCCCAAAGCCAGCCGGCAACAACTACTATCACACTCTACAGCAGCTTTGACAGCGTTGGCGAAATTGAGAACGAATAACGCACCTCTCATGACAGAAATCGTGACTATTCACGTTTGCTCTTTTCTTACTCCTCGCTGCCACAGGTGGCGGGAAGTCCAGAGTAGTTACACTTTTACATAGCCCTGCCTATTGCTATTGCTTGAAAACACAATAAATATTGAGTATACTTTGCAGGTGAACAATTTCCTCTGGTTTTTCATTCAAGCGTACAGTATTTTTAAATGTGTTTCAGATGATAGCAAGGAAGGTTGACATCTCTCCTTCAGAGTAGTGCATGCTTTTCTCGCCTTTCAGCGCTTGATGCGCAGCTTGAAGAGGGCAACCATGAGCACACCTCTCAACGATGCATTTGTAGCCAGCCCGGCAACGAGGAGTTCTGATCGATCAGGAGCGCCAGATACGCGCTTACGTGGGCGCAGACTCATCCTTGCTCGCGTCGTATGGGTAACAGTGGTCAGCCTGATCGTGGCGCTCTTTCTTGCCAGGCTCCCGGCATACTATACAGCAATTCAGACCGTCTGCACAGGCGCTGTGTGTGGTTCCGCGCAACCCACCCCTGACTCCGCACAGGTCCTCCAGAAGCTTGGCCTCTCCGTCAGCGCCTATGCCGCCTTCACCCTCGCGCTCACGATCGCCTTAGCGTTCCTCTGCTTCACCCTCGGTGCCGTGATTTTCTGGCGCAGGTCCGATGACTGGATGGCGCTCCTGGGTGCGCTGGCGGTGGTGGCGTCAGTCGCCTTGAACGCAAATGTCTTTGGCATGGACATGAACTCGGCATGGGGGTGGCTTGCCATGGTTTTGTTTGTACTTGGAACTGGAGTGTATTTGCTGTTTCTTTCACTCTCTGATGGGCGGTTTGTTACACCATGGGTGCGCTGGCTTCTCCTCTGCTGGCCTGTAGCGGTATTTGTCTATTTCATGTTCATGTACGGGTTCTTCTATACTCTGGTATCTCTTGTAGCATTAGGCTTGCTCATGATCGCACAAGTCTATCACTATCGCACTGCTGCCAGTCCACTCCAGCGCCAGCAGACCAAGTGGTTATTCTTCGGTGGAAGTGTGGCAGTGATCATCGAAGTCGGATTAATAGTGCCACAGTTGATCTTCCCTTCGCTGGGGCAAGCTGGCTCATTCTATCAGCTTGTCACTGCAACTGCCTATCTCGTAATCTTGTTCATCGTCCCGCTCTGCATTGGCATTGCCATTCTGCGCTTCCGGCTCTGGGACATTGATATCATCATTCACCGCACGCTGCTCTATAGCACCTTGACGTTCTTGCTGGCTGCGGTCTACGAAGTCAGCGTTTTCACGCTAGAATCCCTTTTAGGCGGTCTCACACTCATAAGGGGAAACCAACTGGCGATTTTCGCTTCCACTTTACTGATAGGGCTTCTGTTCAAGCCACTGCATGATCGCATTAAGGCGTTGATAGACCGTCGCTTCTACCGTCGCAAGTATGACGCGGCCCGAACGCTCGCTGCATTCAGTGTAACCATACGCGATGAGGTGGACTTGAACCAGTTATGCACAAAGCTGATGGCGGTGGTTGAGGAGACGATGCAGCCAGCACATGTTTCGTTGTGGCTGTGCCCTCCCAAACGCTCCAGTGAAAAGACGACGCGGGCCCTGCCCAGCGTCGATCCCGTTGGCAACCCTTGAGGGCGTCTCTTGCTTCTTCTTCCTTTTGTGACGGTACTCAAACTGCCGCCAAGCCTCCAACGAAAATGAGAGGGCTAATTGATAGATCGGCAAGGCTTGCAGGGCCGCAAGCTCACCCATCAACAAGAAGATCACTGTGCTTGCCCTGCGAGCAAATTCTGTGTCTCAGGCTTGCTGGGCCTGTGTTGATTGCTCCAGCATGCTCTTTGCACGGCGCTTTGTCAGCATGTCGAGTGTCCAGCGGTACAGGAAGATGAGCAGGACGAGCCAGAGCGCACCAGCGAGGTAGCCACCTAAGGCATCGGTGAGCCAATGAGACCCCTCTACCACCCGCGAATAGCCAATCACGAGAATATTCAGCACGGCGTAGAGCTGGAGCGGGATCAAGATCCAGCGATAACGCCACTGGCTTACCGGTTTGCTGAGGCTCAGATAGAGCAGAAATCCATAGAAGACCACGTCATTCTCCACATGCCCGGATGGGAAACTAGCAACTAGCTCGGGCATAAAAACATGGATGAGTAGCGGACTTGGACGAGGACGTCCCGCGATAAAGCCGATAATCGCATCCAGGCCAGCCATTACACCTGTACCAGCGAAGATAAAGATGGCTGCCAAGAACCAGCGCAATGGCGACCCGCCCCTGTACCAGATAAAATCTCCGATCAGCGAGAGCACAAAGAACGCTGAGAGCATGGCGAGAACCGAATTAATTTGATCATCCACGAGACTGGCCCAAACGATAGGAGTACTCACCCAGGATGAGAGTTGTGGCTGCAGATGCTGCAAGGTGATGGTGGTTTGCAGGTCGAAAGGCCAGGGTGCAGGATGCAAACGCACGATCA
>WNGJ01001247.1_pt1 | contig 42558 bp, 41 predicted proteins | sample 5400611 | NCBI WGS metagenome assembly WNGJ01 (sample SAMN13153375, study PRJNA577476) | soil metagenome | isolation source: 40 cm soil or saprolite under Garry oak tree replicate 1 | place: USA:California | collected 2016-06-15
ACGGGAGGGCGGAGAGCCGACAGGCCCTTATGAAATATTTTGAGGCCTCTCTGGCGTCATTGCGAGCGAAGCGAAGATTCCATGGGGAGTGGATAGCGACCAAGTCTGAAGCCAGACAGAGGTTGCTGAAACCACTCAACCTGGAATCTTCGTCGCGTTGCTCCTCGCAATGACGGCGGAAAGGCTTGTGCTATGTCGCAATGGGCGCCGGCATGTTGAGGAACGCGCGCGTCACGTGCCAGAACAATTGCCGGTTGATCGCGATCGTCACCGAATGCGCGGTTCCGGGTAAGATGATGAACTGCCGGTCGCCGTTCGGCAGCTTGTTGAAGAACTCCTCGAGATCGGCCACGGTGGCGATGCCGTCAAATTCACCGCGCACCAGGAGCACGGGCGCCTGCACCTTTTCCGGATGCACCACCGGCAAATTGGCGGTCATGTCGAGATAGGTTCCGGTCGGGATCTGGTCGCCGAATGGCATCTCGGCATCGGCCAACGCCTCAACCGCGGCGATGTCGCTGGTGCCCGGCTTGTCGCGGGTGGCGATCGAGCGGATCATGTCGCGGTCGCGCTTGCGCATGTTGTGCGAGCGGTAATAGTCGACTTGCTCGGCGCGCTTGGTGAGGGTCGGCGAGCCCTCGCCCTTGTAGGTGAAGGCGGCGAACACCAGCCGATTGATCCGATCGGGCGCGGCCATCGCATAAGCACCCGCGCGCAAGGCACCTGAGGATTCACCGACAAAGTGGAATTTTGTCTGCCCGGTCTCGCGGGTGACGACTTCGGCGGCGGCCTTCAAATCCTCAACGCCGCTCGCGATATCGGAATTGCCCGAGGTGCGCCCCGACTTGCCGTAGTTCTCATGATCCATGGTCCAACAATCGAAGCCGTAGCGGGCGAACTCGTTCATGGCCGAATATTCGCCCTTGCCCGGCACGGTGAGGTCGAACACCCGCGAGGTCACGGAGGAGCCGTGCACGAAGAGCACCACCGGCCGCGCCGGCTCGCCGGCCTTCGGCGCCCCGACCCGCTTGCGATACATCCACAAGGGAACATCGCCCTTCTTGGCCCAGTATTCGCCGCTCCAGATATCATTACCCTCGGCGACGCCTGCGCTCTGCGCTGGTTGTACCTCGGCCAGCGTTCCCGCAATCAGGCCAAGGCCGGCGCCTTTGATGAGGGTGCGCCGTGCCAGCGGATGCTCAAAATGGGTCATGGTTTTTTCCATGGTGTTTCCTTTGGCGTTCGCAATCCGGTCGTGGTTGATAAATAAAGTTTAGCAGCGGGCGGCCGCGTTTAAAAGACGTGTGCGCCGCACAGCGCGCATACACCGTCGCGCAGTTATGAAATGGAATAGGCTGACACTTGGCGGAAGCAGGTTTAGTCTTTCGGCTGTGCAACTCAGGAACAGTCAAGTTGCCGTAGACGACGCTGACCCGCCCAATGGAACTGCGCCACGGGCACCATAGAGCGCGAAATTCAGGGGAGTTATCATGTCCAGAAAATCATGCGCGGTTTTGACCGCAGCGCTGCTCTGCTTCGCCCTTCCCGCGGTCGGCCAGCAACTGCCCGATGGACCCGGCAAGGAGTTGGCCGACGCCAACTGCAACGTCTGTCATACTTTGTTGAGCCGCGTGGGCGCGGGCTATACGGCGACCGGCTGGAACACCGTGCTGCGGATGATGATCAATCAAGGCGCTCCGCTGCCGGCGGATCAGATTGAGCCGCTCAAGGCATACCTGATCAAGAGCTTCCCGGAGAAAGGCAAGCCTGATGGCGTGGTCATTGCAGGACCGGCGGAAGTTTCATTCAAGGAGTGGCAGGTCCCCACCCCGGGCTCTCGGCCGCACGACCCATTGGCGACGAAGGATGGCTCGCTCTGGTACACCGGCCAATTGGCCAACGTGCTTGGCCGGCTGGATCCCGCAAGCGGCAAATTCACCGAATTCCATCTTAAGACAGAGCATTCCGGACCGCACGGCCTGCAGGAAGATCATGACGGCAACATCTGGTACACGGGCAACACGGGATCCCTGATCGGAAAGCTCGACCCGAAGACCGGGGCCGTCACCGAATATCCGACCCCGGAGCGGGGCGATCCGCATACGCTGATCTTCGACAACGACGGCATCCTGTGGTTCACGATGCAGAACCTCAACCGGATCGGTCGTCTCGACCCGAAGAGCGGCGAGATCAAGTTGCTCATGCCGCCGACCGCCAATTCGCGCCCCTACGGCATGGCGCTGAATTCGAAAGGCATCATCTTCTTCGTCGAATTCGGGACCAACCAGGTCGGCAGCATCGATCCGAAGACGATGGAGTTTCTCGAGTACCAGTTGCCGGACGCGGCGTCGCGACCGCGGCGCATCGCGATCACGAGCGACGACATCGTCTGGTACTCCGACTACTCGCGCGGATATCTCGGCCGTCTCGATCCCGCGACCGGCAAGGTGACGGAATGGCCGTCCCCGAGCGGGCCGAAGTCGGAGCCATATGGCATCTCGGCGATCAACGATATCATCTGGTATAGCGAGTCCGGCTCGACCCCGAACACTGTCGTGCGCTTCGATCCCAAGACGGAGAAATTCCAGAGCTGGGCGATCCCGGGCGGCGGAAACATCGTGCGTAACACGTCAGTCACGCGCGACGGCAACTTTCTGCTGGCCAACAGTCTGATGAACGACATTACGTTGGTCACGATAAAGAGGGACTGAGCCAGGCGGCGGATCCGTTGGCGGTAGCGGCGCGCATAAATCGCATCCGCTGCGCCAAAACTGCGCTTCTTCTCTCATTCTCGTCATTCCGGGTACACGCGCTTCGCGCGTGGACCCGGAATCTGGAGGTTGCGGCGCGAGATTCCGGGTTCGACGCTGGAGCCTGTCATCGGGCGCGCATTCGCGCGACCCGTTGGCGTCGCCCCGGAATGACGTCGCCTATTTACCTTTGAACTGCGGCTTGCGCTTTTCTCCGAAGGCTTTGACGCCTTCCTTGAGGTCTTCGCTCTCGCGCACGGCGTCCAGCAGCCTGCGCACCTCGGCGACCGTCTCTAACGGTCCTTTCGGCATGACATCGCGGGTCAGTTTTTTGAGCGACTGAACGACAAGCGGCGCGTTGGCGGCGATTTTTTCGGCCATCTCCCGGGCGAGCGCGACATGCTGCCCCTTCGGCGCGATCTTGTTCACGAAGCCGATCTGATAGGCGCGCTCCACCGACAACTCTTCCCCGACCAGAAGAAACTCCATGGCGACCTTGTGGGGCATCCGCGCCACCACCGACGAGACGCCGCCGGCGGTGATGCCGATCTTGGCTTCGGGGTAGATGAAGCGCGTCGTTTCGGACGCCACGCACATGTCCGCCATCTGCACCAGCACGAAGCCGCCACCGACGACCCAGCCGGATGTCGCGGCAATGACCGGCTTGTCCAGCTCGACCCCCAACCCGGGCACCGCATGCCACATGTTTGCGGGAAGATCCTTCACGTCGGCGCCGACCGTAAAATACGCCTCGTCGGACGCTGCGAGGACCGCGACGCGATCGTCGCTGTCGCGAAAACGCAACCAGGCTTCGCGCAGCTCATCGCACAAGGCGTTGTTCAGCGCATTATGCGCGGAGCCGCGATCCATGGTGATGGTGGCGACGTGGCCGGCACTCTCGTAGCGAACGAGTGTCATGGGGCTCCTTTCGCAATCGCCATGCGACGGCAGCGGTCAAGCCGACCGTCACCTCTTCTCCGCGGGATCCCGGTGCACGGGATCGACCCACAAGACCGTCTCCGGCTTCTCGACCGGCTCGATATCGAGATTGATCGCAACCGCCTCGCCGTCGCTGCGCACCAGAACGCATTCCAGAACCTCGTCGCGGCTGGCATTGATCTCCTGGTGCGGCACGTAAGGCGGGACAAAGATGAAATCGCCGGGGCCCGCCTCGGCGGTGAATTGCAGATGCTCGCCCCAGCGCATCCGCGCCTTGCCCTTCACCACATAGATGATGCTTTCGAGATGGCCGTGATGATGCGCGCCAGTCTTGGCGTCCGGCCTGATGGTCACGGTGCCCGCCCACAATTTCTGCGCGCCGGCACGGGCGAAATTGATCGCGGCCTTGCGGTCCATGCCCGCCGTCGACGGCACGTTGGAATCGAGCTGATTGCCCGGAATGACGCGGACGCCGTCATGTTTCCAGCGCTCGGCGTCGCCGTGATCGTGAGTGTGATCGGAATGAGTGTGGTCGTGAGAGCCTGGCATCGTGCTGCTTTCGAAGTGCTGCTTTCGAACGAAGTGGTTGGCCGTCAAACTATCGAAATCGCCGCGCGCAAGCCAGACGACATCAAGGGCTTTTTCGAGATACCTGCGTTGCGAGACACGAGAGTTGGCGACTAGCCGCGGCGATGCCCCATCACATCCGGATTGACGACATTGGTCGGCGTGCCCGCCGCATAGGCCAGAATCTGATCGAAAATATCGGTGAATTGGATTTCGTACTCGTCGCGCGAGACGTAGCCGAGATGCGGCGTGGCGACGACGTTGTCCATAGCGAGCAAGGGATCGTTGACGTCGCGGAGCGGCTCCTTCTCGTAGACATCGACCGCCGCCATGCCGGGCCGTCCGGCGCGCAGCGCGTTCACGAGCGCATTGGGCTCGATCAGACCCGCGCGGCTGGTGTTGACGATCAGCGCCGTCGGCTTCATGCGCGCGAGATCGTCAGCCTTGACGATGCCGCGCGTGGCGTCGACCAGCCGCATGTGCAGCGAGAGCACATCGCATTCCTCGAAAAACGCGGCCTTGCTGCTCGCGGTCGCGTAGCCGTCGGCGCGCGCCTTCGCCATCGCAGGCTCGCGCGCCCACACCAGGACCTTCATGCCGAACGCCCTGCCATAACCGGCTACGACCGCGCCGATCCGGCCATAGCCATAAGTGCCGAGCGTCTTGCCGCGCAAGGTGTGGCCGACGCCGATCTGCCATTTGCCGGCCTTCAGTGCCGCCATCTGCTGCGGAATCGCGCGCATCGCGCCAAGGATCAGACCCCAGGTGAACTCGGCAGTCGCGTAAGACGGCGTATCCGCATGCTGGCTCGACGAGACGACGATGCCGAGCCGCGTGCAGGTCTCGATATCGATATGCGGATAGACGCTGCGCTGGCTGATCAGGTTCAGTTTCGGCAACCGCTCCAGCAACGCGTTGCGGATCTGCGTGCGCTCGCGGATCAACACCAGCGCCTCGGTGTCGCGCAGCCGCTCAGTCAGCGCGTCGACGTCCTGGATATGGTCGTTCCAGATCGTGACCTCGTGTCCGGCCAGCTTCTTGAAGCAATCGAGCGTGCGCAGCGTATCGAAATAGTCGTCGAGGATGGAAACCTTCACGACCCCCTCCTCGGCCCGCTACTTCACCGCCAGCAGTTCGACGTCGAACATCAACGTCGCATTCGGCGGGATCACGCCGCCAGCACCGCGTGCACCGTAGCCGAGCGCGGGCGGAATGATCAGCGTGCGCTTGCCGCCGACCTTCATGGTGGCGACACCCTCGTCCCAGCCGGCGATCACCCTGTGCTGGCCGATCGGAAACTCGAACGGCTCGTTGCGATCGACGGAGGAGTCGAATTTCTTGCCCTTCTGCCCGTTGTCATAGAGCCAGCCAGTATAGTGCATCACGCAGGTCTGGCCGGGTTTTGGCGAGGCGCCGGTGCCGACCTTGCCGTCGATGATCTGCAAGCCTGAAGCTGTGGTCATGGGTTTTCCCGCGGTTTGGGCCAAGTTTTGGGCCAAGGTTTGCGCGAACGCCGCGGCAGGCGCGAAGGCCGCGATCAAGACGATCGCAATGGCCGAAATGATCGAGAGACCTGCATGCATGAACCGCATCGCCACACCACCTTGCCGGTTGAAATCGGCAGGGGGTTTAGCCCAGGCGGATCAATGACGCCAGCGCAAAGCGGCGGTCCGCGATGCACGCGCCGCCTGTGACGCGCGATTGTAAAATGAATGGGAGTGCCGCGCCGCTCAATAGCCGAGCGCGCAACCATCCTTGCGCGGATCGGAACCGCCGGTCAGCGTTCCCCTATCCCAGTCGATCCAGATTGCTTGGCCGCCGCCGAGCGGCCCGACCACGCTGGTCGTCTTGTGTCCGAGCTTCTTCAGGCCTTCGACCACCTCGGCCGGCACGCCATCCTCGAGCTGATAGACGCCTTCGTAGTGCAGGCCGCGCGGCATATCGATCGCCTCCTGCACGTCGCAGCCATAATCGAGCATGTTGGTCAGCACGTGGGTCTGTCCGACCGGCTGATACTGTCCGCCCATCACGCCGTAAGGCATCAAGGCGCGGCCGGCCTTGGTCACCAGCGCCGGGATGATGGTGTGCAGCGGGCGCTTGCGCGGCGCGATGCAATTCGGATGGCCGGGCTGGATACGGAAACCGCCGGCGCGATTTTGCAGGAGAATGCCAGTCTTGTTCGACACGATCGCCGAGCCGAAGGAATGTGCGATCGAGTTGATGAAGGAACAGACGTTGCGGTCCTTGTCCACCACGGTGATGTATACCGTCGACGGATTCATCGGCGGCGCCACGTTGGGCAATTCCAGCAGCCGGTCCATCCTGATCTTGCCGACATATTCGTCGGCGAAGTCTTTCGCCAGAATCCTGACCACGTCGACATCGACCTGGGCCGGATCGCCGACGTATTGCTCGCGCATCATATAGGCGATCCGCGCGGCTTCGGCCTCGAGATGAAACCGCTCGACGCTGAGCGGCTTGAATTTCGTCAGATCGAAATGCGACAGGATGTTGAGCATCACCAGCATGGTGATGCCGGGCCCGTTCGGCGGGCACTGCCAGACGTCGAGGCCCTTGTACATGGTTCCGATCGGCGAGGTGATCTCGGTGGCGTGCGCGGCAAAATCGTCGAGCGTGTGCAGTCCGCCGATGCCGCGCAGGGTTTCGACCATGTCCTCGGCGATGGCGCCCTTGTAGAAGGCGTCGCGGCCCTTCTTGGCGATCGCGCGCAGCGTCTTGCCGAGCTCGGGCTGGTGAATCACGTCGCCGGCCACCGCGGGCTTGCCATGCGGCAGGAGATAGCGCTCGGTGTTGGTGCCGCTCTTCAGTTTGTCGAACTGGTTCTTCCAGTCGAAGGCGATGCGGGGTGCTACGACGTAGCCCTCTTCCGCGGCCTTGATCGCGGGCTGCAGCAAGCTGTCGAGGCCGAACTTGCCATGATCGCGCAGGATCGTCTCCCAGGCATCGATCGCGCCGGGAATGGAGACGGCGTGCGCCGAGGTCAGCGGCACCGAGCGGATATTGCGCTCGAGATACCACGACGCCTCGGCCGCGGCCGGCGCACGGCCCGAGCCGTTATAGGCCGTGATCTTGCCCTCGCCGCGCGGCTGGATCAGCGCAAAGCAGTCGCCGCCGATGCCGGTCGACTGCGGCTCGATCACGCCCAACAGCGCGCAGGCCGCGACCGCAGCGTCCGCGGCCGTGCCGCCGGCGCGCAGCACCTCGATCCCCGCCAGCGCAGCTAGAGGATGCGACGTCGCCACAATCGCGTTCTGGGCGTGGACCGTGGATCGGCCGGCGAGATGGAAATTCCTCATGCCAAATTGCTCGTCTCATCGTTGTATGCAGCGTTTGCCTCGCAAGACGCGAGGCGATTTCGCCGGGGTTCTTGGCACATTCGAGCCCAACTCGGCAATGGCTCCGCAGGCTGATCGCCCCCCGCGAAAGCGCGTACCCCATGCCGCGTAGTCCTCTCAACGGCGCGAGGATGCTCAACAGCCGCTCTGACGATCGGAGGCCCTTGGTTAACGGTTCCCGATCGCGCTTGATCTGGCCCGCTTGTCCGGGATAACGACGATTTCGTGCGGGCTTTCCTCCCCGTGACCCGCCTGCTAAATCAGCACGATGCCTTATAAGGTCGCCGCCTTCTATCAATTCGCCGCCCTGCCGGATTTTCGCGAGCTGCGCGAGCCGCTTTCCGCGATCTGCGCCGGCCTTGGGTTGAAAGGCAGCGTGCTGCTGGCGCATGAGGGCATCAACGGCACGCTCGCAGGCCCCGCCGACGGCATCGCCGCGCTGCTCGAAGAGCTGCGGCACGGTGCGCTGTTCGGCGGCAGGTTGAACAACCTTGAGCTGAAATTCTCGCACGCCGCGGCGATGCCTTTCGCGCGTCTCAAAGTCCGTCTCAAAAGGGAGATCGTCACCTTCGGCGACGCCGACGCCGATCCGACGCGGCAGGCCGGCATTTATGTCGAACCGGCCGAATGGAACGCGCTGATCGAGGCGTCCGACACGCTTGTGATCGACACCCGCAACGCATTCGAGGTGGCGATGGGCTCCTTTGAAGGCGCGCTCGATCCGAAGCTCGCGAGCTTTGGGCAGTTCAAGGATTTTGCCGCGCGCCATCTTGATCCCAGAACGCATCGCAAGATCGCGATGTTCTGCACCGGCGGCATCCGCTGCGAAAAGGCCAGCGCACATCTGCTCGGGCGCGGCTTTGAGCAGGTCTATCACCTCAAGGGCGGCATCCTCAGATATCTGGAAGAGGTGAGCGAGCTTGAAAGCCGCTGGCGCGGCGAGTGTTTTGTATTCGACGAACGCGTGGCGCTCGGTCATGGCTTGCGCGAGCGCGGCGAAAAACGGCTTGCCCAGGATTTTGTCCGAGAATTTGCCCATGAATGAGCTCAAGGAACTCAGCAACAGGATTGACGCGCTCGAAGCCCGTTTGACGTTTCAGGACGACACCATCGAGGTGCTGAACCAGACCATCACGATGCAGTGGCAGACGATCGACACGCTGACACGCCAAGTCGGCCTCCTCAACGAGCGGCTGCGGGAAGCTGAAGCCGGCGCGTTGCGCCCTTCGAACGAGCCGCCGCCGCACTATTGAGTGTTAGAGCATGATCCGGAAAAGTGGGCACCGGTTTTCCGAAAAGATCATGCTCAAACAAAAAGGATAGAGCGAGATGACGATTCGAAGAAAAGTCATCACGCTCTAGCGCAATCGAGCTGGCGGATACGGCGTCAGCTCAGCTCGCCCATTTGCGCGGAGGCGCGACGGGCGGCATGGTCACGACCTCGCCCTCGATGAGCAGCCGATCGCGCCCACCGTCTTTCGCGGCGTAGAGCGCACGGTCGGCGGCTTCGACCAGCGATGAGATGCAGCATTCATCGCGTGGAGTTCTCCAGAACCAGGAAAAAATCCCACGCACGTCTTATTTATCCTTGAAGTGCCGCATGTGAAACGCCCACCGGCATCCCGCACTGCTACGGGAGATCGTTGCAAATATCGGCAGGCCTGACAGCGTGGTTAAATTCACGCTCCCGTGTTCCAATACGTCGAACGCCGCGCCGATGAACTATCGAAATACGGCCAGCACCTTGTCCCAGAGCGACGTTGCTTTGTCTTCGCTCTCGGTGCCTTCGTTCTCGGTGTCCTCGGTCTCCGACGACGAGAGCGATGGCGCTGCGGTGCTGGACAGCGATGGCTGTGTGGCGCTGACCGGATCGGACGCCGGAAAACTGTCGATCAGTCCGGCCTCCAGTCTCGCGTGCATCTCCTGATCGGACGCCGCGGCCTCGCGGGGATCGGCGGCATGTTTGTCGTGAGGGGCGGGATCGAATTTCTCAGCCATGATAAGCCTCCATGGCGAAACAACGTCCCCCATTCCCTGGGGTTCCCGTCACTGTTGGCCAAGCCCGCGCCGGCGGTGTATCAGGGTGGCGCCGCTTGAGCACGATGATTTCAGGAGAAATCGTCGCCCACCCCGCATCAAGTGCGGGGCAGGCTTTTTCCGGATCATGCCCTAGATGCCGCAGGAACATCCATTGACCGAACAGATCCTCGCAAAACCCTTTCTCGACGTGCTCCGCGGGCAAAGGGAACTCGTGCCGCCGATCTGGATGATGCGGCAGGCTGGCCGCTATCTGCCGGAATATCGCGAGGTCCGCGCCAAGGCCGGCGGCTTCCTCGATCTGTGCTTCACCCCGGAGTTCGCCACCGAGGTCACGCTGCAGCCGATCCGCCGTTTCAATTTTGATGCCGCGATCATCTTCTCTGACATTCTCGTGATCCCTTACGCGCTCGGCCGCGCGGTCCGCTTCGAGGTCGGCGAAGGCCCGAGGCTCGATCCCCTCGATACGCCGGACAAGATCGCGACGCTGAAACCCGACGCCGACTTCAGCAAGCTCGAACCGGTCTTCGAAGCGTTGCGCCGCGTGCGAGCGGAGCTCGCTCCGAAGATCGCGCTGATCGGCTTCTGCGGCGCGCCGTGGACGGTTGCGACCTACATGGTCGCAGGGCAAGGCACGCCGGATCAGGCGCCCGCGCGGATGTTGGCGTATCGTCACCCCGAGGCGTTCGCGACGATCATCGACGCGCTGGTCGAGAACTCGATTGAATATCTCGTCGGGCAATTGAAGGCCGGCGCCGACGTGCTGCAGATCTTCGACACCTGGGCCGGCGTGCTGCCGCCGCGCGAATTCCAGCGCTGGTCGATCGAGCCGACCCGCCGCATCGTCAAGGGCGTGCGCGCAAGAGTGCCTGATGCGAAGATCATCGGCTTTCCCCGCGGCGCCGGCGCGCTGTTGCCGGCCTATGTCGATGCGACCGGCGTCGATGCCGTCAGCATCGACTGGGCGGCCGAACCGTCCTTGATTCGCGAGCGGGTGCAGAGCAAGGTCGCCGTTCAAGGCAATCTCGATCCGCTCGCGCTGATCGCCGGCGGCACAGCGCTCGATCGCGCGATCGACGATGTGCTCGAGAACTATGGGAGAGGCCGGCTGATCTTCAACCTCGGCCACGGCATTTTGCCGGAAACCCCGATCGCGCATGTCGAGCAGATGATCCGGCGGGTTAGGGACTACAGAAGCTGATATCAGCATCAACGGTCGTCATACCCGCGAAAGCGGGTATCCAGTAATCGCCAGCTCGCGTTTGATCGGAGGCATCGCGGCGTACTGGATCATCCGCTTTCGCGGATGATGACATCGGAAATTGCCGAAAAGGATCACGACCTCACCTCGGCCGGCTGCGCTCGATGATATCGGCGGCACCCTTCTGCAACAGCTCCAGCCCGACCGTGCGGCCGAGTTCGCGCGGTCGATCAGCGGGACCCGAGCGCGATGCCTCGATGAAGAGCTGGCCCGCCTCATCCAGCACCGAGGCGGTCAGCGACATCTCCATGCCTTCGATCGTGGCAAATCCCGCGATCGGCGAGTTGCAATGGCCGTTCAGCACCCACAGCACCTCGCGCTCGGCGTCGGCGCAGGCATGGGCCGCTGGATCGTCGATCAAAGCGAGCAGGCGCCGGGTCTCCCAATCGCGCGCGGCGCATTCGACCGCGACAATGCCCTGCCCTACCGCCGGCAGCATGTCGGCCATCGGAAACTCGTAGGCGATACGGTGAGCGAGGCCGACGCGCTCGAGCCCGGATCGCGCCATGATCAGCGCATCCGCCGGCCCCATCGCCCCGCCGTCCGGCAAACGCTGCTTCTCGCCATTGTCGAGCTTGCGCACGCGCGTATCGGCGGCGCCGCGAAAATGAATCACCTCGACCTCGGGGAACATCCGTCGCGCATAAGCCGCGCGCCGCACGGCGTTGGTGCCGATCTTGAAGCCCTTGCCGCGCGATTGCTTCAGGGCATCGACCGTCACGCCGGTCCGCAGCACCAGCGCGTCGCCGGGCGGATCGCGCGACAAGGTGGCGCCGATGACAAGCCGAGGGGTATCCTCATTGCCCGGCATGTCCTTGAGCGAATGCATCGCGGCGTGAAGCTTTCCTTCCAAAACCGCGTCGCGGATTTGAGCCACGAACGCGCCGCCCTTGCCGCCATGCGGCAACAGCTTGCTGACCTGATCGGTATCGCCGGTGGTCTCGAACTTGACGATCTCGACATCGATGCCGGGAACGGCCGCGCCAAGCCGGCGCGCGATCTCTTCCGTCTGCGCCAGCGCCATCGTGCTCTTGCGGGTGCCGATCCGAAATCGAGTTGTCACTGGTCGCGCTCCGCTTTCACCGCGCATCCTCCAAGATCATGTCGGAAGCCTTTTCGGCGATCATGATGGTGGGCGCGTTGGTGTTGCCCGACATCAGGTCCGGCATGATCGAGGCATCGACCACGCGCAAACCCTCGATGCCGCGAACCTTCAGCCGCTGATCGACCACGGCCAAGGGATCGTTGCCCATCCGGCAGGTCGAGGTCGGATGATAGACCGTGCTGCCGGTCTTGCGGCAAAAATCCAACACGTCCTCGTCGCTGGTCACCTTCGAGCCCGGATAGACCTCTTCGGTGCTATACGGTCTTAGGGCGGTCGCGGCCAGAATCTTGCGCAAGATCCGAATGCCGTCGATGAAGGCGGCGCGGTCGGTCTCGGTTGCCAGATAATTGATGCGGATTTCCGGCGGAAGGCTTGGATCGGCGCTTCTGATCTTCAGCGAGCCGCGGCTCTCGGGCCGCAACTGGCAGACAGACGCGGTGAAACCGGAAAACGGATGCAGCTTCTCACCCATCTTGTCGGTCGAGAACGGGATGAAGTGGATCTGGATATCCGGCGTCGCCAGACGAGGACTGGTCTTGAAGAACGCGCCTGAGGTGCCCGCGGCGATCGTCAGCGGCCCCCTGCGAAGGGCTGCATACTGCACGCCGGCCATCATCTTGCGGACGGGATGATTGACGATGTCGTTGAGCGTGATGGGCTCTGCGCAACGCATCACGACGCGGACCTGCAGATGATCCTGCAGATCGCTGCCGACGCCGGGCGCATCGAGCACGACGTCGATGCCGTGCGTCTTCAACAGCTCCGCCGGTCCGACGCCCGAGAGCTGCAACAGTTGCGGCGAGTTATAGGCGCCGCTCGAAACCAGGATTTCCTTGCGCGCCCGCGCGATTGCCACACGGCCATTCTGCCGGTATTCGACGCCGCGCGCGCGGCGTCCCTCGAACACCAGGCGCTGCGCGAGCGCGGACGTCTCAATGTGCAGATTGCCGCGGCCCTTCGCCGGGCGCAGATAAGAGAACGCGCTGCTCGCCCGCCGGCCGCGCCGCGTCGTGGTCTGGAAAAATCCGGCGCCCTCTTGCGTGGCACCGTTGAAGTCCGGGTTGAAGGGAATGCCGGTTTCGACCGCCGCCTTCACGAAGGCCTCCGAGAGCGGATCGGCGTGACGCCAGTCGGACACCGATAGCGGGCCGTCGACGCCGTGATATTCGTCAGCGCCGCGCACCTGGTTTTCTGCCTTCTTGAAATAGGGCAGCACGTCATCAAAACCCCAGCCGACATTGCCGCGCTGCCGCCAGCGGTCGTAATCCTCGTGCTGGCCGCGCACATAGAGCAGGCCGTTGATCGAGCTCGATCCGCCCAACACCTTGCCGCGCGGCTGAAACACCTGCCGCCCGCCCAAGCCCGGTTCTGGTTCGGTCTGATACATCCAGTTGACGGTCTTTTCCTTGAACAACTTCCCGTAGCCGAGCGGGACGTGAATCCAGATGTTAGTGTCCTTCGGTCCCGCCTCCAAGAGCAGCACCGAATGCCTGCCGTCGGCGCTCAGGCGATTGGCCAGCACGCAGCCGGCCGAGCCTGCACCGACGATGACGTAATCGAATTCGGAAGCGCCGTGATTGTTGTTCATTGTTTCCCCCGCGCGCGCACGCCGGCCGTCCGTTGGAAAAAAGAGGTAGCGGGCGCGTCAGACAGGGTCAATTGCAAAAAGCCGATTTCCGATTGACGATCAAGCACGTCAACAGCGAATATGAATCACATAATATGGAGGAAACATAACAATGAGGCTCTCTCGCCGCCACGCTTTGGCGTCGCTGGTCGCGGCCGTCCTGCTGGCCGCTCCGCTCGCCGCTCACGCCGAGACCATCCGCGTGGGGTTGCCCACCAAGACCTACTGGCCCACCACCGTCGCCGAAACCGCGGTGCGGCAAAAGCTGTTCGAAAAGGAAGGCATCAGCGCGGAACTGACGATCTATCGCAGCGGCGCCGAGACGTTTGAAGGCTTGGCGGCGGGCGCCGCCGACATCATCCTCGATCCGCCTTCGCTGGTGTCGGCGGGCCGCAAGAAAGGCGTGATGTCGAAGATCGCCGCGAACGCGTCGATGGGCAGTTTCGGCTGGCAGTTGATGGTGCCGGCGAAATCGACGCTGGACGTCAAGGATCTCAACGGCAAGAAGGTCGCGATCACGGCGGCGGGATCAGGCTCCGATCTACTGGCGCTATGGACCATCCAGGACAAGAAGATCGACTTCACCCGCGTGCCGGTCGGCGGCGGCGGCCTCGTGCCGAACCTCTTGGCAGGCAACGTCGACGCCGCGGTGGTCTATTCGCCGTTGAGCTTCCAGATTTTGAAATCGGGCGAAGCGCGCACCATCCTGGATTACGCCTCCGCCGTGCCACCGAACCTCACCGCCGGGTGGATCGTGCTCGACAAGTTCGCGCAGGACAAGCCCGCGGTGGTGCAGAAGACGCTCAACGCGCTTTATGGCGCGGTGCAGTTCATGCGCAGCAATCGCGACGTCACGGTGAAGCTGATCGCCGATCTCTACGAGATGCCGCCGGAGATCGCCACGCTCGAATACGACAACACCATCATGAAGCTCGAGACCGACGGCAACATGGCAGCGGAGAATGTCATGGCCGCCACGCAACTATCGCTTGACCTCGCCAAGCTCGGCGGCCTGAAGGATATCGTGCCGACTGAGGATGTGATCTCGACGCAGTTCAAGCCGGTCCCGACCAAGCCCTGAAGATACGCGACGATGGCCAGTCACCTCGCAATCAGAATCGCCCGCGCCGCGATCGTGGTCGCGATCTTCGTCGCATGGGAGGCGCTGTCGCGGACGGGCGTGGTCAATCCACGGCTGTTGCCTTCGGCGTCCGATACGCTCTCGACCTTGGCCGAACTGCTGCGGCGCACCAGCATACGCAACGATCTCTTGGCAACCGCGAGCGAAGTCTTGGCGGCGTTCGCGCTCGCGGTCCCCTTCGGCTGCCTGATCGGCTTTCTGATCGCGGAAAACCGCTATTTCGCCGAGGTGATGAAGCCACTGTTGTTCTTCGCTTTCTCGATTCCGAAGTCGATCTTTCTGCCGATGTTCATCCTGGTGTTCGGCGTGGGCTTCGCCGAGAAGGTCGGATTCGGCTTCTTCTCCACGATCTTCATTGTCATCATGTCGACGACGACGGCGGTTGAGTCGGTCAAGACAGAGTATCTGACGGTCGCCCGCTCCTATGGCGCGACCAGCGCACAGACCGCGTTCCGCGTCTATCTGCCGAGCATGCTGCCGGTGCTCTTGGAAGCGTTGCGGATCTCCATGATCTTCAACCTGACGGGAGTCATTCTCGCCGAGATGTACGCCTCGCGCGACGGCATCGGTCACCAGATCGCGACCTGGGGCGAGAATTTCCAGATGAGGCAGCTCCTGGCTGGCGTCGTCATGATCGCCAGCATCGCGATCGCCTTCAACGAAATGATCAGATGGGTGGAAACGCGATGCAGCCACTGGCGAACGTAACGCCGCTGAAGCCGGCCGCGCACGCAGGCGCGATCCAGATCGATCGCGTCGGCCAGGTCTTCAAGACCTCGACGCAGGACGTGGTCGCGCTGTCGGATGTCTCGCTCGACATCAAGCCGGGACGTTTCGTCGTGCTGGTCGGGCCGAGCGGGTGCGGCAAGTCGACACTGTTGATGATGCTCGCGGGCTTGCGGCAGCAAACTACCGGCACCATCCTGATCAACGGTGCGCCGATCCCCAAACCCGATCCCGACCGCGTCGGCGTGGTGTTCCAGGAGGCGAGCCTGTTTCCCTGGCTGACCGCGGAAGAGAATGTCGAATTTCCGCTGGCGCTGCGCGGTGTTGCCAAGGCCGAGCGCCGCGTGAAAGCGCAAGATGCGCTCAGGCTTGTGGGCCTGGACGGTTTCGGCAAGCGCCATCCGCATGAGCTCTCCGGCGGCATGAAGCAGCGCGTCTCGATCGCGCGCGGCCTGGTGCAGGATCCGCCGGTGCTGTTGATGGACGAGCCGTTCGCCGCGCTCGACGAGCAGACGCGCATGACCATGGGCGATGAGCTGCTGCGCATCTGGGCCGCCACTGGCAAGACCGTGGTGTTTGTCACCCATAGCCTTAACGAAGCCGTCTATCTTGCCGACGAGGTCGCCGTGATGTCGGCGCGGCCGGGCCGCATCGTCGACCATCTGCAGATTCCGCTGCCGCGGCCGCGCACCTATGAGATGCTTTCGGGCGATGCGTTCGGGTCCTTGCGCGAGCGGATCTGGCGGCATATCCGGAAGTCGGCGTGAGGCAGCGATGAAAGCAACCACGCTCCGCCGGCTGATCGTAATCGCCCTCATCGCGCTGTGGGAGGTCTTGCCGCGCAGCGGTCTCGTCCCCGAACTGTTCCTACCGTCGCTGTCCTCGACGCTGACCGCGGGCTGGACCGAGGCGGGCGAATATCGCAACGCGCTTGCCACGACACTCTATGAGGTCGCGATCTCAATGGCCTTTGCCTGCGGCGGCGGCATTTTGCTCGGTGCGCTCGTCGCCAGCCTGCCGCGCCCACGCGTCCTGATCATGCCGATGATCTCCAGCCTCTACGCAGTGCCGCTCGTCATCCTTTATCCCGTGTTCACCGTATGGCTCGGCATCGGCTCAGAATCCAAGATCGCCTTCGCGTCGATCTATGGATTCCTGCCGACCATGCTTGCAACCGCCGCCGGCATTCAGACCATCGATCCGCAATTGTTGCTCGCTGCGCGCAGCATGGGTGCGACGTTGAGCCAGCGCCTGATCCGCGTCGTCGTGTTCGCGGGCGTGCTGCTCGTGCTCGCGATGGCGATCACGTTCAACGCCGCCATCCGCTGGATCGAACGCAAGGCGGCGATCTGGCGGACCGGAACACGCGGCGGTCAGCACGCCACCGAGGAGATCGCGGGCAGCACCCTGCAACCCGCGACCTGACAGCAAGAACAACAAGGAGAATACCGTGACCCTGCCCAAGCATCTGTTGCCGACGACCGTGGTCGGAAGCTATCCGCAGCCGGAATGGCTGGTCGATCGCGCCATGCTGTCGAAATCGGTGCCGCGCACGCGCATGCACGAGATGTGGCGGCTGCCGGAGGAGCACCTGGAGGAAGCGCAGGACGACGCCACCATCGTCGCGATCCGCGACATGGAGCGCGCCGGCATCGATATCGTCACCGACGGCGAAATCCGCCGCGAGAGCTATTCGAACCGCTTTGCCACCGCGCTCGAAGGCGTCGATGCCGACAAGCCCGCCATGATCCGCGCGCGATCGGGGCAGGAGACGCCGGTGCCGCGCGTGGTCGGACAGATCCGGCGCACCGGTCCGGTCGAGCGGCGCGACATGGAATTTTTGCGCAAGAACACCGATCGCGCCGCCAAGATCACCCTGCCCGGCCCGTTCACGATGAGCCAACAGGCCAAGAACGAGTATTATAAAGACGACGAGGAACTCGCGATGGCCTTCGCCGAAGCCGTCAACGCCGAGGCGCTTGATCTCGAAAAGGCCGGCGCCGACGTCATCCAACTCGACGAGCCCTGGGTGCGCAACAATCCGGAGCTCGCGCGCCGCTACGCGGTGAAAGCCATCAATCGCGCGCTTCAAGGCATCACGGTGCCGACGGTGGTGCATCTGTGTTTCGGCTATGCGGCGGTGGTTCCAGGCTCGACCAAGCCGGCCGGCTATTCGTTTCTCGCCGAGCTCGCCGATACCTCTGCCGAACAGATCTCGATCGAGGCCGCGCAGCCGAAGCTCGATCTCGGCGTGCTGAGCGATCTCTCATCGAAAAAGATCATGCTCGGCGTGCTCGATCTCGGCGATCCCCAGATTGAAAGCGTCGATATCGTCGCCGGCCGCATCCGCAATGGGTTGAAATATGTCTCGCCCGAAAGGCTGGTCCCGGCGCCCGACTGCGGCATGAAATACATGCCGCGCATGTCGCGTTCGGAAAACTGAAAGCGATGGCTGACGCGGCGGCCGTGGTGCGGAAGGAACTCGGCTAGAGGTCGAGCACCAGCCGGCCGGAGTCCGAACCTGCAACACACACCATTAAATACCGCTCCCGCTCATAGCGCGACAGAATGCGGTCGCCGTGGACCGGCTTGCCGTCGAGCCAACCGACCTTGCAGGCGCTGCAAATCCCGCCGCAGCAGGAGGTCGGCACCGCGATGCCAAACTCCTGCAGCGCCGCCAGCATGCTTTGGCCGGCGCGAACCGGAATCTCGGCTTGAGAACACGCCAGCGCAATCGTGTAGGGTTTCGCATCGGGATCGACCGCAAACTTCTGTGCGATAAATCGCTCGACACGGACGCGCTCGTCCGGCCAGTCCGCGGTCGCGCGTTCAAAGTTGCGGATCATGCCTTCCGAGCCGGAACAGCCTGCCGCCGTGCAGGGCATCGCCTTGCCAAGCAACGCGCCGATATCCGGACGGCCTCCCTCCGAGGTGTCGGCACGGGATCGAAAGCCTTGTTGCTTCCAGCAAGGTCTCGCCGAGCCAGAACCTGCGGCCGACGAGATGATTGAGCGGCACGCCCTCGACCGTCACGTTGCGCCTGTGCTCCGGGGGACCAAGCTCGATCTTGGCGTCGCGCTTCAGCGCAACGAGGGTCTCAAGCTCGAACAACGTCACCTGCCGCCCTTCCTCCGGCTTATGCGAATGGAATCCCTCTTCGCGGCCGATCATGTAGCGATCCCCTTCGATGCCCTTTCCGGCGATCAGGGTCACGGCAGGCACCTACCGCATCGGCAGAGGCGTCAGGTCAATTCCTTGTTCGCCATCTCGGGCGCGATGTAAGTCGCAGTCGCGGTGATCATCGCACACATCATCAGGAAAACCGACACCGGCCAGGTCTTCCCGCCGCTCCAGGCCATCAGCGAGGCGGCGATTAGGGGAGTCAATCCACCGCTCAAGGCCGCGCCGACCTGGAAGCCCAGCGAGGCGCCACTATAGCGCAGGCGCGCCGTGAACAGCTCCGAATACCAGGGCGCACCGATGCCGAACATCACCATCTGGCCAAAGCTGATCGCGATGACGATGGTGATGACGACAATCGTCGGATCGCGGGTATCGAGCAGCCAGAACAGCGGAAACGCAAACAATGCGGAGAATAAGCAACTGGAATAGAACATCGCCTTGCGGCCGAAGCGATCCGACAGCCAGCCGAAAGTCGGGATCGCAAACAGCGCCACGAGCGATGACGCAAATGCCCCGTTGAGCACCAGCGCGCGCGACAACCCCAGATTCGCCGTCGCATAGGACATCACGAAGACGCCGCCGATGCTCGCATAGGCGATCTCCGAGATTTTCAGTCCGACGGCGGTGAAGAACGGCCGGCGATGGTGCTTGAATATTTCGACCAGCGGCAGCCTCGCCACCTCATTCTTCGCCTTGACCCGCAGGAAGGCCGAGGTTTCCTCCATGCGGAGCCGGATATAGAGACCGACACCGACCAGCAGGACCGAAATCAGGAACGGAATTCGCCAGCCCCAGGCGAGAAAGTCGCTCTCCGGCAGGTGTGCGACCAGCGCGAACATCCCGATAGCGGCAAGGTTGCCGACGGGATTGCCGATCTGCACCATGCTCCCCAAAAGACCCCGCCGGTGCGTCGGACAATTCTCAACCACCATCAGAACCGCCCCGCCCCATTCGCCGCCGAGGCCGATGCCCTGCAGAAAGCGCAAGGCAACCAGCAGGACCGGCGCGGCAACGCCGATCTGCTGATAGGTCGGCAACAATCCGATCAGGAAGGTGCCGAGGCCCATCACGATGATGGTCACCGCCAGCATGGCCTTGCGGCCGACGCGATCGCCGTAGTGGCCGAAGATCGCAGCGCCAAGCGGCCGCGCCAGGAAGCCGACGGCATAAGTGCCGAACGCCGCGATCGTCGCCAGCGCCGCATCGCCCGCGGCAAAGAAGATCTTGTTGAACACCAGCGCGGTCGCGGCGCCGTAGATCAGAAAGTCGTACCACTCCACCGCCGTGCCGATGACGCTCGACCACACGATCCGTCGCAAGCCGACCGTCGTGTCTAGGATGATTTCGATATCGGCGTGATCGGCAATGGCCATTGATCTCTCCATGAATTCCAAGACACGAAGACTGAGACACGAAGACTGAGACCTGAAGACCGACGGTCCCGAGCCACTTTCTCCCTCACGGCGTGTTCGCGGCGCCGGCGTTGAGGTTCACAGGCGCTCGCACGAACGATCATGTTTACTGTTGGAAATCAACGACACAAAACCGGGCAAACGCCGCACGAAGCGGCAGAAAGCCCGCAGTGCCGCATTTCGCGCCAGTTTCCCGAAATAACAGGCCCATTTTGCCTACTATATCCTCGTCTACGCCCGAAATTTCTGCCATGGTGTTTTCTGACAGAGATCAATTGCCGCCTCTTGTCTAGGCAGATGTCGCGGGCAACGGCGTTCGCCGAACTGGCGGATTGATCTTATCTGTTGCAGAAGCGGGCTAGAGCATGATCCGGAAAAAGCCTGCCCCGCACTTGATGCGGGGTGGCTACCGGTTTTCCCTCGCGACAAACGCGGAACGCGTTTGCGCGGAGATCATGCTCGAACAAAAAGATAGAGCGAGATGACGATTCGAAGAAAAGTGATCACGCTCTAGGGCCGTTCGAGGTCACGCCGGGAGACTGAGCTTGCTTGACGTCAGTAAGGCCACCGGGGTCGGAGGCAACATCCGTCAATTGCGAATGGCCAAGGGCCTGACGCTTGATCGGCTCGCGAGCCTGAGCGAGTTGACCAGGGGATATATTTCCCTGGTCGAAAGGGGCTTGAAGATTCCCTCGATCGCAGCGCTGCTGCGATTGGCGGCGGCGCTCAAGGTCAACGTCACCTACTTCTTCGATCCCAATTCAGAACCCGCGGCACGCTACACGCTGTTTCGTCAGCAAGATCGCAGCACGCCAAAGGACGCAGGGTTCGAGCTGATCGCGCTCGCCGCCGGGCGGACGGGCAAGATGATGGAGCCTTTCCTGATGAGTCCGCCGCTGAAATCGGCATTCCGCGCGTCTCATGCCGGCGAGGAGATGCTGTTCGTCGTCCAGGGCCGGATCGCGATCAAGCTCGACGGCGAAGAACTGACCTTATCGAAGGGCGACTGTCTGTATTTTTCCGGCGAGACACCGCACGAGGTGCGAAGCCTGGGACGGCAGCGGGCCGAGATATTGGTCGTCGTTGCGCAGAGTCAAACCGCGCTCAGCGAGTAACTGCGCCGAGGTTTTCGGAAAGACATCCGTTAGGGCGTGATGACTTTTCTTCGAATCGTCATCTCGCTCTATCTTTTGTTTAAGCATGATCTCCGCGCAAACGCGTTCCGCGTTTGTCGCGAGGGAAAACCGGTACCCACCCCGCATCAAGTGCGGGGCAGGCTTTTTTCGGATCATGCTCTAGGGACGAACAACCGGACTGGTATTCGGCGCGGGCGCCTGCTCGATCGCGGCCTGTTCCGGCAGTTTCTCTCCATGCACGACCAGCGGCCGTCCGATCCAGAGCGGATCGGCAAGATGGTCCCGGCGCGGGTTCGTCGTGTTGGGGTGGACCAGAATGCTTAAGCTGCCATGATTGAGCATCAGCCAAGGCACCAGTTCGGAAAAGACCTCCGACGCAAAGGCGACCTGGTACATGGCCTGATCGTGGGGGCCGACCTTCACGTCGTGCCAGCGCCCGAGCGTGACCGAGAAGCGTTCGCTCATCCAGGTACGCAACCGCTCGGCCTCGGGCCGGCTTGTCGCGGGATCGTAATAGACGTGAGCATGGAAGCTCGCGATCTCGCTGATGGGCCGCGGGGTGCCATTCGCCACATCCGGCATGTCGATATCCCTTCGCAATCCTGGTCCGGAGCGCCGCAGTGACGAAGCCGCCGCTGGCTTACGGACCCGCGCGAAAATTGTCCGATATTTTGGATATGGATGCTACCTCGAAAGCGCCGGCGATCGTGAGCGCGGGGCCGACCCAAGGCCTGCCCCGCACCGGGTTCAATGCGGCAACGCGTCGAGCAAGGGCCGGGCGAGATGCAAAATCTCATAAGTCTCCTCGCCCTCGGCACTCTTCGGCTCGTTTTCCAACACGCGGATCCGCGTGAGCGTCCAGTTGTTCGCGTCCACGCCGACGGCGGCGGCGACCGTGCCTGATTGTTCCGCGGTCTCGCGGTTTCGCACGATTTCGGCGGCGAACTCCGCCGTCAGATCGGCGTCGCGCGGAATGGCCCGCTCTTGCCTGGTGGCGAAGCGGGCGAGGTGCCCTGCTCCCTTGCGCGCATCCAGCGCAAATCGCGTTTCAATCGCGGGCCGCCCAAAACTGTCGGTCACCGCCTTGAAGCGGTCGCTTATCAGGAAGTCGCGAAAGGCTTCGTCCTTCCGCCAGAGATAAAGCGAGGAATAATCGTTGGCGATCGCCCCAAGGCGGCCGCGCTCGCGCAACAGGAAGCCCTTGAAGTGAAGTTCGGGAAGCGCATCCCAGAGCGGACCGCGTTCCTTGGCGCGCTTGCGGATGATTCCAAGGTCGTAGTCGGCCGGCAGCCGATGGGCGTAATGGGCAATGATCATGGTGGGCCTCAAGTCTTATCCGGTGCGTATTGCGCGATGCCGTTGCCGAACGACCAGTTCTCGCGCGCGACTTCGACCAGGTTGATGAACACGTCTTCCGGCCGCAGCCCGGGATTGTCCTTCAGCTTCTCGACAATCCGCCGATAGAACGCCTTCTTCTGCTCCGGGGTCCGCGTCTTGCTGACTGTGATCTGAATCATGACCAGATCATCGCTGCGCGCGATGCCGAGATAGTTGGCGCCGTAGCTGAAATCCGGCGCGTCGTGCTCGGTGATCGTCATGAAGCGGTCTTCCTCGGGCACGTCGAACACCTCGCGCATCGCGCGGTAGATGCCATCGAGGATCGCCTGACGGTAAGTGGCGGGCTTGCCCCGCCTGAGAGAAACGCGTGTCAGCGGCATGGTTAGATCTCCTTGCGTTGGAATCGACTGCTGCAGAGATAGGCTCTCCTTGACCATTGAGAAACGATATGAAATGTTATTTCAATGATTTAACTTTGCAATGATTGGCGAAACCCATGAAGGCGTTGGACATCGAGGCGGTGCAGGCCTTCGTCCTGACCGCGGATATGAAGAGTTTCACCCGCGCGGCAGAAGCGATGGACACCACGCAGTCGGCGGTCAGCCTGAAGATCAAACGGCTGGAGGATGGGCTCGGCCGCAGGCTTCTGGAACGAACGCCGCGGCTGGTACGGCTGTCGGCCGACGGCAGCGCGTTCCTCGGGCCGGCGCGAACGCTGGTCGCCGCCCATCATGGCGCGGTCGACTCCTTCGGCCTGGAGCGGCGGCGGCTCGGGGTCGGGATCAGCCATCACATCGTTGGCGCCGAGCTGCCGCTCTTGCTCAAGCGGATGGGCAGCGCCGAGCCGGGGCTTGTGCTCGAAATACGGGTATCGACCTCGCGCGAGGTGCTCGACGAATTCGATCGCGGCATCGTCGACGCGGCGATCGTGTTACGCCATGACAACCGCCGCCGCGGCGGCGAGACCATTCTTGAAGAAACGTTTGGCTGGATGGCCGCGCCGGATTTCGAGCATCACCCCGGACAGCCGCTGCGTCTGGCGACGCAGGCGGAACCATGCAGCGTGCGCAGCATGGCAATCGACGCGCTCAATGCGGCTGGCATCGCCTGGACCGAGGTCTTCGTCGGCGGCGGCGTCGCCACGACGGGCGCTGCGGTCTCAGCCGGCCTCGCCGCCGCGGCGCTCAGCCGCCGTGTCGCGCCGCCCGGAACGATCGATGTGGGCGCGCGGTTCGAGCTGCCGCCGCTTCCCTCGCGCGACGTGGTGCTGCATTCGAACATCACCGACCGCCGCACCAAGAGCTCGCTCAAGACGCTCGCCGCGACGATCCGCGCCGCCGCGAATTCTTAAGAGCAGCATCCCGAAGGCGTGCCCTTGCGCTGCGACCCCGATGGGTGGGCGCCGGGCGGGATGATGAACTCTGAAGACATCGTACCCTGGGCGCGACACAACTTTAGATAAAAGCTCTTAACTATATGCACGCAACAGCACGTTGGACGGAAAATGAACACAGAATCGCCCACTCTTCTTTACGTTGCTGACAAAAACTTGAATAAGCTACGGGCGAACGAAAGATAAAAAGTTGTGGTTGCGTCCACAGGTTGTGGAAGCGTGGCAGCGCGAAGGCGAGGCGTTCCACATGTTGGTAGGAAGCCAATGCCGCTTGATCCGAGCGGAGGGGTCGTTTCGGGTCCGCGGAAGCGTGATTCCGCCAGTAGCGGAGCGCGTAAGAGAGTCTCTACGCGCCGGGCGCGTGTTTTCGCAGCCTTTTTTGCGCGTCACGGCCGAGCCTATCGCCCCTGTCGCCAACAATCGAACACAACTTTTGAGAGCAAACGCTCGCTGCAACGCGGCGCGCCACGGTTTCCAGTGGCGGATCGAGCCCCCCTCACCCAAAGCGCGAAAGCCCTTCGCCCTCACGCCGCACATCGGCTGACAGGAGGTTAGTGATGAGTTCCCCGATCCGGGATGACGATGCCAACAAAGAGTTCACGCCCGACTCGAAGATGTCCGATTCGCCTTGGGCGAGCGAGGAACAACGGCAGGACGAGACGCTGCGCCTGCAAGAGGAGGTGATCGCGGCAGCCCAGCGGCTCGAGCGCCAATCTCTTAGCGAACCGCAGGGCGTGTCCCAAGGTTCCCAGGGCTCGGGGTTCCGGGAACGCGTGCCGCTGCAACTGCAAACCGCTCGCCCGAGATTCGAACTGGCCAAGATTCGTCAGAACGAGAACAGGTTCAGTCTCCAGGAATCGCCGCGGGGGATTTGGGCGTCGGCGCTTGACCCCGTATCCATGCCGCTGCCTCCGCAAGAGAAGATAACCTTGGGGAGCCCGGGGATGGTGGTCGGACTCGTGGGCGCGGTCGGCGTGGCCGCCGCCGTTGCCCTCGTTGTCGTACACACCATGCAATTTGTGCCGGCGAGCCCGGTCGCGTCCGCCGAACCAAGATCGGGAAACCAGTCCTTCGCCGCGGTCGTGGACAACCTGCCACGGATCGCGTCGGCCGAGGCCAAGGTGCAGCCCACCGAACTGGCCGCCGCGGCAACGGCTTCCGTGCTTGCGGCCGTGCCGGCCAGCGACGTCGCCCTTGCGAAGCCGTCGGTCATGGCTCCGCAGCCGCCGCCCACGGTCGAGGCTGCAAAGGTTGAGCTGGCGAAGTCCGAGCCCGCGCCGACGCCGCCAACCGCGATCCCGGAATCTCGGCCGGCGGATAATCTGTCGCGCGACGACATCGCGTCGCTGCTCAGACGCGGTCAGGACCTGGTCACGGCGGGCGATATCGCCAGCGGTCGCCTGTTTCTGATGCGCGCCGCGCAGGCCGGCAATGCGGACGCCTCGCTTGCGCTCGCCAGCACGTACGATGCCGCCGTGCTTGCAAGTCTCAGAACAGTTGGCGTGCAGCCCGATCCGGCAAAGGCCCGCGCGTGGTACACGAGGGCGGCGGAGCAAGGATCGTCGGAGGCCAAGCGACGCCTGCAGCAATCGGCCTTGCGCTAGAACATGATCCGGAAAAGGGGGTACCGGTTTTCCCTCGCGACAAACGCGGAACGCGTTTGCGCGGAGATCATGCTCAAACAAAAAGATAGAGCGAGATGACGATTCGAAGAGAAGTCATCACGCTCTAGAGGCCGCGCATCGATCCAACGGGGACGACAGCTGGAAGCGAATTCCATCATTGAATGAATGCTGAGGCTCACCTGGGGACAGGAGGAGCCGCAGCAGAACCGCTATGGCGCAAAATGGGGGATAGGATGCGAACCGTTATCGACATGCTTTGGCACGCCTTGGATCGCGTGCCGTCCGTGAGCCGTGCAAATTGCCGGCCGCGTGGATCGGGGCAACGCAAGGTGGCGGGCCCGCTCCAACTTGCGGTTTTGGCCATTGCCCTTGCGCTGGGCGCAGCCTCCACCGCCCGAGCCGCGAACGGTGAAATCCGGATCGGCAACACCATTCCCTACAGCGGACCGGCCGCCGCCTACGGCATCATCGGCAAGACGATTGCCGCCTTCTTCAACAGGATCAACGATCAGGGCGGCATCAACGGCCGCAGGATCAGCTTCATCTCCTACGACGACAGCTACAACCCGCAGCAGACGATGGAGCTGACGCGGAAGCTGGTGGAAGAGGACAAGGTCCTGCTGATTTTCGCAAGCCTCGGCACGGCGCCGAACGCGGCGGCGCGGCCCTATCTCAACTCCAACAAGGTTCCCCAGTTGTTCGTGTCGACGGGCTCGTCGATGTGGGACAATCCGAAGGAATTCCCTTGGACCATGGGATTCCAGCCGAGCTATCAGACCGAGGGGCATGTCTACGCGCAGTATCTGTTGGAGACGCATCCGCGCGGCGGCAAGATCGCCATCCTCTATCAGGACGACGATTTCGGCAAAGACTATGTCAAGGGCATGAAAGACGGGCTCGGCGGCAAGATCCAGATCGTCGCCGAGGCCCCCTACAAGGTCACCGACGCCAACGTCAACCAGCAGCTCGCCACGCTCAAGGCCTCCGGCGCCGACATCCTGTTCGACGTGACCACCCCGAAATTCGCGGCGATGGCGATCCGTCGGGTCGGAGAGATTGGCTGGAAACCCGAGCACATCATCTCGACGGTCTCCGAATCGATCACGGCTGTGATGCAGCCTGCCGGCTTGCAGAATTCCGAAGGCGTCCTGTCGGCTGGCTACTATCTGGAGGGAGACGACACGGCGATCGGCAACGATCCGGGCTATCGCGACTACGCAGCTTTCATGGACCGCTATATGCCCGACGTCAGCAAAAGCAACGGCCTCACCGTGTTCGGTTACGTGATCTCGAACGCCATGGTCGAGGTGTTGAAGAAATGCGGCGATGATGTCTCCCGCGAAAACGTGATGAAGCAGGCCGCCTCGCTCAAGGGCGTAAAACTTCCGATGCTGGCCCCGGGCGTCGAGGCCAATACCAGCGCGGCCGATTACGCGCCGCTCGAGCAGATGCAGATGATGCAGTTCAGAAACGGAAGATGGGAAAGGTTCGGTCCCGTGCGTAGCGGCATCGATCCCGGTGCCGTCAGCGACTCCTTCAAGACGATCTTCCGCTACGGCAACGCCAAGCGCGCGCTGGCCGACCAGCTCAACGCCAACACCGTGACGTTGATGGCTGGCTCGTTCGGCAGCACATCCGCCAACATGGGCGCCGATCTCGCCTCGGTGCTGGACAGCGGCGCCGACCTTCGCATTCTGCCGGTGATGGGCCGCGGATCCGTGCAGGCCGTGGCCGACATCCTGCTGCTACGAGGCGTCGACGTCGGCATCGTGCGCAAGGACACGCTCGCCTATCTCGATCGTAAGGACTACGCCAGCAACATTCGCAACCAGTTCGTCTACATCACCAAGATGTTCAACGAGGAAATGCATGTTCTGGCGCCGCAGTCGATCCACAGCATGAAAGAACTCGACGGCAAGACGGTGGCAGTCGACCTGCCGGACTCCTCGACCTTCGTCACCTCGATCAACGTGTTCGAGCGGCTCGGGATCAAGCCGCATCTGCTTTATATCGAACCGCGGATCGCGCTCGAAATGCTGCGCAAAGGCGACATCGACGCGATCATCGCGGTGGAAGGCAAGCCGTTGCAGTGGCTCGCCCAAGTCAACGACACAAATCTGCATCTCGTGCCGGTCGATTACGATAAATCGCTGCGCGACGAGTATTTGCCGGCGCAGTTCTCCTCGGAGGACTACCCCAATTTGGTCTCAGCCTCCAATCCCGTCGACACCATCGCGGGCGAGGCGGTTCTGGCGTCCTACAACTGGCAACCGGGCAGCGACCGCTATCACCGCCTGGCGTTGCTCGTGGAGTCGCTGTTCTCCCGCATGGCACAACTGCAGCGGCCCCCGTTCCATCCCAAGTGGCAGGAACTGGCGCCGCTGGCGCCGGTGGCCGGCTGGACCCGCTTCAAGGTGGCGCAGGACTGGGTCGACCGCAACGCGCCCGTTGCATCGAATGCCACGCCGGCCGCGTTCGGGGCGCGCGCGAGCGGTCCACAGGAAGAGGACCCGGCGCTCTACCGCGAATTTCTCGAATGGCGGGCCAATCGCGTGAAACAACCGCCGCAGGCACAACCGCAGCGCCGCTGACGAACCGGCGATAAGAAACCATCCGGCGGATCGGCGGTCCGTGATCGGGCCGCCGCAGCAACGCCGCTGCTCCGAACTCGGGCATGATCCGGAAAGCACGCCGGTTTTCCGAAAAGATCATGCTGAAACAATAATCCCGAGCGCGATGATCGACGATGAATCGTCATCGCTTATCATCGAGCATGATTTCCACGCGCCATATCGGAACGCTGATCGAGAGATAGTCGTCTTGGCTGACCGACCTCCAACGGCAGCACCTTGTCCGCAGCCATTCACTGAACCGGCTGGCCCACGCGCCTCCTGACAAGCCGGCGCGAATGACGATGTCGTCGAACTCTGCTACATCCAGGTCCCGCACGCTCCTTGCCTCAATCCTGGGGTACATTTCCTTAAACAAACCTAAAGTTGAAGATTGTCAAGCTTACTCGCAAGATCGCGCTTTCGCGGAAAGCATTCCGGCGAAGCGGGCCTTGAGGCGGATCAATCGCGTTGTCAATCCGCAGAACGCCCGCCGGTAACAGACCAAACCGAATGAACGAAGACATAACCAAGAAGAAAAAGGGATGGCGGTCGATCGGAACGCATCTCGGCGCCGCCCTGCCCGGCACCGTTGTCTGCATCGCGATCACGGTGGTTGCGATCGGCGTGCAGCGGATGGAGGAGCGCGCTTTCGCTCATCCCTATGTCGAGGCGCTGGTGCTCGCAATTCTGTTCGGCATCATGGTGCGAAGCGCCTGGGAGCCGGGCCCGAAATGGATTCCGGGAATCAATTTCAGTGCAAAGTTCCTGCTCGAATTCGCGGTCATGCTGCTCGGGGCCTCGATCAGCTTCGGCGCCATCGTGGCATCCGGTCCCGGCCTGATGGCAGGGATCGTTGCCACCGTGACGCTGGCTCTTGCGATCAGTTACGGGCTCAGCCGGTTGTTCGGCCTGCCGCAACGCATATCGATCCTGATCGCCTGCGGAAATTCGATCTGCGGCAATTCCGCGATCGCCGCGGTCGCCCCGGTGATCGGGGCAAATGGCGATGACATCGCCTCCTCGATCGCCTTCACCGCGGTTCTCGGCGTTGTCGTCGTGCTGGCGTTGCCGCTCGCGTTTCCGTTGTTCGGATTGAGCGAAACGCAATACGGCACGCTCGCAGGACTGACGGTCTACGCCGTCCCGCAGGTGCTTGCCGCGACCATTCCGGTCGGTGTGGTCGCCACCCAGGTGGGGACGCTGGTCAAGCTCGTGCGGGTGCTGATGCTGGGTCCGGTCGTTATCGCTTTGTCCTTGTTGCGGCCCCTTATTGCCGTCGCGAATCCAGGCGCGGGACAGATCGCGGCCAAGAAGCCCGGGCTCGGCAAGCTCGTGCCCTGGTTCATCATCGGCTTTTTGGCGCTAGCCGCGATCCGCTCGCTTGGTCTGATCCCCGATGCGGCGCTTCGGCCGCTCCTGTTCACGTCGGCGATGTTGACGATCGTATCGATGGCGGCGCTCGGCCTCGGCGTCGACCTTCGAATCATCGGGCGGCTCGGCGGCCGGATCACGCTTGCGGTCACGGGATCGCTGTTCGTGTTGTTTGGCATCAGCGTGATGCTGATCCGGCTGCTGCGGATTTCCTGAGTGTTCCGCCTCGGCGCCAGTGTCGACCGCCGGTAAACAGCCCGCAAACGCACCGTTCAGATTGGAATTTCCCGTGCGCACCCAAAAATAGCAGAGAACCGCCCGGAAGGCTCCAATTTTGAAACTTCAGACTATTGTTCAACGGAGATTCTCGCCGAATTATCAGGAGGTTGGAGCCAACACTTGCAGCAGGGATTTGCAGGCTCATGAAAAGGTTTCGCCCCATGGCAGAAACGTCAAGGCCGGCAATAGGAGAACAGCACTCGCCCGTCCTCGAACGAGTCGGGAAGTACATATTCTGGCTGCTGGTGGCGGCGGTCCTGATTGCGCGCGTCGTCTATTTTCCGGGAGGCCAGCCGATCACCTCCAACATGCTCCACGAGGCGAAGACTGAAATCGTGCGATAGCTCTCGCATCGCGGAAAGCCCCGCACGTCCGAACAGCCTGCCGAATTCGAGAAAGTTGCGGGAATAAATCGGCCGCATTATGCGTTTGCCCTCTGCGGGAATGTGTCCCGAGGAGAGAGAACGCAATGATCACAAGACGAAACGTGGTGCGCGGAGCCGCTGCCGTGCTGACGAGCGGCGCGTTGGGCGCGTCGTCGGCGCGAAGCCTGGCCGCCAACGCCGTCACCCTTCCCTTCGAGAACGGTGAACGGCCGCTAGTGAAATATCCCCAGAAACGCCCGATGATCGGGCTGACCAGCCGCCCGCCTCAGCTCGAGACGCCATTTTCGATTTTCGACGAGGGCGTCATCACGCCGAATGATGCGTTCTTCGTCCGCTACCATCTGGCCAATATTCCGCTCGACATCGATCCGGAAACGTTCTCGGTCGACATCAAGGGCACGGTGGACCAGCCATTGAAGTTGTCGCTGGCCGACATCAAGAAATTGCCCGCGACCGAGATCGTGGCCGTCAACCAATGTTCGGGCAACAGCCGCGGCTTCATGAATCCGAGGGTGGCGGGCGGCCAGCTTGCCAACGGCGCGATGGGCAATGCGCGCTGGAAGGGCGTGCCGCTCAAGGCCGTGCTCGACAAGGCCGGCGTGCAAGCCAAGTCCAAGCAGGTCGTGTTTGGCGGCATGGACGGGCCGGTAAGCGACAAGACGCCGGATTTTGCCAAAGCACTCGGCATCGATCACGCAAGAGACGGCGAAGTGATGTTGGCCTACGCGATGAATGGGCACGATTTGCCCTTCCTCAACGGCTTCCCGCTCCGCCTCGTCGTCCCCGGCTATTACGGCACCTATTGGGTCAAGCACCTGAACGAGATCACCGTCATCGACAGCATTTATGACGGATACTGGATGAAGACCGCGTATCGCATACCCGACAACGACTGCAACTGCGTCGAACCGGGGACCGCGCCGAAGGCAACCATCCCGATCAATCGTTTCACCGTGCGCTCATTCATCACCAATGTATTGGACAACGCCAATGTGAAAGTCGGCAGACAGATCGATCTCAAAGGGATTGCTTTCGACGGCGGCAAGGGCATCAAGGAGGTCGCTGTGTCGGTCGACGACGGCAAGACCTGGACGCCGGCAAAGCTCGGCAAGGATCTCGGCAACTATTCGTTCCGCGAGTGGAAGCTGCCCATCAAGCTTGCCACGGGCGTTCACAGCCTGAAGTCTCGCGCGACCAGCAATGCTGGCCAGGCGCAGCCGCTCGAAGCGAGCTGGAATCCCCCCGGATACTTGCGCAACGTCGTCGAAACCGTCCGCATGACCGCAAGCTGAAGGGGCCGGTCATGAACCGAATGCATTCTCTCACCCTCGCCGCTCTCTCGGCGTTGCTCGTCGGGGTTTCGAGCTCGGGGCTGGCTATCGCCTGGGCAAAACCGATCTCCTATCGGCTGCCCGACGAGACGGCGAAGTTCAAGGCCGCGGCCGGCGTCGAGATCGTCCAGAACAATTGCACGGCGTGTCACTCGAGCGACTACATCGAGACCCAGCCGCACGCCCAGAAATCGAAGAAGGATTTCTGGCAGGCCGAGGTCACCAAGATGATCAAGCTCTACGGAGCGCCGATCGACGACGGCGACGTCGGCAAGATCGTCGACTACCTCGCCGCCAATTATTGATGTGGCGGCCTCGCAGGCTTGCCCCTGCCGGACCGCAAGCCGGTGCCCAGGCATGATCTGGAAAAAAGCCTGCCTCGCACGTGATGCGGGGTGGCTCCAGATTTCCGGATCATGCTAGGCAAGGCGGGATTTGATGCCGAGGCGCTCCAGCAAATCTGCGTCACGCTCGCGCTGCGGGTTCTTGGTGGTCAGGAGCACGTCACCAATGAAGATCGAATTGGCACCAGCCAAAAAGCACAGCGCCTGCAGCTCGTCGGTCATGTACTGCCGTCCGGCGGACAGCCGCACCACGCTCTTCGGCATCAGGATGCGGGCGACCGCAATCAACCGCACCAGCGCGATCGGATCGAGACGCTCCGCGGTATCGTTCACCGGCACGCCTTTGACCTCGTTCCAGAGATTGATCGGCATGCTCTCCGGATGGCTCGGCAGGTTGGCGAGCAGCACCAGCATGCCAAGCCGATCCTCGACGCGTTCGCCCATCCCGACAATGCCGCCGCAGCAGACCTTGATGCCGGCGTCGCGCACATGCGCCAAGGTGTCGATGCGATCCTGCAATGTGCGGGTGGTGATGATCTTGTCGTAGAATTCGGGCGAGGTATCGACATTGTGGTTGTAGAAATCGAGCCCGGCATCATGCAGGCGCGCGGCCTGCTGCGGCGTCAGCATGCCCAGCGTCACGCAGGTTTCCATACCGAGGCCCTTGACGGCGCCGACCATCTCGCAGACCTGGTCGAGATCGCGGTCTTTCGGATTGCGCCAGGCCGCTGCCATGCAGAAGCGGCTCGCGCCGGCTTCCTTGGCGCGTTGCGCGGTGGCGACCACGTCGGCCTGATCCATCAGGCGAGTGGCCTTCAGGCCGGTGTCGTAATGCGCGCTCTGTGAGCAGTAACCGCAATCTTCCGGACAGCCGCCAGTTTTGATGCTGAGCAGGCTTGCGGTCTCGACATGGTTCGGATCGAAATTGTCGCGATGAATGCTCTGGGCCTGAAACATCAGGTCGGCAAACGGCAAGGCGTAGAGCGCTTCGGCCTCCGCGCGGTCCCAGTCGCGGCGGATGGATTTTACCTCACGGCTTTCGTTTTGTCTTGCTGCCACAGCATGCATCATAAGATTTGCTCTCCGCTCGAAAAAATCGTGGACCGCGCGCCAAGCGATCCACGATCTCCACCATGCAGATATGGTAGGCGGGATCGCGCCCGGACACATCTGCCTTGTAGCAGACGATCTATGATGTGGCCGGCGGATGCAGTCAACCGGCGCAGGGCGCCGGCGCGGACTACTGCTTGACCACCGAGAGAAAGACGCTGGGGTCGAAATACTGCGCGGCGGGAACCGGATTTTCGATCTTGGCGACGCGGGTATAGAAGTCCGAGACCTGTTGCAGCCACTCGGTAATCGTGCCGTTGCTGTAGAGGCGCCGCCAAACCGCTGTCGGAAACACCCGCATCGCGCCGAACTGCTCCCGGATGTCGCGCTCCGGCACCTGGGGGTAGTACTTGTTGTGCAGAATCCCCAAGGACTCGTTGGTCCGCGCGATCAGCATGTCGTTGCCCTCGATCCAGGCCCGCACGATCCGCGCAAGAACCGGCTTGTTCGCTGCATAGAAGGCGTTCGACGCGGCCCAACCGCCGACCACTGCTGCGGACGGGTAGAACACGCCTGCATCCAGGATCTTCTTGGCCTGCGGAAGCTTTTCGCGCACGGTGATGTTGAAAGGCACCCACAGCACGACTGCGGGAACATTCCCGGCGATGAACGAATTGACCGCTTCCGGCATCGGCATGCTGGCCAAGTCGATGTCGGCGCCGGTCATCTTGTTTTCCCTCAGCGCATTGTCGAGAAACACATGCGCCGTGGTGCCCGCGGTCGTGGCCACGCGCTTGCCGCGGAGATCGGCGAACTCTTTGACGCCCATGTCTTCGCGGACCCAAAGCTGGGCTGTCGCGAACTCGATCGAGTTGGCCAGGAACATTTTGCCCTGGCCACGCGCCGGGAAATTCGAGATCACCGCGCCGGTCGCGAGCATGTCGATGCTGCCCTCCGACATCGCCTTGAACAGCTCGAGGCCGGTCTTGAATTCCCCGAATTGCGGTTCCAGGCCGTTTCGCGCCCACGCGCCGAGGTGGTCGGACAGCCAGATCTGTTCATCCACCGCCAACGTATGCAGATAACCCACGCGAATCCTTGACCTGGCCTGCGCGAGGGCTGGCATGCCAATCACCGACGTGCCGACGACCGAGCTTGCCCCTGCAACAAATTTGCGCCGGTCCATCACCAACACTCCTGCCCTTGATTGTCTACTTCACTGCTCGTCTTCCTAAGTCGAATGGCACAACGCGAAAATTGTGCCACCGACCAAGCTGAGCGTGTTCGCCTTGAACGTATTTGCCCTGAACGTATTTGCCCTGAACGTATCTGTCCCGAACGTTCCTGGCGCCCCGCCATGATGTCGCCGTCAGCCGATCGAAGCAACTGGAGATTGGCCAGACCGGAACATGCCAATGCAACGTAACCTAAGGATGTCCCCGTCATGGAACAGCGCGAAGCTTCACGTCATAATTAAGGCAGACGCAGAAGCAATAAAAAAGTCTTGAACCTGCCGAACCGCTGAACCAGAGTTCGGCCTGCCAGAAGCGGCATTCCGCCTCGCCTGTTGCCGCTCGCCGCCGTTTCAAAACGGCACGGTTAGGGACGCACGAATATGATCATGCAAAAAATTAAGCACGCCTTTGGGCACTTCGGGAGCCGCCTCGCAACGCAACCAACGGTTTTGGTCCGCGCGCATCCAATCGGATTGGTGCTCATCTTGATGCTGCTGGGGAGCTCGATGGCATATGCCCAGGTCCCGGGCGAGGCGAAGCGCGCGCCGCGCCTCGAAGACCAATGGAAGGAGAGACTGAACGCCAATACGGTTACCATCATCGCCGGCAGCCCGGAGGACACCTATCTCGACATCACTCACGATCTCGCCGTGGTTCTCAACGACGAAAATCTGCGGATTCTTCCCATGGTCGGGATGGGAGGCGCGCAGAACATCCGCGATGTGCTGTATCTGAAGGGCGTCGATATCGGGATCACGTCATCCCAGATGCTGCGCTATTTCGCATCCACTGGCGAGCTCAGCACCGCGCTTGACCAGCGGCTGAACTACATCACCCGCCTGTACCCGGAGGAAATGCACGTGGTGGCGGGACGCAACATCAAGAAACTCGAGGATCTCAACGGCAAGAAGGTGAACTTCTCCGATCCCGGATCGAGCACGCAAATCTCGGCGCGCGACGTCTTCGGGCTGTTGTCCGTCTCAGTCGAAGAGGTCAACATGAGCCAGGCGGACGCGCTCGCCGCCGTCAAGAAGGGCGAGATCGCCGCGACCGTCGTCATCTCCGGTAAGCCCGCCGGCGTGCTCTCGCGGATCTCCGCCAGCGACAATCTGCATCTGGTCGAGGTTCCCTTTACGCGGACGCTCGAGAACATCTATCTTTCGGCGCAGCTTGAGCAGACGCTCTACCCCAACCTTGTCGACGCCGGCCAGTCGGTCCAAACCGTCGCAGTCGATTCCGTCCTCATCACCAATAACTGGCAGCCGGCGAGCGATAGATATCGTCGCGTCACGAAGTTCGTGGAGGCCCTGTTCTCGCATTTCTCCGAATTGCAAAAGTCGCCACGGCACCCGAAATGGCAGGAGGTCGACCTCGCCAAGGAACTGCCGGGCTGGCAGCGTTTTCCAGCGGCGCAGGATTGGCTGCAACAAGCCAAATTCGATGAGTTCAGGACCAAATATCAGGCCGGAACTGGAACTCCGGTGTCCAATAATCCGGCGGACAAGCAGCGGTTGTTCCGAGAATTCCTCGAATGGTCGCAGAGCGAGGCCAAAAAACACTAAGAGGCATTAAGAAACACCAAGAAATATCGACGCCTGGTCGGTGTCGCGGCACAGGAACCTGCGATCGGCATGACTAGCCTCCATGCCGTCGCAATATCCGCTGGCGCACGAACATGCGCTTGTTTCCATGGCAGCCGCGGCCAACACGACGCCTCCTCGTCTTGCGATGTCGCGCCCGGTTGATCGTCATCGCAGCATCTCAACAGCGAGCCATCTCTTGAATTCACCCAAGCCAGTTCTAGCCAAGTTCGACCATGTCTCGCTGGCCTTCGACACCCCCGATGGACGACTGAACGTTGTCGATGACATCACCTACGATATTTACAGCGGGGATTTCGTTTCGGTCATCGGTCCCTCCGGCTGCGGAAAGACCACCATGATGAGCATGTTGGCCGGGTTCCAGAAGCCGACAGCCGGAGCCGTCACGTTCGACGACAAGCCGATCGTCGGGCCCGGCCCCGAACGCGGTGTCATCTTCCAGGAATACGGCGTGTTCCCGTGGCTCACGGTGAGGGACAACATTGCCTTCGGACTGGAACTGGGCGCCAACCGCGTTTCCGCCAAGGAGCGCAACGACATTTGCGCCCACTATCTCGGCCTGATGGGTCTCACCGAATTTGCAAATTCATACCCTAAGCACCTGTCGGGAGGCATGCGCCAGCGGCTTGCTATCGCCCGGGCCTATGCCGTCAAGCCGAAGTTCCTTCTCATGGACGAGCCCTTTGGCGCTCTCGACGCCCAAACGAGATCGAACATGCAAAACCTTCTGCTGCGGGTCCTTGCGGCGGAGGGCAAGACGGTCATGCTGATCACGCATTCGGTTGACGAAGCGATCTATCTTTCCTCGCGCATCGTCGTCGTGACAGCGCGTCCCGCGCGCATCAAGCAAATTATCGACATAAAATTTGCCTATCCGCGCCAGGAAGAAATCCAGGAACTTCCAGAGTTCGGCGAACTGCGCAGGACCATTCGGGAACTCGTGATGAGCGAATACCAGGCGCAGCAGGCGCAAAGCCGGCCGGCCTCTTTTTCTGGTTAGACAGGGTCCCACATCGTGATCAAACGCCCTTGGGCTGAGGCGTGCCCTTCACATCGCGATCAGATCGACAGCACCAGCAAGCTCAGGTTGCACTCGCAATGGTGGCATTTTTATGCCAGCACGCCTCCAATGTTACCACCCGGTCGATTTGCATCTTCCTTTCTAGACAACCTCACACTTTAGACTAAAAGTACGATCACGTTCCCGCTGTAAAGGCACGGTTTGGCCACCGTGTCGATAGGGCGGAAATCAGAATGGGGACACTCTGATGAAGTCTGCGCGAGCACGTTGGCCTTTCTCTTGTAGCGCGATCGCCGCGGCTGCCGCGACGAGCAACGCGGCACCTGCCCGGTACCCTGCCTTGCATCCTTCCTTGCACCCTTCAAGTTCAATTCCGATGTGGCGGATATCCGGCTTGAAGTGGTCGCGCCGAATGGCTGCGTTGGACTGCGGTCGCGAGCGGCCTCGCCGTGACAAAGCCTTGTGTCCACAACGCGTATTGCCTCGCTCATCGAGCAGGCCAGCGAGTAGAAGTGGGGATTTAGCGTGAGTGAGAAGAAAAATCTCGATCCTAACGATCCGGCCTACTACGCACCGCCCAGGTCGCGCGAAAGGACCAATGCTCCGGTCTCCTCCGAGAAAGACCGGCACGCCTTGCCACTGCCGCGCGGACTCGACGAGCGGTTCGGGCAGTTGCGACCCATCAAAGGCAACAACAGCCTGACAAACACGCAACCGGATGTCTTCGCCGACGCGGTCGCCAGGATGCTGCGGGAGCAGATTGACAGCGGCGACACGCCATCGCTTCTAAAGAAGCGATCGCCCATTCCTCTTGCGGCAACGATCGGTGTCGCGGTTGCCAGTGCTGCGCTCGTCGCGCTGGCCTATGTTGCCTTCTTTCCTGCGACGCAGGATGCTTCCGACAGCCGCCTTTGGTCCTCCTTGCGGTCATGGCAATCGGCGAAATCGAGTGCCCCTCCGCCACTGCAGAGAGCCGCGACGCTCGTCGTTCGCAACCATAGCGGCCTCGTCAACGAGCCGTTGGCTCTTGGCGTCAGCGTCGATACGCCGGACGCGGGTGCCACCGTCACAGTCAGGGGAATGCCGCCCGGCGCCAGGCTGACAGCCGGCGTGCCGCTGAGCTTCACCGAGTGGCGTGTGCCGTCGGAGGAGATTTCGAACACCATGGTCATTCCGCCGACCGACTTCGTCGGCGAGTTGAACCTGTCTGCCGAACTGCGCAGTTCCGAGGGAGCCGCGCAGGTCACGAGTTTCATGCAACTCGCTTGGAAAGCTGCGGCGCCGGCTACAGCGCTGGTGACGTCGAGCGCCGCGACAGCATCCACCGCGCCGGCGCCGCAATTACCACAGCCGCCGCAACTACAGCCACCGCCACAAACACAGCCGCAACAGCAACAGCAGATCGCCTCCTTGCCGGCCGCGAATGCCACGGCGCCAGCGCCGCAGCCTCGTGCTGACGGCGTCCGTGAACTGAGCCCGAACGAAATCGCGGGTTTGGTCAGGCGGGGGCAGGAACTGCTGGCGAACGGCGACGTCAAGGCAGCGCGTTTGCTGCTGCTGCGCGCAGCCGAAGCTCACGACGCCCGCGCGGCTCTGGCGCTCGCGAAAACGTTCGATCCGATCATGTTGCGGCAATTCAGCACCGCCGACCCGGGACCTGATCTGGCCCAGGCGCGCAACTGGTATCAAAGAGCGAGGGAATGGGGCGCACCCGAAGCACAACGTCAGCTCGATGCTCTCGCGAGCTATCGCTAGAGCATGATCCGGAAAAAGCCTGCTCCGCACTTGGATAGCGGGGTGGGCGCCGGTTTTCCCTTAGCTAACGAACGCGGAACGCGTTTGCGCGGAGATCATGCTCAAGCAAGGCTAGAGCAGAGATGACCCGCGCGGGATCAACTGTCGGACGCGATCAGGGCCGCGCCCTTTTCCCCGATCATCAGGCTGCTTGCGTTGGTGTTGGCCGAGGTGATCTGCGGCATGACCGAGGCATCCACCACGCGCAGCCTGTCGACGCCACGAACGCGCAACTGCGGATCGAGCACGGATCCTTCGTCGCGGCCCATGCGGCAGGTCCCGACGCAGTGAAACACCGTTCCGCCCGTCGTGCGGGCGAAATCCCAGAGGCCAGCCTGAGTGCCGACCGCCTCGCCGGGAGCCATCTCGATGTCCCACAGGTCGCGAAACGTTGTCTGCCGGAAGATGTCGCGCAGCATCTGCATGCCGCCGACGATGGTCTTGCGATCGAGTTCCTCTGCGAAATAGCTGGGGTCGATGCGCGGCTGGTCGAACGGATCTGTCGAGCGGATGGCGAGGCGTCCGCGCGACGCGGCGTGACACTGCCAAACCGACGCGGTGAACCCGGAATAGCGATGCAGCGGGTCGCCGGGCTTGTCGACCGACAGCGGCATGACGTTGAACTGAACGTCGGGTCGCCCGCCGACGGCATAGGCAGTGCACGCGGCGCCACCGACCTGCCCCGCCCCGACGGTCAACGGACCGCTGCCGGCGAACAACCACTGCGCGCCCATTTTTGCAAGCTCAAAGGGATTTCGGACCTGATCATTGAGCGATATCGGATGCTTGAGCCGAACGATGATGCGCGCCTGGTAATGATCCTGCAGATTGCAGCCGACCTCCGGTGCGTCGGCGACGACGGGAATCCCGAAGCCACGGAGCAGATCGGCGGGTCCTATTCCTGACAACTGCAGCAGTTGCGGCGATTGCAGGGCGCCGGCCGAGAGCACGATTTCGCGGTCGGCAGCCGCGCTAAATGGTTGCCCGTCCTTGATCCACTCGACACCGGTTGCGGCGCGGCCCTCGAACAGCACGCGGCGGGCCTGCGCTCCCGTGACGACGGTGAGATTGCGCCGGTGCGCGACCGGGCCAAGGAATGCCGACGCGGAGCTGGTGCGCCAGTGCCGCCCGATGCCAAGTTGATAGCGGCCAACGCCGAATGTCGTAGCAGCATTGAAGTCCGGGTTGCGCGGAAGTCCAAACTCGACGCCCGCCTCCACCCATGCCGCCGAAGCGGGATTGTGGCTTCGAAGTTCGGAGACCTCGAACTCGCCAAGGCCGCCGTGATATTGGTTCTCGCCGCCCCGGTAACGCTCGTAGCGCCGGAAATAAGGCAGCACGTCGCGATAGCTCCAGCCCTCCGCCCCGAGACGCTCCCAGTCGTCGAAATCCTCATGCTGACCGCGAATGAAAATCAGGCCGTTGATCGAGGACGAGCCGCCGAGCACGCGGCCGCGCGGCCAGACGATGGAGCGGCCGCCCGTGGTCTCGTTCGGTTCGGTGACGAACTGCCGGGAGAACCGCTGGTTGTAGATCGTCCGATAATAGCCGACGGGAAGCTTGAGCCAGAAATCGCGGTCGGTCCCGCCCGCCTCCAGCAGCAACACGCGGCAGGCCGGGTCGGCGGACAGCCGGTTCGCGACCAGGCAACCAGCCGAACCCGCGCCAACAATGATGTAGTCGTAACCTTGGGCCGCCATGTAAATCCCCCTGGAATCAACGCCGAGGATCGAGGACCGTCCGCGCATCTACGTCGGTCGCAGCGACATGCGACACTTCGCCAGGACCGACGAATGCGGATGATGGTATCCTCACAGCCGGACATTGATATGCTGCATCGCTGCTCGTGGACATCAGACACTCTGAAACTCTTAAAACACGAGTGCGTGCATAGGCGCTCGCGATGAGCGCTGATGACAGCGAATATGAGGGTTGCATCGCGAAGACAGGCGCCTTGATGTGAGGCCGAACCGTTGAATGGTCATTCCATCTATAATATGACCCTACTTCGGATCAATGCGTGCGGCGGAATAGGCGGACATGAAGGGGCGCGAAAGTGTCGCGAGGCGGGTCTCACTCGGCCTTGCACCTTGGATAGCCGCAATCGCGCTGTGGTACGGCGTGCGCCTTTCCGGATACGTCAACGTTTCATTAATCCCTGCGCCGCATCAGGTCGCCGCCAAGTTCGTCGAACTTCTGCTGCATGAAGGGCTGCTGTACGACGTCTTTGCCTCGACCCGCCGGGTCTTCCTCGGTGTCGCCTTGGGCATCGTCGCCGCCGTGCCCGTCGGCTTTCTGCTCGGCTGGTATCGCCCGGCGCGGACGCTCGCCGATCCCATGATCAACTTCTTTCGCGCATTGCCCCCGATTGCGCTGATCCCGCTGGTGATCGTCTATTTCGGGGTCGATGAAATCGCCAAGCTCGTCATCCTGTTCTACGCCGCGTTCTTCTCGGGCGTGATCGTGATGTACGAAGGCGTTTCGCAGATCACGCCGCTCTACATCCGGGTCGCGCAGACGCTCGGCGCCAGCGAACTCGAGATTTTCCGCAAGGTTATCATTCCGTTAACTGTGCCGCACATCCTCACTGCGCTGCGCGTCTCACTGGGAGTAGCCTGGGCAACGCTGGTCGCATCCGAGCTCATCGCGGCACAGCGCGGACTTGGGGCGATGATCCAGAACGCCGCGACATATTTTCTGCTCGACGTCATCTATGTCGGCATCATCTGCATCGGCTGCGTTGCCTTGCTGATGGACACGATCTTGAGGCGGATCAGTGCACGGCTGCTCGTGTGGCAGGAAAGAGCCGTCGCATAGAGGCAACTGAGAGGGAAGTACACACCATGCACCGACGACAATTTCTGACGACAACGATGGGCCTTGCGCTGAGCGGACTGGCTGCGCCGGCGCTCGCGCAAGCCAAGACGAAAGTCCGCGTCGGCTATCTGCACACGCTCGCGGTCGACGGCCAGATCTGGACCGGGATGGACCAAGGGCTCTTCGACAAGCAAGGGCTCGAGTTGGAGCTGCGCCAGTTCAACACCGGCCTTGAGATTTTTCAGGCCCTGATCGGCGGCAGCCTGGATGTGCTCGCGACCGGCGCGGTGCTTTCGAACTTTCCGGCCCGCGGCCAGGGCAAGGTCTTCCTGATCAACGATATCGAGGTTGCGACCGCGCAACTCTGGGTGCACGCCGACCAGGGCATCAAGTCGTTCGCGGACCTCAAGGGCAAACGGATCGCGACATCGACTGGCACCACGGCGCATGTCTTTCTCGATCGCGCGTTGCGGGCCAATTCGGTCGATCCCAAGGAGGTCGAACTGATCAATCAGGCCATGCCGGCGGCGGTGACATCGTTCATTTCGGGCGCGGTGCCCGCGGTCGCTCTCTGGGTGCCGTTCAACGTCACGGTGCGCGACAAAGTGCCGGACGCCGTGAAGCTCGCCGACGCCGCGGCTTACTATCCGCAGGCCGCGATCATCGGCGGCTGGGCCGCCGCGAACACCTATTATGACGCCAACAAGGAGACGCTCACCAAGCTGATCAAGGGTTGGGGCGAGGCCAATGACTACGTCATCGCGCATAGCGAGGAGGCGCTGCAATCATTGCAGAAGGCCCATTACAGCCAGACGCCGCTGACCGACATCCAGGAGCAATTCAAAGCCCAGAAGATGTTCACCTCCCACGACTGGAAGAAGCTCTACACGGACGGCACGGTCACGAACTGGCTGCAGCAGTCGACGGACTTCTTCATGGCCAATGCCGGCATCAAGGACTTCACGCCAGCGAGCAAGTATTTCGATCCAAGTCTCTATCTTAAGACAATTGGCTAACTGATGCGATCTGGGGCAAACGGCGGTCGGCTGCCGGCCGTTTGCATCCACTCCCCTCCCCTTCGCGCCCTAATCCCTCGCGACCGAAGGCGGCCGGCGCCGATG
>WNGJ01009237.1_pt1 | contig 42490 bp, 49 predicted proteins | sample 5400611 | NCBI WGS metagenome assembly WNGJ01 (sample SAMN13153375, study PRJNA577476) | soil metagenome | isolation source: 40 cm soil or saprolite under Garry oak tree replicate 1 | place: USA:California | collected 2016-06-15
GTGCGCCAGGAGCCCGAGCGCCACGAGCGCGCCGAGGACCCGGGCGCGCGGGCGGGTCAAAACGTCACCGACGGCGCGTGGACGCCGAAGACGCCGCGAAGCCGGTCGCAGATCTCGCCGAGCGTGACGTGCGCCTCGACCGCCCGGACGATGCAGGCGACGAGGTTCTGGGAGCCGCGCGCGGCGGTCTCGAGCGCGTCGAGCGCGCCTTCCGCCTCGCCGCGCTCGCGTTTCGCCCGAACGCGCGCGAGTTTCTCGGCGAGAGCATCGCCGACGGCGGGGTCGACCTGGAAGAGGTTGGTGGGCGGCGACTCGTCCGTGACGTACTCGTTGACACCCACGACGATGCGGGCCTTGTCCTCGACCTCCCGCTGGTACCGGTACGCCGCGTCCTGGATCTCACGCTGCATGAACGGAATGGCGAGGACCGCCCCACCGAGCTCCTCGATCTTCCGGATGTAGGCGCGGGCGGCCTCCTCGATCTCGTCCGTCAGTCGCTCGATCGCAAACGCGCCCCCGAGGGGATCCACGACGTCGGCGACGCCCGACTCGTGGGCGAGGATCTGCTGGGTCCGGAGCGCGATGCGCACGGCGCGCTCCGTCGGGAGCGCGAGCGCCTCGTCCATCGAGTTCGTGTGGAGCGACTGGCAGCCGCCCAGCACCGCCGCCAGCGCCTGGACGGCCACCCGGACGATGTTGTTCTCGGGCTGCTGCGCCGTCAGCATGCTGCCCGCGGTCTGGGCGTGGAAGCGCAGGGCCAGTGACCGCGGATCGCGCGCGCCGAACGCGTCTCGCATGATCCGCGCCCAGAGCCGCCGCGCCGCCCGGAACTTCGCGACTTCCTCGACGAGGTGGTTGTGGGCGTTGAAGAAGAACGAGAGCTGCGGCGCGAACTCGTCGACCCCGAGGCCGGCGTCGAGCGCCGCGCGGACGTAGGCCATGCCGTTGGCGAGCGTGAACGCGACTTCCTGGACCGCGGTGCATCCCGCCTCGCGCATGTGGTACCCGGAGATCGAGATCGTGTTCCAGCGCGGCACGTGGTCGCGGCAGTAGGCGAAGGTGTCGGTGCAGAGCCGCATCGAGGGGCCCGGCGGGAAGATGTAGGTCCCGCGCGCGATGTACTCCTTGAGGATGTCGTTCTGCACGGTCCCGGCGAGCGCCGTCGCGGCGATCCCCCGCCGCTTCGCCGTGGCGACGTAGAGGGCGAGCAGGACGGACGCCGTGGCGTTGATGGTCATCGACGTCGACACGCGGTCGAGCGGGATCCCCTCGAAGAGGTCCTCCATGTCCTCGATCGACGCGATCGAGACCCCGACCTTGCCGACTTCGCCGCGCGCCAGCGGCGCGTCCGGGTCGTAGCCCATCTGCGTCGGCAGGTCGAAGGCGACCGACAGCCCCGTCTGGCCCTGCTCGAGCAGGAAGCGGTAGCGCTTGTTCGTCTCGGCGGCCGAGCCGAAGCCGGCGTACTGTCGCATGGTCCAGCGCCGCGCCCGGTACATCTCGCGGTGGATCCCGCGCGTGAACGGAAACGCACCGGGCTCGCCGAGGTCGTCCCGCCACCGCTCGCTCCGCACGTCGTCCGGACCGTAGACGGGCTTGCGCGGGGGCTCGGGGTCTCGCCCGGCGGTCATAGGGGGAGGTTCCCGTGCTTCCGTGGCGGGTTGGCGTCGCGCTTCGTGCGGATCAGCTCCAGGGCGGCGATGAGGCGCGCGCGCGTGTCCTTCGGCTCGATGACCTCGTCGACGTAACCGCGCTCGGCGGCCACGTACGGGGTCGCGAACTTCTCGCGGTACTCCCGTGTCTTCTCCTCCTTGAACGCCGCGGCGTCCTTCGCCTGCTCCGTCTCGCGCCGGTAGAGAATGTTCACGGCGCCGTCGGGCCCCATGACCGCGATCTCGGCCGTCGGGTAGGCGAAGTTCACGTCGCCCCGGATGTGCTTCGAGGACATGACACAGTAGGCGCCGCCGTACGCCTTGCGCGTGATCACGGTCAGCTTGGGCACCGTCGCCTCGCAGAAGGCGTAGAGGAGCTTCGCGCCGTGCTTGATGATGCCGCCGAACTCCTGCGCGGTCCCCGGCAAGAAGCCCGGCACGTCCTCGAACGTCACGAGCGGGAGGTTGAAGCAGTCGCAGAACCGCACGAAGCGCGCCGCCTTCAGCGACGCATTGATGTCGAGGCACCCGGCCAGGTGGGCGGGCTGGTTCGCGACGATCCCGACGGGCCGGCCGCCGAGCCGCCCGAAGCCGACGACGATGTTCGGCGCGAAGGCCGCCTGGACCTCGAAGAAATACCGATCGTCAAGCACCGTCCGGATGATCGCGTGCATGTCGTAGGACTTGTTCGGCTGGTCCGGCACGATCGTCTGCAGCGACTCGTCGCGCCGGTCGACCGGATCCTGCGTGGGACGGAGGGGCGGATCCTCGAGGTTGTTCTGCGGCAGAAAGGTCAGCAGCTCGCGGATCAGCGCGAGGCACTCCTCCTCGCTGTCCGCGGCGAAATGGGCGACGCCCGACGTGGTGGTGTGCGTGGTGGCGCCGCCCAGCTCCTCCGCGGACACGGCCTCGTGCGTCACGGCCCGGATGACGTCGGGGCCCGTGACGAACATGTAGGACGTGTTCCTCACCATGAAGACGAAGTCCGTGATCGCGGGCGAGTACACGGCGCCCCCGGCGCACGGCCCCATGATCGCGGAGATCTGCGGCACGACGCCGGAGGCGAGGGTGTTGCGCAGGAAGATGTCGGCGTACCCCGCGAGCGAGACCACGCCCTCCTGGATCCGCGCGCCGCCGGAGTCGTTCAGCCCGACGATCGGCACGCCGGTCTTCATCGCCAGGTCCATCACCTTGCAGATCTTGCGGGCGTACGCCTCCGAGAGGGAGCCACCGAAGACGGTGAAGTCCTGGGCGAATACAAAGGCCGGCCGACCGTGGATCCGGCCCGATCCGGTCACCACCCCGTCTCCGGGAATCTTCTGTTTCTGCATTTCGAAGTCCTGGGTCTGGTGCACGACGAACTTGTCGATCTCCGTGAAGGAGCCCGGGTCGAGCAGGAGCTCGAGCCGCTCGCGCGCGGTCTTCTTTCCGGCCTTGTGCTGCCGGCGGATCCGATCCTCGCCGCCGGCGAGCTCGGCCTCCACGTGGCGCCGACGAAGCTCGTCGAACTTATCTTGAGGACACATCAAGCTCCTAGTTTCATTGACTTTCGCTCCGTTTTCCACCAATAATTCAGACCCCATGCCTCTCTGGGCCCAAACGCTCCTGACCCTGGCCGCCCTCGCGCTGATGCTGGCGCTCGTGGCGGCCGTCTGGGCGCTCCGGCGGGTCGCGCAGCGCGCCGCGGGTGTGCTGACGATCGTCGAGGAGGAGCTGCGGCCCCTCGTGGGCCAAGCCCACGCGCTGACCGAGGACGTCCGCGCGCTCACGCGCGAGGCGGGTCGGGAGCTCGAGCGCATCGGTGCCGTGGCCGAGAAGGTCGAGAGCGTCGCCGACGGGTTCGCGCGGCTCGTGGGAGTGCTGGGCGGCCTGACACGCGCCGGGCAGATCGTCGGCGTGGCGGCCGGGGTCAAGAAAGGCGTGGAGGCGTTCGTCCACCGCCTCCGGAAGGAACAAGGAGACGACCATGAGTGACGACCAAGGCAACGCGGCGGGATACCTGGGCTGGTTCTTCTTCGGCACGGTGCTCGGCGCCGCGGCGGCCCTCTTGCTGGCGCCCAGGACCGGCCAGGAGACGCGCGAGCTCCTCACCCAGCAGAGCGGCGAGGTCGCGAAGAAGGCCGGAGAGTTCGCGGCCGAGGCGCAGGGGCGCGCGGGGGAGTGGCTCGACAAGAGCCGGGAGCTCTTCGAGGAGCAGACCCAGCGCCTCCTGAACGCCTTCGAGGCCGGCAAGGACGCGATGCGCGAGGAAATCCGCAAGGGCTCGACGCCGCCGCGTGCCTGAGCTCGAGCTGCCGAACCCCGAGGAGCTCGAGGAGCGGCGCGAGAAGCGGTTCAGCCGGCGCGTCGCCCTCACGACGGCGATCTACGCCGTGGTCCTGGCGATCGCGTCGCTCGGGGGGAACAACGCGATGAAGGAGATGCTCCTCGCGCAGCAGCAGTCCTCCGACCAGTGGGCCTTCTACCAGGCGAAGGTGATCCGCGAGCACCAGTACCGTGGCCTCAGGCTCCAGCTCGAGACGCAGCTCGCCGAGCCCTCGAGCCTCAAGGGCAGCGAGCGCGCCAAGCTCGACGCGCTCGCGAAACGGTTCGGTGAGGAGGAGAAGCGCTACAACACGGAGAAGAAGGACATCGAGGCGGAGGCGAAGAGGCTCGAGCGCGAGCGAGATCGCCACCGGAACCGGGACCCGTATTTCGACTTCGCCGAGGTCTTCCTCCAGATCGCCATCGTGACCGCGTCCGTCGCCATCCTGTCGACGCTACGGCCGATGTTCGCGTTCTCGCTCGTCCTCGCCGTGATCGGCGCGGTCCTCACCGCGAACGGCTTCACCCAGCTCTTCGTGTTGCCCTTCCTCCACCATTGACCATCGGGGGGGCGGCGCCGCTCCCCCCGCGACCCCCCACCGGTCACCCGCGGCGGTGGCGACCCCAAACCGATGACGCCGGCAAGCCCGCGCTCGAACAGTCGTTACTCCGCCGCGCCTCCGGCCATGCCGGCGGACTGACCACATCGGAGTGGGCGCGGCGCCCCCTCCGATTCCTCCCCACTCGAACCCCAATTGCGCAGGCAAAGCCGGCGCTCGACGCGCCGCTTAGAGGCCCGGGAACGGGCCCGGCCCGCCGGCCGCGCGCGGGATCACGCTGATCCCGCCGTTCTCCTCGAGCACGGCCACCCGCACGTGCTCGGCGTCGACGATCCCGCCGCGGCGGAGGGCGGCGTGGAGGTCGTCGAGCGTGATCCGCTCCTTCTTGAGGTTCTGGTGCAGGATCTGGCCGTTGTGGATCAAGAGCGTCGGCGTCGCCTCGAGGAGCCGGCGCAGCCGCTTGGAGCGGAACGTCAGGTCGACAAAGGCGTAGTTGAGGCCGAGAATCACCGCCGCGCCGAGGAGCCCGCCCCCGAGCGAGTTGTCGGGCCCGATGACCGCGTTCTGGACCACGTTCGAGATGATCAGCAGCACCACGAGGTCGAAGGGGGTGAGCTGGCCCACCTGACGCTTGCCCGTGAACCGGAACGCCAGGAGCACGAACAGGTAGACGACGACCGACCGTAGCACCTTCTCCCAGATTCCGATCTCGGGAACGAAGAGGCTCATCATGCGCACCCTCCCCGCGGCGGCTGCAGCGTTATGTCTTTTCGTCCTTGTCCTTCGCGTTCTTGTCCTTCGCGTCCGGCGTCTGCGCGCCCTCGTTGATGCCCTTCTTGAACTCGTTGATCGAGCGTCCGAGGGAGCGCGCCAGCTCGGGCAGCTTGCTCCCGCCGAACAGCACGAGCCCGATGATGAGAATGACGATGAGCTCCTGACTCCCCAGTCCAAACATGGCCGACCTCCTCCTCGCGAAGGCATTCGTGTGCGTCGAGAACCCGACGAACGCTACGCGAGGGGCGGCGCGCGCGGCGCACGCCGGAGCGCGCGCACACCCGCGGGAGGCGAGTCTTGCGGGAGCGGCCACGCCGGCGCGGGCGACGGCGGGACGACCGCGATGCCATCGAACACGAGCGCCGGCGCCTGGTCCCACACGAGTGCGAGGAGCTCGTCCCCGTCCGCGCCGTCGTAGAAGCCGCCGACCCACGTCGGATCGGGCACGTTGGCGGCGGCGATCACGGGGGCCACGACCACCAGCGCCGTGAAGAGGAGCGCGAACGCCGCCCGCCGTCCCATCACCCGATCCCGGCTCACAGGTGAATCGCCTGACCGAGCGCGCCGAGCGTCGCCTCGAGCGCTGCCTCGGACAGGGTCGGATGGGCGTGGATCGTGTGGATGACCTCCTCCAGCGTCGCCTCGACGGTCCGGCCCACGGCGAACTCGTGGATGATCTCCGTCGCCTCCGGGCCGACGATGTGCACGCCCAGGATCTCGCCCGTCGCCTTGTCGGCGACGACCTTGACGAAGCCCTCCGTGTCGCCGAGGGCGACGGCCTTGCCGTTCGCGGTGAACGGGAATCGCCCGACGCTCACCTCGCGCCCGTTCTCCTTCGCGCGCGCCTCGCTCACGCCGATCGAAGCGATCTGAGGACGGCAGTAGGTGCACGCTGGCACGTTCCCGTAATCGAGCGGCCGGGGATCGCGCCCCGCGATCGCCTCGGCGGCCACCACGCCCTCCGCCATCGCCTTGTGCGCGAGGAGCGGCGGCCCGACCATGTCGCCGATCGCGTAGACGCCCGGCACCGACGTCTCCATCCGTGGCGAGACCGTCACGAACCCACGGTCGAGGCGAACGCCGAGCGGCTCCAGACCGAGACCCGTCACCTTTGCCGCGCGGCCGACGGCCATCAGCACCTGCTCGGCTTCGAGCCTGCCGGCGTCGGTCTCGACGGCCACGCCTGCGCCCCCGGGCTTCACCGAGGCCACCTTCACGCCGGTCTTCATCTCGATGGACCGGCGCCGGAACGCCCGCGCAAGCTCCTTGGAGACCTCCTCGTCCTCGAGGGGTACCAGGCGGGGCAGCGCCTCGAGGATCGTCACCTGGACGCCGTAGGAGGCGTAGACGTCGGCGAACTCGACGCCGACCGCGCCCGCGCCGATCACGATGATCGACTTGGGCGGCTGCTCGTTGCGCACGGCGCCATTGGAGGAGAGCACCGTCTTCTCGTCGATGGGGGCGCCGGGCAGAGACTTCGGCTCGGAGCCGGTCGCGAGGATTGCCGACGTGGCCTGGATCGTCTCGGTCCCGCCCGGCCCGGACACCTCCACGGCACCGCGCGCCTTGAGGACGCCACGACCCGGGACGAGCGTGATCTTGTTCTTCCTGAACAGGAACTCGACGCCCTTCGACATGCGGTCGGCGACGCGGCGGCTCCGCTGGATCGCCTCGGCGTAGCTCGCCTCGAAACCCGCGAGCCGGATGCCGAACTCCGCGGCGCGCCCGAAGAGGTTCACGACCTCGGCGTTGCGCAGGAGCGCCTTGGTCGGGATGCACCCCCAGTTCAAGCAGACACCGCCGGGCCGATCGTCCTCGACGGCCGCCACCGACAGGCCGAGCTGAGCGCACCGGATCGCGGCGACGTAGCCGCCGGGCCCCGTGCCGACGACGGCGACATCGACCTTCACAGGCTCGCCTCGCACGGGGGCGCCTGCGGCAACCCCGACGTGCTGCGGCTTCGCACTCCCTTCACAGGCTCGCCTCGCACGGGGGCGCCTGCGGGCTCGCCTCGCACGGGGGCGCCTGCGGCAACCCCGACGTGCTGCGGCTTCGCACGGCCGCGCGAATAGCCATCGTGCTACACCAGGAGACGCAGCGGCTCTTCGAGCAACCGCTTGACGTCCTGGAGGAACCGCGCGCCCATCGCGCCGTCCATCGCCCGGTGGTCGCAGGAGAGCGTTAACGCCATCCGCCGCCCGACGCCGAGCCCCCCGTCGTCGACGACCGGGACGCGCCGCACGGAGCCGACGGCGAGGATCGCGCCCTCGGGCGGGTTGATGATCGCAGAGAACTCGACGACGTCGTACATCCCGAGGTTGGAGATCGAGAACGTGGCGCCCGAGAGCTCCGTGACGCGCAGCTTCCGCACCCGGGCGCGCTCGGCGAGATCACGCGCCTCGACGGCGATCTGGGCAAGCGACTTCGCCTGGCAGTCCCGGAGCACGGGCGTGATGAGCCCGTCGTCGAGCGCGACCGCGATGCCGATGTGCGCGCGGTGCCAGACGCGGATCGACTCGCCCTGGAAGGAGGCGTTCACGCCGGGGTGTCGGAGGAGCGCCAGCGCGCAGGCGCGCACGACGAGGTCGTTCACCGAGACCTTCGGCTGGCCCTCCAGCGCGTTCAGCTCCTCGCGGAGCTCCCAGGCGCGATCCATCGCGACCTCGCTCGTGACGTAGAAATGCGGGACGGGCGCCTTCGAGAGCGGCAGACGCTTGGCGATCGTCGCCCGGATCTGGGAGAGCGGCCGGTCTTCGTACTCGACGGCCGGGCCGGTCGGCGCGGCGGCCGGCACGGCCGTGACCGTCACGGCGGCCGCGTCGACGTCGCGCCGGATGATCCGACCACCGGGTCCGGTGCCCCGGATCAGCCGCAGATCCACACCCGCCTGCGCCGCGATCTTCTTGGCCAATGGTGACGCCTTCACGCGCCCGGTCGCCACCGCCGTCGGAGCGGTTGGGGCCGGGATGCCAACGGCCGGAGCGTTGACGGCGGGCGCTGCGGGGGCCGGTGTCGACACCACGGCCGGTCGCAGGGGCGGCGCGGGGGCTGGTGCCGCGCTGGGGGTCGGGGCGGCGGAGGGCGCTGAGCGAGTGTTGTTCCGAGCGGAAGCGCTCCCCGCCGCCCCGACCCCGGCCGCCGCCGGTGCCGGTGCAGACGCGAGCACCGCCGCGATGTCGTCGCCCGGCTCGGCGATGACGCCGATCAGCGTCCCCACTGGCGCTTTCTCGCCGGCGGGCACGAGGACCTTGCGGAGCACCCCGGCACCGAACGCCTCCATCTCGACGTCGGCCTTGTCGGTCTCGATCTCGGCGAGGATGTCGCCGCCCTGGATCCGGTCGCCCTCCTTCTTGAGCCACTTGATGATCTTCCCGGTCTCCATCGCCTCGGAGAGTTTCGGCATGACGACCTTGGTGACGGCCATCGTCAGCTCCCGTTCGCATTGCAGACGCGACGAATCGCGGCTGCGATCCTGTCCTTCGAAGGCGTCTTGAGCTTCTCGAGGTTCCGGGCGTACGGCATCGGGGCGTTGGCCCCCGTCACGCGCTCGACCGGCGCGTCGAGGTCGTCGAAGGCGTGCTCGGTCACGAATGCCGAGATCTCCGAGCCCATGCCGGCGAACCCCGCGCCGGCCTCCACCACGACGACGCGGTGGGTCTTCCGCACCGACCCGATGATCGTCTCGACGTCCATCGGGCGGAGCGTCCGTGGGTCGACGAGCTCGACAGAGATCCCCTCCTTCGCCAGCTCGTCCGCCGCCTCCATGGATCGGTACATCATGCCCATGTAGGCGATCACGGTGACGTCGGTGCCCTCGCGGCGCACGATCGCCTGGCCGAGCGGGATGACGAAGTCGGGATCCTCCGGCACCTCGCCCTTCACGGGGTAGAGCGTCTCGGCCTCGATGAAGATGACGGGGTTGTCGTCCCGGATCGCGGACTTCAGAAGCCCCTTCGCGTCCATCGGCGTGGTCGGACGCACGACCTTGAGCCCCGGCACGTGGTAGAAGTACGTCTCCATCGACTGCGAGTGCTGCGCCGCGAGCTGTGCCGCCGGCCCGCCCGGCCCGCGGATGACGATCGGCACGTTGTACTGGCCGCCGGACATATAGCAGATCTTCGCGGCCGAGTTGACGATCTGGTCGAGGGCGAGGAGCGCGAAGTTGAACGTCATCATCTCGACGACGGGCCGGAGGCCGAGCATCGCGGCCCCGATGCCGAGGCCGGTGAACCCGGACTCGGCGATCGGCGTGTCGACGACCCGCGCGGGCCCGAACTCCTTGAGAAGCCCCTGCGTCACTTTGTAGGCGCCCTCGTAGAGCCCGACCTCCTCGCCCATCACGAACACGCGCGGGTCGCGGTGCATCTCCTCGCGGAGCGCCAGGTTCAGAGCCTCGCGATACGTCATCACCGCCATCTCAGTCCTCCTTGTAGATGTCGGTGAACAGCTCCTCGTCGGGCGGCTCCGGGGAGGCGTCGGCGAACGCGACGGCCTCGTCGATCCGGTCGTTGACGTCCTTCTCGATCGCCTGCACGTCGGCCTCCGTGAGGATCCCGGCCTTGAGCGCGCGCTCGCGGAGCATCACGATCGGGTCGCGCTGCTTTTCCCGCTCGACCTCCTCCTTCGTCCGGTACACCGCGCCCGCCGGGTCGCGCATCGAGTGGCCACGAAACCGGTAGGTGTCCGCCTCGATCAGGGACGGCGTCTTGTCCCGCCGCGTCCGAGCGACGGCCCGGCCGACGACCTCGCGGATCGCGAGGACATCCATGCCGTCGACCTTCTCCGACGGGATTCCGTACGTCTGGCCGAACTTCCAGATCTCGGTCTGCGCGAGGGCGCGGTCGGTGGAGGTGCCCATCGCGTAGCGGTTGTTCTCGCAGAGGTAGATCACGGGGAGCTTCCAGAGCGCCCCGAGGTTCAGCGACTCGTGGAACTCCCCCTGGGGGACGGCGCCGTCGCCGAAGTAGCAGACGACGACCGCGTCCCGCCCCTCGTACTTGATCGCGAAGGCGGCGCCCGCGGCGAGCGGCAGGTGCGCGCCCACGATCGCGTGGCCGCCGAGAAAGTTGACGCTCCGGTCGAACAGGTGCATCGATCCGCCCTTGCCCTTCGAGAGCCCGTCCCGGCGGCCGAAGAGCTCGGCCATCACCCGCCTCGGGTCGGCGCCCTTTGCGAGGCAGTGGCCGTGATCGCGGTAGGCGGAGATCGCGTAGTCGTCGGCGCGGAGGACCGAGGTGGCGCCGACCGCGACCGCCTCCTCGCCGATGTAGAGGTGGAGGAACCCGCCGACCTTGCCCAGGGCGTAGGCCTCCGCCGCCTTCTCCTCGAAGCGGCGGATCAGGAGCATGTCGTGCAGGAGCCGCCGCGCCAGCTCGGCGTCCACGCCGAGGGCCGACGGCCCTTTCCGCTCCGGGATCGTCTTGGCCATGCCTCCCCTCCAGCTACCAGCGCATCAGGCTGAGGTCGTCCACCGACAGCCGCCGGCGGAGACGGAAGATTGTGACGATGATCGCGAGCCCCACGGCCACTTCTGCGGCGGCGACGGCCATGGCGAAGAACACGACCGCCTGGCCGTCGGGGTTGCCGACGCGGCGGCCGAAGGCCACGAGCGCGAGGTTCGCGGCGTTCAGCATGAGCTCGATCGACATGAACATCACGAGCGGGTTGCGCCGGATGACGACCCCGACCACCCCGATCGTGAAGAGGATCGCCGACAGCCCGACGTAGTACGACTCGGGCACCATACCTTACACCCTCCGCCGCGCCAGGAGGAGCACCCCGACCATCGCGGCGAGCAGCAGCACCGAGGTCAGCTCGAAGGGGAACAGATACCGGGTGAACAGGAGGCCGGCGATCGACTCGACGCCACCGCCGACGGGCGGCGCCCCCGTTGGGGCTCCGCCCGGCGCCCGGCCCACGACGAAGATCAGCTGGAGCAAGAGGAGCGCGCCCGCGGGGAGCGCCAGGAGCCGCCAGGCGCGCCGCGGGTCGGGGCCGGTTTCCTCCTTGCCGGGGATGAGGACCATGATCGCGAAGACGAAGAGGACCATGATCGCCCCGGCGTAGACGATCACCTGCGCCCAGGCGAGGAACTCGGCGCCGAGGGTCTGGTAGAGCGCGGCGATCGAGCCGAGGTTCACGACGAGGAAGAGCGCCCCGTGGATCGCGTTCCGCCTGAGGACGAGCCCCAGCGCCGAGCTGACGGCGATCGCCGCGACGACGAAGAAGGCCGCGTACGCCATCACGGCCTCCGATCCGCCGGGATCGGGACCGGCGAGGTCGGACGGCCGTCGGGGCCCGCGGGCTCGAGGGCCAGCAGCGTCTCCTTCGTGTAGATCATCCCGTCCCGGCTGTAGGCGGAGAACTCTAACACGCCCGTGTCCATCCGGATCGCGTCCTCCGGGCACGCCTCCACACAGTAGCCGCAGAAGACGCACTTGCCCAGGTCGATATCGAAGCGCGCGGGGACCTTCTCGATCTCCGGGTTCGGGTGCTCGTCCGCGACGATGTAGATGCAGCGCGCCGGGCACACGGTCTCGCACATCATGCATGCCACGCAGCGCGGCGAGCCGTCCTCGCGTCGCACGAGCCGATGGAGGCTCCTGAGACGCGGCGAGTACGGCCGGCGCTCCTCGGGGTACTGGATCGTGACCGCGCCCCGCGCGTCCGACCGCCCGAGCGCGTGGGCGATGTGGCGGCCCATGTTGCGGAAGAAGTGGGCGGCCGTGAGAGCGAGCCCCGACAAAACCTCCGCGAGGTAAAGGCGCTGCCGGAGGTTCACGCCGGCTCCCCCCACAGCAGGAGCCCGAGCCCGGTGACGACGATGTTCAGGATCGACAGCGGGAAGAGTCCGAGCCAGCCCAGACGCATCGCCTGGTCGTAACGGAAGCGGGGCAGCGTCCACCGGACGAGCATCATGAAGAAGATCATCGCGCAGACCTTGACGACGAACGCGCCCACCTGCAGGAGGACGACGAGCAGGTGGGGCAGAAGGACCGCGCCGCCCCACGGGAACCGGAAGCCGTCCGCGGCGAGGTAGGGGACCTGCCACCCACCGAGGAAGAGCGAGGTCGTCATCCCCGCGATGACCACGGTCTCCAGGAAATCGGCCATCGCGAACATCCCGAACTTCATCCCGCTGTATTCGACGAAGTAGCCGATGATCTCGGACTCGCCCTCCGGCATGTCGAAGGGGATCCGCTTGGTGGCGGCGATGCCGGCGGTGAGGAAGATGACGAACGCCGGGAGTTGGGTGACGATGCCCCACTTGGGGAGCCAGCCCCAGAGGAGATAGTCGCCCTGACCGCGGACAATGTCCTGCATGTTCAGCGAGCCGTAGATCATCACCACGCCCATGATCGAGGCGCCGATCGCGATCTCCGCGGAGATCATGAGGGCCGCTGCGCGCTGGCCACCCAGGAGCGCAAAGTTGTTCGCCGACGACCAGCCGGCCATCATCACGCCGTAGACGCCGAGCGAGAGCATCGCGAACACGTAGAGGATCCCGACGTTCAGCGTCACCGCCTGCAGCGGGACCTCGCGCCCCGCCACGCGGAGCACGTCACCGAAGGGGATCGCCGCGAAGGCGACGAGCGCGCAGAAGACCGAGACGAATGGTGCCAAGCCGAACAGGAACCGGTCGGCGCGCGCCGGGCGGAAGTCTTCTTTCGTGAGCATCTTGATCGCGTCGGCGAGGGGGTGGAACAATCCCAGCAGGCGAAACCCGAGGATCGACGCGCGGTTGGCCCCGATGCGGTCCTGCATGATCGCCGACTGCTTGCGCTCCACCCACGTGAGCAGCCCGCCCAGGTTGAGGACGAAGAGCATGACGAAGGCGACGCGCCCGAAGGCGATGCCGAGGTCCGTTGCGCTCATTGTAGCGGGGTCCGCGAGGCCGGCTCCGACCGTGGGTGGCCTGCGGTCGGGGCGCTCAGCACCGCTCCCGTGTCACCGATGGCTTGGTAGGTGAGCCCGGCGAAGGCCGGGACGGCGGCGGCGAGCTCGCGGAACCACCGCTCGGCCCGCGTCGCGCCGACCTCCACGCCGAGTGCCCGCAGCACGCGGCCCAGGATGTCCCACTCGGGGAGCGCCTGGCCGAGGGGCTCGACCGCCTGGCGGAAGCGTTGCACCCGTCCCTCGAAGTTCGTATACGTTCCCTCCCGCTCCACCCACGCGGCGGCCTCCGGCCAGGCGCCCGCGAGGAGATCGTGGCCGAAGACCCAGAGGCACTTCACCTGTCGGGCGCGGGCCGCGGCGAGGATCGCCGCGCCGTCGCCATCGAGCCCGAGCAGGGCGGCGCCGTGGGAGTTCGGGTTCTTGTCGCTCCGGATCAGCAGGGTGTCCGCGTCGCCGGGCTCCCGGGGGGGCACGCGGAAGGCGACGCGCCGGATCCCGGGCGCCTCGAGGACGCGCCGGAGCGCCCAGAGATCCTCGTTCGCCATCTTCGGCGAGGCGAAGACGCCGATCTCGTCGGGCGCGAAGCGGCGGAGCGCGCCGGCGACCGCGCCGATCGCCTCCTCCCACGTGGCGTCGCCCACCGCGCCGTCCTCACGCCGCGCCGGCGCCACGAGCCGCGTCTTGTCGTCCACGAACGCGAACCCGTAGCGGCCGTCGTCACAGATCCACCAGCGGTTGACGTCCGCGTTGAAGCGCGGCTTGAGGCGCGCCACGCGGCGCCCCTCGTTGTGGTGCGGGCGCCGGCGGTTCACGTGCACCTCGATGTTGCAGCCGCGCGCGCAGCCCGGACAGACGGACTTCGCGCTGTCCAGGTACCAGACGCGCACCGCGAAGCGGAAGTCGCGGTCGGTGAGGGCGCCCACCGGGCAGATGTCCACGACGTTGCCGGAGTACTTGTTGGCGAGCTCCGTCCCCGGGAAGAGCCCGATCTCCGAGTGATCGCCGCGGTCGAAGATGCCGAGCTCACCCGTGCGCGTGACCTCGTCGCAAAACCGCACGCAGCGCGAGCAGAGGATGCACCGCTCCGCGTCCAGCATGACGTGCGGGCCGAGGGGCACCGCCTTCGGCTTGTGCACCTTCTCGTCCCGCATGCGCGGGTCGTAGAGGCCGTGCTCCATGTAGTAGATCTGTAGCCAGCACTCGCCCGCCTGGTCGCACACCGGGCAGTCGAGCGGGTGGTTGATCAGGTGAAACTCCATGATCGACTTCCGCGTCTCCTTGACGCGGTCGGTCTCGGTCGCCACGACCATCCCCTCAGCCGCCTGCGTGTTGCAGGCGATCGTGGGCCGGGGTGTCTTCTCGATGTCCACCATGCAGAGGCGGCATTGCCCGGCGATCGAGAGGCCCGGATGGTAGCAGTAGTGCGGGATCTCGACGCCGACCCTCCGCGCCGCCTCGATGAGGTTCGTCCCGGGCGGGACCTCGACCGCGTGGCCGTTGATCGTGAGCTTAGGCATGCGCGGTGGCCGCGCGGGACGCGGGCGTGGCGACGACCCGCGCGCCCGCGCCGTCAATCAGCGCTTCGAACTCCCCTCGGAACTTCTCGATGTAGGAGATGTAGGGCCCGACGGCGCCGTCGTAAAAGGCGCAGATCGTCGTGCCGGCGCCCCGTCGCGCCACGTCCAGGATCGTGTCGAGGTCGTCCTTCCGCCCCCGACCCTCGACGATCCGACGGACCATCTTATAGATCCAGCCGGTCGACTCGCGGCAGGGCGTACACTGCCCGCAGCTCTCATGGGCGTAGAACCGCGCGACGACCATCAGCGCCTCGGGGATCGACACCGTCTCGTCCATCACGATCACGCCCGCCGAGCCCGCCATCGTGCCGGCGTTGCGGAGCCCGTCCACGTCCATCGTGACGTCGATCTCGTCGGCACGGAGGATCGCCGCCGACGCGCCGCCGGGGACGACCGCCTTGAGTCGCCCGTTGCCCGTGACCCCGTCCGCCAGCTCGTCGATGAGCCGACGAAGGGTGATCGCCACCGAGGCCTCGTAGACGCCCGGCCGTCTGACGCGCCCGGAGACCGAGTACATTCGCGTGCCGCCCTGGGTCTTCGTGCCGAGCGACGCGAACCACCCGGCGCCCCGGGTGATGATGTGCGGCACGTGGCAGATCGTCTCCACGTTGTTCACGATCGTCGGTGCGCCGAAGGCGCCCTTGATCGCTGGAAAAGGAGGCTTCAGCTTGGGCCAGCCCTTCTTCCCTTCCAGCGAAGAGATCAGTCCGGTTTCTTCACCACAGATGTAGGCACCCGCGCCTCGATGCACGACGACGTCGAATCCCCTGCCGAGATAGCCGGCGTCGTACGCCTCGCTCACGGCGGTCGAGAAGCGCCGATACGGCTCGACGTATTCCCCACGGACGTACACGAAGCCGGTCGCCGAGCGGATCGCCCGCGCCGCGATGAGCATCCCCTCGATGAGCGCGTGCGGGTCGCGCTCGAGCAGGTAGCGGTCCTTGAACGTCCCGGGCTCGCCCTCGTCGGCGTTGATGACGAGGTACACGGGCCCCGTGTGGTTCTTCGGGATGAACGACCACTTCGTCCCCGTCGGGAAGCCCGCACCGCCGAGCCCGCGGAGGTTGGACTGCTTGACCTCCTCGGTGATCGCCGCAGGCGGGAGCGTCTGGGCCTTCTGCCAGGCGGTGTAGCCGCCGGTCTCGAGGTACGCCGTGAGCGTGTGCGAGTCGGCACGCTCGAAATTGCGCGTGAGGATCTTCTCGGCCGTCACCGAAGACCCTCGAGGATCCGGTCGACCTTCTCGGGCGTCAGGCCGAACTCGTAGCGGTCGTCCACCTGCATCATGGGCGCGTGCTCGCAGGCGCAGAGACACTCGACCGACTGGAGCGTCACCCGGCCGTCAGCCGTGGTCTCGCCGACGTGGATGCCAAGGCGGCCCTGGAGGTGGGCGACGATCGCGGGCGCGCCGGCCAGGTGGCAGGAGAGGTTGTGGCAGACGGCGACGACGTGGCGGCCTTTCGGCGCGCGGAAGAACATCGTGTAGAACGTCACCACCTCGTGCACGTGGGCCGGCGTCAGGTCGAAGAGCCCGGCAACGTACCGCTCGACCTCGAGCGAGATGTAGCCGAACGTCTCCTGCGCCAGGTGGAGCACGGGCAGGAGCGCCGCCCGCCGGTCCGGATAGAGCCCCTGGAGCCGGCGGACTTCCCCGAGCTGCTCGGCGGAGAACACGGGTGTCGTTGTCGCGGGGTCCGCGTGGCCGGCTTTCACCGTAGGTGGCCTGCCCGAGGTCCGCGGTGGCTCCGTCCGCTCACCGGTCCAGCTCGCCGCCGATCATGTTCACCGAGCCGAACGTCGGGACCAGGTCCGCGACCATCTGGCCCTCGATCATCCGGTGGAGCGCGGCCATCGGCGGCAAACACGGCGGCCGGCAGCGCACCCGGTACGGCCGGTCGGTACCGTCGGACACGACGTAGAAGCCGAGCTCGCCGTTTGCCCCCTCCACCGCGACGTACGCCTCCCCCCGCGGCGGCCGGATGCCGTTGCCTTCCATGATCAGCATGAAGTGGTTCATCAGCCCCTCGATCGACCCGTACGTCGTCTCCTTCGGCGGCAGGACGATCCGCTTGTCGGGCGCATTGACCCGCTCGTGGGCCGGCCGCTCCGAGCCCTGGAGGTTGGGCGAGAGCGTGATCGGCACGAGGAGCAGCCCCTCCGTCTTGCCCTGCTTGCCCCGGTCCACGTACGCCGCGGGATCGATCGGTCGTCCGGCGGAGTCCACGTTGATCGGGCCGCCCGGGATCAGTGCGAGCGCCTGCTCCACGATCCGCATGGACTGCTCCATCTCGGCCATCCGGACGAGGTACCGGGCGTAGTTGTCGCCGTCCTTCTGGGTCGGGATCTCGAACACGACCCGGTCGTACACATCGTAGGGCCGCGCCCGCCGCACGTCGTAAGGGACACCGACCGCGCGGAGCAGTGGACCCGTGATCGCGTACGCGATCGTCTCCTCGCGGCTGAGCGCGCCGACGCTGACCATGCGGTCCATGAAGATGCGGTTGCCAGTCAGGAGGCGGTGGACCTCGTCGAGGACCTCGCGGGTCTCCTTGAAAGCCTTGGCCGTCCGCTCGGCGAAGCCGTTGGGCAGGTCCGCCTTGACGCCGCCCACGCGCCCGTACGAGATCGTGAGCCGCGCGCCCGTCACGTCCTCGACCAGCTCCCAGAGGAACTCGCGCGCCTTGATCATGTAGAGGAAGACGGTGAACGCGCCGAGCTCCATCGCCGAGGCGCCGATGCACGTGAGGTGGTCGCAGATCCGCGAGATCTCCGACATGATGACGCGGATGTACTTGCACCGCTCGGTGACGTCGATGCCCAGGAGTTTCTCGACCGCGGCGCAGTAGCCGAAGTTGTTGATGAGCGGCGAGACGTAGTTCAGCCGGTCGGTGAACGGGATCGCGTTGTTGTAGCCGCCCTGCTCGCAGTCCTTCTCGAACGCGCGGTGGAGGTACCCGATCTCGACGTCGGCGTGAAGGATGACCTCGCCGTCGAGCTCGGTCAGGATCCGGATGATCCCGTGCATGGCCGGGTGCGCCGGCCCCACACCGACGTGCAGGCTCTGGCTCCCGCTGCCGGTCCCGCTCCCCTCGCCCAGCATGAACTCGCGTCGCGCCGTCTCCGCCATCGTCGTGCCTAGTTCGGCGGACCGATCAGCGGTTGGCGCCGGTCGATCGGATACTCCTTCCGCAACGGGTGACCGACGAACTCCTCGTACATCAGCAAGCGCCGCAAGTCGGGGTGGTCCGCGAAGCGCACGCCGAACATGTCCCAGACTTCGCGCTCGAACCAGTCGGCGATCGGCCAGAGGTCGACGGCGGTCGGCACCACCGCGTCGTCCTCGTCGACCCGCACCTTCAATCGCAGCCGGTGGTTGTGCGCGAGCGAATAGAGGTGGTAGACGACCTCGAAGCGAGGACCGTCCTCGCGCCCGGGATACTTGGAGTAATCGACCGCGGTCAGGTCCGTGAGCATCTCGAACGCGAGCGCGGGCTCGTCCCGGCAGTACGCGAGGACGCGCGGGAGCGCCTCGCGGGTCACGACCGCCGTGTGGTCGCCGCGGTGGTCGTGCGTCTCGACGACACCCGACCCGAATCGCGCCGTGAGCGCGGCGAGCATCGCCGCTCCGTCCATCAGTACCTCTGCGCCTGGGCGGCGATCTTGTCCTGGAGCTTCATGAGTCCGTCGATGACCGACTCCGGGCGGGGTGGGCAGCCAGGGATGTAGACGTCCACGGGGATGATCGTGTCGATGCCCTGGACGGTCGCGTAGTTGTTATAGAAGCCACCGGTGCACGTGCAGACGCCGAACGCGACGACCCACTTCGGCTCGGTCATCTGATCGTAGACCCGCTTGAGCACGGGCGCCATCTTGTGGCTGATGGTCCCGACGACGAAGAGGACGTCCGCCTGGCGTGGCGAGAACCGCGGCAGCCCCGCGCCGAACCGATCGATGTCGTAGTGGGAGCACGCCGTGGCCATGTACTCCATGCCACAGCACGCCGTCACGAACGGGTACTGGAAGATCGAGTATTTCCGCGCCCAGCCGATGGCCTCATCGAGCTTGGACGTGAAGAACGTGCCTAGTCCCATTCGAGTCCTCCCTTGCGCCAGATGTAGAGGAACCCGAGCATGAGGATTCCCAGGAACACCATCATCTCAGCGAACCCGAACCAGCCGAGCCGGCGGTAGATCACCGCCCACGGCCAGACGAACATGAGCTCGATGTCGATCAGGATGAAGAAGATGGCGATCGTGGAGAACTTGATCGCGAATCGCCCCTCGGCCACGGCGATCGGGTCCTTGCCGCACTCGAACGGCTCGGCCTTCACCGGCGTGAGCCGCCGCGGCGCGAGGAGTTTGGGGATGCCGAGCAGCGCGCCGGCGACGAGCGCCGCGAAGGCGAACGTCATGAGCAGAGGGGCGTAAGTCACTGTAGAGGGGTCCGCGAGGCCGGCGCCATCGGTGGGTGGCCCGCGACGAGGTGCGACCCGGCGCCGTTCCCCTGCGCGCTCCTCATTCCATCCGGGGTCCGCGGGGCCGGCGCCATCGGTGGGTGGCCCGCGACGAGGTGCGACTCGGCGCCGTTCGGCATGGCGCTGTTCATTCCACCGGAGGCCGCGGCGTCCGCCTGACGCTTGGCGTGGTACGAGCTGCGGACGAGTGGTCCCGCCTCGACATGGGTGAACCCGAGCTCCCGACCGATCCCCGCGAGCTCGGCGAACTCGTCGGGATGGTAGTAGCGCGAGACGGGCAGGTGCTGCGGCGACGGCCGGAGGTACTGGCCGAGCGTCAGGATCGACACCCCGACCGCGCGCAGGTCGCGCAGGGTCGCGACCAGCTCGTCCCGCTCCTCGCCGAGACCCAGGATGATCCCGGACTTCGTCGGGATCTCCGGCGCGACTGCGCGCGCGTGGCGGAAGAGCCCGAGCGCACGCGCGTAACGGCCGCCGTGCCGCGCGGCCTTGTAGAGGCGCTCCACCGTCTCGGTGTTGTGGTTCAGGATGTCCGGCCGCGCGTCGAGCACCGTCTCGAGCGACGCCGCGCCTCCCTGGAAGTCGGGGATCAGGACCTCCACGCGGCAGCGCGGCGCGTGCCGGCGCACCGCACGCACCGTCGCCGCCCAGTGCGCGGCGCCGCCGTCCGCGAGGTCGTCACGATTGACCGACGTGATCACGACGTACTCGAGCCCGAGCTCGCGCACGGCCCGGCCGATCCGCTCGGGCTCCTCGCGATCCTCCCAGACGGGCGTGCCGTGCGCGATCGCGCAGTAGCCGCAGTTGCGGGTGCACACGTCGCCCAGGATCATGAACGTCGCGGTCGCGTCCTCCCAGCACTCCCCGATGTTGGGACAGCGCGCCTCCTCGCAGACCGAGTGGAGGTTCCACTCGCGCATCCGACTCTTGAGGCGCATGTAGTTGGGGCCGCCGGGGGCGCGGACCTTGAGCCACGCCGGCTTACGCCCCTCCGGGATGAGGCTCGAAGGCTGGATCACGGGAAGGGAGCGTGTCATTAGCACTTATCTCCGTCCGCTCAAACCGAATCATTATGCCATACGGCGGGAACAACGTTCGGGCGACGGGTGGACGAGAACGGAGAGTCGTTCGCGGTCGAGCGTCAGCCGGGGAACCAGCCTGGTCGGACGCGGGCGTGAGGGTCGCTGATCCCCTCCCTCAGGCCGAAATTCTCGAAATTCCCGTCGCCCACGCCTGTCCGAATCGGCTGAGCCAATCGTCGAGCTCGAGGGGTCCCCAGCCCGCCCACATCCATTTGCGGGTGGTCACCGTCGTGCCCCTGCCCCACTCGGAGCTGATCTCGAACTCGTCCATGATCCGCCGGACGCCCGGCAGGCCCAGCCCGAGGCTCCTGGAGGTGGAGAACCCGTCCCGCATCGCCAGCGTGACGTCGAGGATCCCGGGCCCGGTGTCGGCGGCCAGAACCTCGACCCCGCGTTTGCCGCCGTCGTCGACCAGCCTGAGGATGATCTCGCCGCTCGTCGCGTAGCGGACGATGTTCCGCGCCAGCTCCGAGATCGCGGTCGACACGAGGACGCGGTCGGTGGCGGGGAAGCCGCACCATCCCGCCAGCTCTCGCCCGTTCTGGCGGGCCGCCACGATGTCCGTGTCGGAATCGATGGGCACCCTCACCTCACCCGCGATGAGCGCTTCCCTCATGCGTCAGTCCTTTCGATCCTCGAGTGGACGGCGATCCTCCACGCGCGATCCGATGGGACGGCCCCGGTCCGATGGTGCCGAAGGGGGGACTCGAACCCCCACGGGTTGCCCCACACGCCCCTCAAACGTGCGCGTCTGCCAGTTCCGCCACTTCGGCGCAATGCGAACCCGGAGTATACCGCTACCGCGCGCGGCTGACAAACCTCGCGGCGTTCTGCCGCAGGCGCGGATCGAGCGCGTCGCGGATCCCCTCGCCCAAGAGGTTGTACGAGAGCACGGTGACGAGGATCGCGAGCCCTGGGTACAGGGACAACCACCAGCCGATCTCGATCGCGTCTTTGCCCTCGTTGAGGATGTTGCCCCAGGTCGCGTGCGGTGGCTGGACGCCGAGCCCGAGGAACGACAGGCCCGATTCGGTGAGGATCGCGGCCGGAATGCCGAGCGTCATCGCCACGAGCACGGGCGCCATCGCGTTCGGCAGGATGTGGCGCCAGACGATCCGAAAGCCGCTCGCGCCGACCGCCTGCGACCAGATGACGAACTCGCGCTCCTTGAGCGCCAGGAACTCCGCGCGGACGAGCCGCGCCACGCCCATCCATCCCGTGAGGCCGATCACTGCCATGATCGTCCAGATCGAGGGCCGGAGGAAGGCGAGCACCGCGAGGAGGAGGAAGAAGCGAGGAAAGACGAGCATCAGGTCCACGAGGCGCATGGTCGCCCCGTCCACCAGGCCGCCGTTGTAGCCCGCGAGCGAGCCCAGCACGACCCCGATCAGCGACGCGATCCCGACCGAGACGAACCCGACCGCGAGCGACACGCGGGCGCCGTAGAGCATGCGCGACAGCACGTCGCGCCCGAGCTGGTCGGTCCCGAGCGGGTGCGCGTTCGACGGCCCGTCGAGGATCTTCTTGATGTCGGGCCGGTTCGGGTCCCAGGGCGCGATGACGGGGGCCAGGAGCGCGAGGAGGACGAGACACACGACGACGGCCCCGCCCACCAGCGCGAGGCGGTTCTGCCTGAGCGCGCGCCAGAACGCCCTCAGCGGCGTCCCCGGCGTGCGCCCACGCGGATCCGCGGATCGACGAAGCTATAGGTGACGTCCGCGACGAGGTTGGCCACGAGCGTGAGCGTCGAGACGATGACGAGGTTCCCCATGATCACCGGGTAGTCGCGCTCGAAGACCGCCTGCACCATGAGCTGCCCCATGCCGGGGATCGCGAAGATTGACTCGACGATGACGCTGCCGCCGATGAGTCCCGGCAGCGAGAGGCCGAGGATGGTCACGATCGGGAGCAGCGCGTTGCGGAGGGCGTGCTTGCCGATCACGATGGGCTCGGCCAGGCCCTTGGCCCGCGCCGACTGGATGTAGTCCTGGCGGACGACCTCGAGCATCGACTGCCGCATGTAGCGCGAGAAGCCGGCGAGCCCACCGAAGGTCGCGACGAGGATCGGCAGGACCAGGTGGCCCAGGAAGTCCCACTGCTGGCGCCAGAACGAGAGGTACTCCCAGTTGAGCGAGCGGAGCCCCGAGATCGGCAGCCAGCCGAGCTGCACGCCGAAGAGGATCATGAGGAGCAGGGCCAGCCAGAAGTCCGGCGTCGCGAAGCCCAGGAAGACAAAGAGCGTCGGCACCTTGTCGAAGAGCGAGTACTGGCGCGTGGCGGACAGGACGCCGATCGGCACCGCGAGCGCGACGATGATGAGCATCTCGATGATGTTGAGGAGCAGCGTTACCGGCAGCCGCTCGCCGATCTTCTGGAGTACGGGCCGGCCGTCGGGCGAGAACGATTTGCCGAAATCGAGCCGGCCGAGGCGTGCGAGCCACTTCCCGTACTGGACGTGGAGCGGTTTGTCGAGGTCGTACATCTCGCGCAGGAGCTGTCGGGCCTGCGCGTCGGACTGGATCGAGAGGTCACCGGTCTGGATCTCGGCGGGCTCACCCGGCGCCAAATGGACGCTGATGTCACCCCGCGGTGTAGCGTTGGAGGTGCTTCGGGACGTACCACTTGTTGAAGTTGTAGAGGATCCCGTTGGGCGAGGGGACGATCCCGCGCACGCGCGACGAGACGACCGGCAGCGCGTCGCGGAAGTAGAGGAAGATGATCGGCTGGTCCTCCGCGAGGATCTCCTGGATCCGGGCGTAGGACTTCTTCCGCTCCTCCTCGCGACACGACTGGCGTCCCTGCTCGAGCAGCGCGTCCACCTCGGGGTTCGCGTACGAGACGTGATTGAGCTCGTCCGGGCCCGTCTTCGACGAGTGCCAGATCTCGTACTGGTCCGGATCCAGGCCGATGCCCCAGCCGAGGATGATCGCCTCGAACCGCCGCTTCTTGATGTACTCCTTGAGGAACGACGCCCACTCGATCACGCGGATGTCCACCTGCACGCCGAGCTCCTTGAGCGACGCCTGGACGATCTCCGCGACCTTCTTGCGCTCGTCGTTGCCCTGGTTGGTCAGGAGCTCGAAGGCGAAGGGCTGGCCGTGCCGGTTCACCAGCACGCCGTCGGCGTTCTTTGTCCAGCCGGCCTCCGCGAGCAGCGCTCGCGCCTTGTCCATGTCGTAGGGGTACGTCTTCACGCTCGGGTTGTACGCCCACGTGCCGGGCTTGTACGGGCCCGTCGCCTCGCGCCCGAGGCCGAGCAGCACGCCGTCGATGATCTCGCGCTTGTCGATCGCGTGGGCGAACGCCTGCCGGACGCGCCGGTCGGCGAACCGCGGATCTCGAAGGTTGAAGCCCAGGTACGTGTACGCGCTCGCCGGGTACTCGTACTTGTGGTAGGCCTTCCTGAAGGCCGGGTACTCCGTCTGGCGCTTGAACTGGAGCGCGGTGAGGCCGGCGGAGTCCACGCCCTTTGCCTTCAGCTCGAGGAAGATCGTCGCTTGGCTGGGAATGATCCGATAGACCACGCGCGAGATGTGCGGCTGCCCCTCGAAGTAGCCGGGGTTCGCGACGAGCACGACCTTCTCCCCGGGCTTCCACTCCTTGAACCGGTACGCGCCCGTGCCCACCGGGTTCGCCCGGTTCTGCGGCGCCTCGCGGAGGCGACCCTCACGCACGTAGGGCTCGAGCACGTGCTTCGGCAGCATCCAGATGCCCCAGCTCTGCAGCGCTTTCGCGTACGGCTGCTTGTAGCGGACACGCAGCGTGTACGGATCCACCGCCTCCACCGACGCGACGGCGCGGAAGTCCTCGCGGTACGCGGTCGGCGTCTTCGGATTGATCATCGTCTCGTACGTGAAGACGACGTCCGCCGCCGTGAACGGCGTGTCGTCGTGCCAGCGCACGTCGCGCCGCAAGTGGAACGTGAGGTCGAGACAGTCCTTGCTGAACCGCCACGACTCGGCGAGCTCGCCGATGACGTTGAGATCACGGTCGCGCGTGACGAGGCCGCTGTAGATCAGCGAGCCGACCTCGAACGAGGCGCTGTCGCTGAGGACGTTCGGGATGAGGCCCGAGATGTTGCCGGTGAGTGCCTCGATCAAGGTGTCGCCGTAGGCGGGCTTCTCGCTCGGCGAGGCGTGGTCGACGGCGCTGTCGGCCTCGCCCCCGCAGCCGGCGAGGCCGAGCGCCAGGATCAGCGCGAACCGGGCGAGCAGGGCCCCGCGCGTCACGCTACCGCGGACCCACCGGCGACGCGGGAGCCGCGGGCGCGCCGGGCGTCGACGCCCCCGGAGCCGGCGCGCCGGCCGGGGGCGGCGCGGCCTCGCGCACGACGGAGCCGCCGCGCTCGCCGCCTAGCAGGGCCAGGCTGAACGAGGTGATCGTGAAGATGAGGGCGATCGCGCCCGTGATCTTGCCGAGCACCGTGGGCGTGCCCATCGAGCCGAAGACCGCCTGGCTTCCCGCGCCGCCGAACGCCGAGCCGATGTCGGCGCCCTTGCCGGCCTGCAGGAGCACGATCCCAATGATCGCGAAGCACGCGATGACATGAACGACGATCAGGGCAAGGTGCATCCCGTCACTCCTTCGGGGCGGTCCCGGACCGCGCCGCTTTCCTCACGATAGCAACAAATCCCGGCGCGTTCAGGCTCGAGCCACCGACCAGCGCGCCGTCGATCTCGGGCTCGGCGACGAGCGCGTCGGCGTTCTCGGCCTTGACGCTGCCGCCGTAGAGGATCCGGACCGACTGGGCGACTTCCTTCGAGGCGAGCTCCGAGAGCAGGCCGCGCAGGTACCCGTGGACCTCGCCGGCCTGGGTCGGCGTCGCGTTGACGCCCGTCCCGATGGCCCAGACCGGCTCGTAGGCGAGGACGACCTTCCCGAGCTGCGCCACCGTCAGACCCGCGAGCCCGGCGCGCAGCTGACCCTCGACCGTCGTGAAGGTGAACCCCTGGCGCCGCTCCTCCGCCGTCTCGCCGACGCAGACGACCGGCGTGAGCCCGTGGGCCATGGCCGCGCGGACCTTGAGATTAATCACCTCGTCGGACTCGCCGATCTCCTTGCGCCGCTCGGAATGGCCGAGGAGCACCCAGCGGCAGCCGACCTCGACAAGCATCGGCGCCGAGATCTCGCCGGTATGGGCGCCAGCCGGCTCGTGGTGACACGTCTGCGCCCCGAGCTGGATCGGGCTGCCGGCGAGGACCTCGGCGACGGCGGCGAGGGCGGTGAAGGGCGGGCACACGACGACCTGCACCCCGCGCGGGCGTCGGATCGCCTCGCGGATGGCGCCGGCGAGGACGCGCGCCTCGGCGATGGTCCCGTGCATCTTCCAGTTGCCGATGACGACGGGCGTCCTCACGCCGGCGCCTCGGTGAGCGCCTCGACGCCCGGGAGCCGCCGGCCTTCGAGGAACTCGAGGAACGCGCCGCCGGCCGTCGAGACGTAGCCGATCCGCTCGGTGACGCCGGCCGTCGCGAGCGCGGCGATCGTGTCTCCACCACCGACGACCGAGAACCCCGGCGCCTCTGCCACGGCGCGGGCGACCGCGAGCGTGCCGGCGGCGAAGAGGGGCCGCTCGAACACGCCCATCGGCCCGTTCCAGACGACGGTCTTCGCCGTGCGTACCACGACCGCGAAGCTCTCGGCCGTGCGCGGCCCGATGTCGAGCCCCATGGCCTCGGCCGGGATCTCACGGATCCCGACCGCGCGCCCGGCGGCGCTGTCCGCGCGCTCCGCGACGACCGTATCGAGGGGGAGCACCAGGCGGACGCCCCGACGGCGCGCCGCCTCGAGCGCGGCCCGGGCGGTCTCGACGCGGTCGGACTCGACGAGGGACCGGCCGACGGCGTGGCCGAGCGCCAGGAGGAACGTGAACGCCATGCCCCCGCCGATCAGGAGCGCGTCCACCCGCTCGAGCAGGTGCTCGACGAGCGCCAGCTTGTCGGACACCTTCGCGCCCCCGAGGATCGCGACGAGCGGCCGTTCGGGCGACTCGAGGATGCGGCCGAGGGCGGACAGCTCCTGTTGCATCAGGAGGCCCGCGGCGGCGGGCTGCAGGTGGCGCGTGATCGCGACGATCGACGCGTGCGCCCGGTGCGCGGCCGCGAACGCGTCGTTCACGTAGCAGTCCGCGAGGGCGGCCAGCTCGCGGGCGAATCCGTCGTCGTTCGCCTCCTCCCCGGCATGGAACCGCAGATTCTCGAGCAGGAGGATCTCACCCGGCTTGAGCGCGCCCGCACGCGCGCGCGGCTCCTGGCCCACGCAGTCCGGCACGAGCTCGACCCGCTGGCCCAGGAGCGCCTCGAGCCGCTCGGCGACCGGACGCAGCGAGTACTCGGGCGCGACGTGGCCCCGGGGTCGTCCGAGGTGGGAGGCGAGCACGACCGCGGCGCCCGCCTTGAGCGCCAGCTGGATCGTCGGCACGACCGCACGCAGCCGCGTCTCGTCGCCCAGCCGGCCGCCGGCGACCGGCGCGTTGAGGTCGGCGCGGAGGAAGACACGCTTGCCCGCCAGGTCGAGCCGCTCGATCGTCAGCTTGGGCAACTTAGAGCGTCTTGCCGATGAATCGAATGAGGTCACGCACCCGGCACGAGTAGCCCCACTCATTGTCGTACCAGGCGAGGACCTTGACCAGGTTCCCCTCGATCAGCGCCGTCGAGGGCAGGTCCACGATCGACGAGTGTGGGTTGCCGTTGAAGTCGCACGAGACGAGCTGCTCCTCGCACGCTTCGAGGATGCCCCGGAGCTTGCCGGCCGCGCTCTCGCGGAACGCGTCGTTCACCGCGTCGGCCGTTGCCGGCCTCTCGAGCTCCGCCACGAGGTCGAGGACGGAGACGTTGATTGTGGGCACGCGGATCGCGATCCCGTCGAGCTTGCCCTTGAGCTTCGGCAGCACGAGGCCGACCGCGGTGGCCGCGCCGGTCGTCGTCGGGATCATGCTCACCGCGGCGGCGCGAGCCCGGCGCAGGTCCTTGTGCGGGAAGTCGTGCACGGGCTGGTCGTTCGTGTACGAATGCACGGTCGAGGCGAAGCCGCGTTTGACGCCGAACGTGTCGTCGAGCACCTTGACGGTCGTCGCCAGACAGTTGGTCGTGCACGAGGCGTTCGAGATGATCCGGTGGCGCGAGGGCTCGTAGGCGTTCTCGTTGACGCCGAGGACGATCGTGACGTCCGGGTCCTTCGCGGGCGCCGTGATGATCACCTTCTTGGCGCCGGCCTGGAGATGCTTGGACGCGGTCGCCGTGTCACGGAAGATGCCGGTCGACTCGACGACGACGCCGACCCCGAGCTCCTTCCACGGGAGCGCGGCCGGGTCCTTCTGGGCGCAGACGCGAACCTCGCGCCCGTTGACGAAGATGGCTTCCCCCTTGGCCTGCACATCGGCGGCGAGGGCTCCGTGGACGGAGTCGTGCTTGAGCAGGTGCGCGAGCGTCTTGGCGTCGGCCAGGTCGTTGACGCCGACGACCTCGATGTCCTTCGACTCGAGGGCCGTACGGAAGAAGACGCGTCCGATGCGACCAAACCCGTTGACGCCGACTCGAATGCTCATGGAAGGGCTCCTTGTGGAGACGGCGGACCGTCGATCACAACAACTCGAGCCGATTATACGGCCGCTCAGCGGACACGGGCAACCGTCAGGGCGCCGATACGGTCGGCGCCGGCCGCGCGTAGCGCCCGCGCGCACTCGGCGAGCGTCGCGCCGGTCGTCAGAACGTCGTCGACCAGCAGGACGTGGCGGCCCGCGACCGCGGGCGCCGCCCGGAACGCCTCGCGGACGTTCGCCGAGCGCTCGGCGGCGGGGAGGTCGCTCTGCGGCCTGGTCGCACGCCCGCGCGCGAGCCAACGCGCCCGAACGGGCAAGGCGAGCCCCTGCGCGACGCGCTCGGCGAGAAGGGCCGCCTGATTGAAGCCGCGCTCCCGTTCCCGATCGGCGGCGAGCGGCACAGGGACGATCGCGGCGATCCCGTCGGGGAGCGAGGGACCGCACTGCTCGACAGCCAGGTCGGCGAGCGGCCGGGCCAGCGCGCGCCGGCCGCCGAACTTGAGCCGATGCAACGCCTCCCGCAGGACCCCGCCGTACACCGCCGCCGAGCGCGAGTAATCGTACGCCGGCCCGTCGGCCACGCACGCCGTGCAGACGGCGGGAGGCGGGGGACCCTCCGAGCCACCCCCAGGAAGGGTTGCGCGGGCAAAGCCCGCGCTCGAACCGCGGCTACTCCGACACGCCCCCAGCTCCGAGCTCTCCGGGGGCTCGCGCATCGGCATCGGGACGCCGCAGCGGTCGCAGTAGGGCGGGACGATGCGGGCGATCGCGTCCCAGCACGGCCCGCACAGGGGGTCGCGGCGGCGCGGGCCGAGCCGCGCCTCGCACACCGCGCAGAGGGCCGGGAAAACGAGATCGAGCGCCGCGGTCGCGAGCCTCGGGAAGACCGCGAGAGACAACGGGGTCAGCCGCGGACGGGACGGAGGGTGTTCCAGCGGTGGCAGGACGGACACCGGTCCTGCCACAAGGCGCTCGTGGCTCCACACGTGGCGCACTGGTGCGGCCAGTCGAACGCGTGACCGAGCTGAAGCGCGCGTCGATACTCGTCGAAGGCTGCCCGCGTCTCGCCGCGCCGCTCGAACACCGCGCCGAGATACGCATGGACGACCGGCAGGGCCGGCGCCCGCACCTCGACCTTCTCGAACTGGTCGGCCGCCTCGTCCAGCATCTCGAGCTCGAAGAAGACACGGCCGAGCGCCACGGCGAGTGCGAGCTCGTCGGGCGCCTTATCCAGGGCTTGCCGGTAGAGCGCGATCATCCGGGTCGGCCGCCCGTCCTCGCGGAAGGCGCGCTCGAGGCGCGCCAGGAGCGGCAGCGCCGGCTGCGTCTCCGCCGCACGCTCCCAGACGCGCACGGCCTCACGACGATCGCCGGTCGCCTCGTAGGCGTCGCCGAGGGCGAGCGCCGCCGGCAAAAACGATCGGTCCGTGCGGACCGCGTTCCTCAAGTGGGCAACCGCTGCGGCCGGGTGCCCACGGGCGAGCTCGGCGCGCCCCAGCTCGTAGTGAATGACCGCCAGCCACTCGGTCTCGGGTGAACGTTCCGCGGGCGCCACCGCGCCGACGATCCGCTGCTCGAGGTCGAGCGCCTCCGCCCACCGCCCGGCGGCGGCGGCGAGGTCGCGCAGGCCCCGCAGCGCGCCGAGATGGCTCTTCCGGGTCTGGAGGATCTGCCGATAGAGCGTCCCTGCCTCCTGGGAGCGTCCCGCCCGGCTGACCTCGGCAGCGCGGGCGAGGAGCGCCGTGGCCTCGGAGTCGTCCTCGCCCGACGAGGACGCGCGGTGTCGGTCGAAGAGCCGCTTGAGGTCGAAGCCGACCGAGACGAGGGTGCGGAGCGAGGAGAGCAGCGTCACGGCAAGGACGGGTGCGCCGGCTGGCGTCGGGAGGCGGGGCCGCGTGCGCCTAGCCCGTGGCCATGCGCTCCTCTTGCTCGATGACCCGCTGGCAGTCGATGCAGTAGCGCGCGAACGGCAGCGCCTCGAGTCGCTTCTCGGAGATCGCCTCCCCGCACCGCTCGCACGCACCAAAGCCGCCGCCCTCCAGCTTCTGCAGGGCGGAGACGACATCGCGCAGCAGGCGCCGGTCGCCGTTGCCGAGTTCGAAGAAGAACTCCCGGTTGTACGCCGTATTCGCCTGGTCGCCGAGGTCCTTGATCGAGTCGTCTTCCTGGTCCTTGCCGTAAAGCGCCGTCCGGCCGACCTCGTCCGCCAGCTGGCGCTGCTTCTCGAGCAAGCGCTTCTTGAAGTACGCCAGTCGATCTTTTCGCATCGGGACCTCCCTCGCGACTCCGGTGGTGCGTACTTAAGATTGAGACGCTAACACGCGTCCGGGGAGCGCGCAACATCTTCACGGGCGCGCCGTCACGAACCGTCGAGGGACACGGCCGGGGCGTCACCCCAGAGCCGCTCGAGCGCGTAGTACGCGCGGGTCTCCTCGAGGAACACGTGCATCAGCACGTCGCCGTAGTCGAGCAGGATCCAGCCGCTCGCGGGGACCCCCTCGGCGTGGAGGGGTCGCACCCCCTCACGCTTGAGCTCGTCGCGGATCGCGTCGGTGATGGTCTCCATGTGGGTCGTGGACTTTCCGTTGCAGACGAGGAAGTAGTCGGTGACGCTCGAGAGCCCCTGCACGTCGAGCACGATCAGGTCCGTCGCGCGCTTGTCGAGCGCGGCGCGTGCGGCGCGGCGGACTTTGCGCTCGGCCGTGAGCCTCGTCACGCCCCTTCGGTCCGATACAGCCGCTTCGCCTGGATGAACGCGATGACCGACTCGGGCAGCCGGTAGTCCACGGACCGCCCCTCGCGCACACGGCGCCTCAGGTCGGAGGCCGAGATCGGGAGGGACGTCGCGCGCGCGATCAGCGGTTCGTCGCCGATCTCGCGCACCACCTTCCGCACCGCGGCGCTCTCGGGGTCGAAGGCGCTCCCCACCCGGGGCACGACGACGATCCGGGCGAGGCGGGCGATCCGCCGCGGCTCGCGCCACGTCAGGAGGTCTAGAAACGTCTCAGAGCCCACGAGGAGGAACAGGTCCGCGCGCGGGATGCGGAGCGCCGCGAGCGTGTCGACAGTGTACGAGGGCCCCGCGCGGCGCAGCTCGAGGTCGGAGACCGCAAACTTCGGGTGCCCCGCCACCGCCAGCTCGACCATCGCGTAGCGATCCGCCGCCGGGGCCAAGTACGCAGGCGACTTGTGCGGCGGGAGGGCGGCCGGCACGAAGAGGATCCGGTCGAGGTCGAGGACCTCGAGCACCTCGTCGGCGAGAAGGAGGTGTCCGTAGTGGATCGGGTTGAACGACCCGCCGAAGACCGCCGTGCGAGCCAAGCCTAGTCCGACGCCGGGAGCATGCGGAGCCTACTCCCTCACCTGTCCGTCGCCGACCACGACGAACTTCGTCGTCGTCAGCTCGCGGACGCCGACGGGGCCGCGCGCGTGGACGCGCGAGGTCGAGATCCCCATCTCGGCGCCCATGCCGAACTGCGAGCCGTCCACGAGCCGCGTGGACGCATTGACCAGGACGGCGGCCGCGTCCACTTCGCGCGTGAAGCGCCGCGCGTGGCCCAGATCGTTGGTCACGATCGCCTCGGCGAGGCCGGTGCCGTGGCGGTGGATGTGCGTGATCGCCGCGTCGAGGTCGTCCACGACCAGGACCGCCAGGATCAGGTCGAGGTATTCCGTGTCCCAGTCCGCGTCGGTCGCCGGACGGGTGGACGGGACGAGCGCGCGCGTCCGCGGGCAGCCGCGCACCTCCACGCCCGCCTCCGCGAGGCGCGCCGCCAGGGCGGGGAGGAGCCGTGGGGCGATCTCCCGGTGCACCAGGAGGGTCTCGAGGGCGTTACAGACGCCCGGCCGCTGCGCCTTCGCGTTCACCACGATCTGGGCGGCCATCGCGGGGTCGGCCGAGGCGTCCACGAAGACGTGGACGAGCCCCTTGTCGTGCTTGAGCACGGGGATGCGCGAGCGCTCGGCGACCCAGCGGACGAACTCCTCACCGCCCCGCGGGATGATCAGGTCGACCAGCCCGCCGAGCTCAAGGAGCGCCGCGACCGCCTCACGGTCGGTGGTCTCGATGAACTGGATCGCGTCGGCGGGCCCCCCGGCCTTCTCGACGGCCTTGGCCAGCACCGCGGCGATCATCGTGTTCGAGTCGATCGCTTCGCTGCCGCCACGGAGAATCACCGCGTTGCCCGATTTGACGCAGAGGCCCGCGGCGTCGGCGGTGACGTTGGGCCGCGACTCGTAGATGAACCCGACGACACCCAGCGGGACGCGGACGCGGGAGATCTCGATGCCGTTCGGCCGCCGCCACACCTCCACGACCGTCCCGACGGGGTCAGGGAGCGCGGCGATCTCCCGGAGCCCCTGCGCCATCTCCTCGAGGCGGCTCTCGGTCAGCGTGAGACGGTCGAGGAACGCCCGCGTTGCGCCCCGGCCCCGCGCCCGCTCGACGTCGGCCCGGTTCGCCTCGAGGAGCGACCCGGCTTTCTCGACGAGTCCGTGGGCCATCTGCACGAGCGCGTCGTTCTTGATCTTCGTCGGGCAGAGCGCCAGCGCGCGCGCGGCGTCGCGGGCGGCGCGGGCCTTGGCCTGCACGAGGTCGCGGACGTCCATGGTCCTCTCCTAGAGGAGCACGAGGTTGTCGCGGTGGATCACTTCGTCGAAGCTCCGGTACCCCAGCCGCCCCTCGATCTCCGTCGTCTTCGCCCCCCGGATCTTCCGCACTTCGTCGGCGTCGAAGTTCACCACGCCCCGCGCGAACTCTCGGCCGGTCGCGCCCGCGAGCAGCGCCACCACGTCGCCGGAGGCAAACTCCCCCTCGACCTCGAGGACGCCCGACGGCAGGAGGCTCGTGCCACGCTGAGTTAATGCCTGAAGCGCCCCCGCGTCAACGGTCAGCTTACCCTGCGGCGCCACGGCGAACGCGATCCAGCGCTTGCGCGCCGTGAGGCGCGCGGCCTTCGGCGCGAAGTAGGTCCCGACGGACTCCCCGGCCAGGAGGCGGCGCAGGACGCTCGGGGCGCGCCCGCTCGCGATGATCATCGGCACGCCCGCGGCGGCGGCCTTGCGCGCCGCCTGGAGCTTCGTCGCCATGCCGCCCACGGAGACGCCGTCGGTCCGATCGCGGGCGAGCCGCGCGATCTCGTCCGTGACCGCCTCGACGGTCTCGAGCCGGCGCGCCCGCGCGTTCACGGTCGGGTCGTCGGTGTAGAGCCCGTCCACGTCGGTGAGGAGCACGAGGAGATCGGCGTCGATCAGCGAGGCGACGAGCGCGCTCAGGTTGTCGTTGTCGCCGACCTTGATCTCCTCCACCGCGACCGTGTCGTTCTCGTTCACGAGCGGCCTCGTACTGCCACATGAGCGCCGACTGGCCGACGGCCGCCGCGGCCTGCTTCTCCGGAATGGAGCGCGGCCGCGCGGCGAGCCCGAGGCGCGCCACGCCGGTTGCGATGGCCCCCGAGGTCACCAGCACGACGCGGCGCCCCTCGCGGACGGCGGCGATTTCCGCGGCGAGCGCGTCGATGCGGTCCGGCGCGATGCCGGCGCCGGCCTTGGTCACGAGGCCGCTCCCGACCTTGACGACCAGGCGGCGGACGCGGCCTAGCTTGCGGCTCCCGCCCATCTGAGCTCCTCCAGCTTCTTCGCGACGGACTTCAGGAGACCCACGAGCCCCGCCCCGGTGACCGCCGAGATCACGTGGAACGGGAGGCCGTGGGCGGCGCAGTGTCGCTCGATCGCCTCGCGGCGCGCCTGGGTTTCGGGCAGGTCGGCCTTGTTCGCCACGACGATCTGGGGACGCGCGGCGAGCGCCGGCGAGTAAGCCCCGAGCTCCCGGTTGGTGACGTCGAGGTCGTCCACGGGATCGCGCGCCGTCTGCGGATCGAGATCGAGCATGTGGAGAAGGAGCCGCGTCCGCTCGGTGTGCCGCAGGAACTGGTGACCGAGGCCCCGGCCCTCCGCCGCTCCCGGGATGAGGCCCGGCAGGTCGGCGATCACGAACGTGCGCTCGTCGTCTACGCGGACGATGCCGAGCGTCGGCTCGAGCGTCGTGAAGGGGTAGTCGGCGATCTTGGGCTTGGCCGCCGACACCCGCGAGACGAGCGTCGACTTGCCGGCGTTGGGGAACCCGATGACGCCGACGTCGGCGAGGAGCTTGAGCTCGAGGTGAAGCCACCGCTCCGCGCCGGGCCGTCCGAGGTCAGCGCGCCGCGGCGCCCGGTTGGTCGAGGTCGCGAAGCGTGCGTTGCCCCGCCCACCCCGCGCACCGCGGACGGTGAGGATCCGTTGGCCGGCCGCGGTCAGGTCCCCGAGGCGCTCGCCGGTGTCGCGGTCGGCGACGACGGTGCCGAGGGGGACCCTGAGGACGAGATCACTGCCGCTCGCGCCGTGACGGTTCGACCCCTCGCCGTGCTGGCCGCGCTCGGCGTGGTAGTGGCGCTTGTAGTGGTAGTCGAGGAGCGTGGTCAGCGCGGGATCGGCTTCGAGCCAGACGCTGCCGCCGTCGCCGCCGTCGCCGCCGTCGGGGCCGCCGCGGGGAACGTACTTCTCACGGCGGAAGCTGACACAGCCGGCGCCCCCATCGCCGCCCTTGACGAAAATATCGATCTCGTCGACGAACATACCCACCCACGCGGGCCTGGGGGAGGCCCGCCGGCGGTCACGCGCGCTCGGGGGCGATGCTCACGTAGCGTGAGTCTCCGCGCCGCTCGAACCGGACGTAGCCGTCCACCTTCGCGAACAGGGTGTCGTCGGAGCCGAGCCCCACGTTGGGACCCGGCTTGAACCGCGTCCCCCGCTGGCGTACGAGGATGGATCCGCCGGTCACGAATTGTCCGCCGAACCGCTTGACGCCGAGCATCTGCGGATTGGAGTCCCGGCCGTTCCTCGAGCTGCCGACGCCTTTCTTGTGAGCCATTCGATTCTCAGATCTCGATCTTGGTGATGCGGACCGTCGTCGCCGACTGGCGATGGCCACGATGGCGACGGTAGTTCTTCCGGCGCTTGAACTTCACGACCCTGACTTTCCGCCCACGCCCCTGGCCGACGACCTCGCCGGAGACCCTGGCGCCCGTGAGGGCCTTCGGGTCCGCGATCACCTCGCCGTCGCGCGTCACGAGCAACACCGACCGGAACTCGATGGAGGAGCCCGTCTCGCCGGGCAGTTTCTCGATCGAGATGACCTGCCCCGGCGCCACGCGGTACTGCTTGCCGCCGGTCGCGATGACTGCCTCCATAACCCAGACCTTTCTCAACCGCCTCGAGTGACGAGCCCTTATCTGACCACACGGCGACGCCTCGCGTCAACATTGTAGCGGGGTACGCGAGCCCGGCGCCATCGGTCGGTGGCCTGAGACCAGGCGCGACGCGGCTCCGTCCTTCCTGCCGCTTCCCGTCCCACCGGCCGGGTACTAGGCGCTCTTCATGTACTCGGAGAGGCGCTGACGCACGAACAGGCGCGACCTGTGCACCCGCGATTTCACCGCCGGCAGGCTGATGCCGAGCGTCTCGGCGATGTCGGGATTCGACAGCCCTTCGATGTCGTGCAGCACCAGAGCCGTGCGGTAGTCGTGCGGCAGCGCGTCGACCGCCGTCGTGAGCACGCGCCGAAGCTCGCCCTGCAGCGCCTGCTCGTCTACCCGATTGGACCAGTCGTCCATCGGCTCGAAGTGCTGGCCGTTCCCGTCGAGCGCCGGCAGCACGTCCTCGAGAGCGACCTCGTGGGCCTTCGCTTTCCGCGCGCGGAGCTTCTGATAGGCCGCGTTCGCGGCGATGCGGTAGAGCCAGCTGCCGAACGCCGACTCGCCCTTGAACGTGTGGATCTTGCGCGCCGCCGTCCAGAGCGCGTCCTGCGCGACCTCTTCGGCGTCCTCGTTCGACCCCGTGATGCGCAGCGCGAGGCGGTACACCCGGTCGCCGAACGTCTCCACGAGCAGCTCGGGCGCCTCTGGGTCCTCGCGCCGGAGGGCCTCGACGAGGCCCGCGTCGGTGTCGGCTTTCCGCGTCTCCACGGTCGTCACTCTCCGTGCTCGTAGATCGACAGGTAGCGCTTCATCTCGGCCACGCACTGCTCCATGACGGCGATGTCCTTCGTGAGCTTCGTCAAGAGGATGGCGCCCTCGAGCGCGGCGACGAGAAAGTGCGCGACCGCCTCCGGGCGGCAGTCGCCACCGACGTCGCCGCGGCGATGTGCGTTGTGGAGAGCCTCGGTCAACCGCTCACGCCAGGCGCTGAAGACGACGGCCAGGCGGGTACGGAATCCCTCGTGCACGTCCGAGAGCTCGGCCGCAAGATTGCCGAGCGCGCAGCCACCCACGCAGTTCTGCTCCCGCTGGATCTCGAGCACCCGGTCCAGGAAGCACCGGATCTGCCCGAGCGGTCTGCCCCGGGGGTCCGAGAAGCACGGCGCGAGCGTCTCGGCGAGGAAGGACGCGATGATCTGATCGAGGATCGCGTAGCCGAGCTCTTCCTTGCTCTTGAAGTGGTAGTAGAAGTTGCCCTTGCCGACGCCGCTCTCGCGGAGCACGTCGTCGAGCGAGGTGTGGTTGTAGCCGTGGACGTGGATCAGACGGCTCGCCGCTTCGAGAATCGCCTCGCGCGTCGACCGCCCGACTCTGCCTCTGTTCCCGCTCGCGGCCGTCTTGGTGACAGTCATCTGTACCAACCAGTCGGTACATACCATAGCATTCGATGACCCTTCGCGTCAATATCTTGGTAAGGAGACGCCGTTTCGGATGCTTAGAGGATTACCGTGTCAGTCGGAGCCGGGCGTCTCGGGCCCCTCCAGGCCTCCAGGCGGCTTTGCCCCAGGCTCTAGAAGAGGGGCGCCGCGACACGAAGCGCTGCCATCACCAGGGGCTTCGGGTACACCCCGAGGACGACGACGCCTCCGACGCAGATGAGCACGGCGAGCGCGAGGGTCGCGGACAGGTGCACACGTCCGGGCCGCTCCGGAGCCTCGATGTACATGCGCTTGGCCACGACCAGGTAGTAGAAGAGCGCCACGACCGTGAGGACTGCGCCGACGAGCACGAGCCAATAGAGACCGACCGACGCCGCGGCCCAGAAGACGTAGAGCTTTGCCCAGAACCCCGCGACGAACGGGATTCCGCCGAGCGAGAGCAGGAAGATCAGCATGGCGAGGGCCAGGAGGGGCGAGCGCTGGGCGAGCCCACGGAAGGCCGTCGTCGCCTCCGATCCCTCGGAGCGCGCCACCGCCTCCACGACCAGGAACGCGCCCATGTTCCCGAAGACGTAGGTGACCAGGTAGAAGAGCACCATCGCCACGCCAGAGGCCGAGGCGGCGGCGAAGCCGACGAGCATGTAGCCGATGTGGGCGATCCCAGAGTACGCGAGCAGCCGCTTGGTGTTCTGCTGCGGGAGCGCCATGAGGTTGCCCGCCACGATCGTGAGCGTGGCGAGGCCCGCCGCGAGCGGGATCCACGCGGCCGCCCGGTCACCGACGCCCTCCAGGTAGACGCGGAAGAGCGCCACAAACCCGGCCGCCTTGGGCGCGACGCTGAGCCAGGCGACGAACGGCGTGGACGCGGCCTCGTACGTGTCCGGCACCCACATGTGGAAGGGGAACGCGGCGATCTTGAAGCCGAAGCCGGCGAACGCCGCGAGGAGGCCGAGCGCCAGGAGCGGCTCCGTGGCAGGGGAAACCCGCGCCACCGTCGCGAGGTCGGTGGAGCGCGCGGCGCCGTAGACGAAGGAGAGCCCGTACACCAGCACGGCCGACGAGACGCTCCCGACGAGGAAGAACTTGAGCGCGGCCTCGACGGCCTCCTCCTGGCGCTTGAGGAAGCCCGAGAGCACGTAGAGCGGGATCGACATGAGCTCGAACGCGACGAACAACAAGATCAGGTCGCGCGCGGAGGCGAGGACGAACATCCCGAGAAGGGACGAGAGGATGAGCAGGTGATACTCGCCAGCGCGACGGACGAACGCGGGTTGCGCGTTCCCGAGGGAGGCGAGCAGCCCGATGAACGTCGCGGCGAGGAAGAGGCGCTTGGCGAAGATCGCGAGGCCGTCCTGCACGAACATGCCACCGAGCGCGGGTGGCGCGGGGCGCACGAGGAAGCTCGTGAAGGCGAGGACCAGCACGCCCCACGTCGCGATCCAGCCGATCACGCGGCGCTCGGCGCCGCGGATGCCGAGGGTCGCGACGAACACGAGCAGCAGGAGGGCGCCGAGCCCGATTTCCAGGATGAACGCACGAACCGCGTCGGGCCCAGGCATCGGGGTCAGAACCCCACGATCCGCGCCAGCAAGGGGAGGGTCGCCGTGTCGACCGGGGTGATCGCGAGCCCCGGCACCATACCGAAGAGCACGAGCACCGCGACGAGGAGCACGAGCGCCACCCACTCCGGGCCGCGCGCGTCCTCGAGGTGGTGGAAGTGCGGTGAGGGCGGCCCCCAGAAGATCTGCTTGGCGACCCGCAGCACATAGACGGCCGTGAGGAACGTACCCGCGACCGCGGGGAAGAGCCACCACCGATGATCGGAGCGCCAGGCCCCGAGGAACGTGAGCAGCTCCGCGATGAACCCCGCGGTCGCCGGCAGGCCGAGCGACGAGAGGCTCCCCACCGTGAAGGCGGTCGCGATTCCCGGCATCACCGCGCCGAAGCCGCCCATCTTCCCGATCTCGCGCGAGTGCGCCTTCTCGTAGACGAGGCCGACGAGCGCGAAGAAGAGGCCAGTCATCACCCCGTGGGCGAACATCTGGAACACCGAGCCGTTGAGCCCCGTCTCGGTGAGCGTGGCTGCGCCGAGCATGACGATCCCCATGTGCGAGACGGAGGAGTACGCGACGACGTACTTCAGATCCGTCTGCGCCATCGCGGAGAGCGCCCCGTACACGATGTTCACGCACGCGACCGTGCCCATGAGCCACGCGACCTCCGCGGCGCCGCCCGGGAGGAGCCCCATCCCCATGCGCACGACGCCGTAGGCGCCGAGCTTCATCAAAACGCCCGCGTGGAGCATCGAGACCGCGGTGGGCGCCGAGGCGTGGCCGTCGGGCGACCACGTGTGCAGCGGCCAGATGCCGGCGAGGACCCCGAAGCCCACGTAGAAGGCGAGAAAGACCCAGCGCTGGACCGCGGGCGCGAACGACACGCCCTCGAGGTCGACGAACGAGAACGACGAGGCGCCCGCGTTGACGTAGAGGGCGAAGATTCCGACGAGGATGAACGCCGATCCGAAGAGCAGGTAGAGCGTGAGCTTCATGGCGGCGTATTCCTTCGTCCCGACACCGGTCTCTCGGTACGCCCACGCGAAGATACCGCGCGGGCGGATCTCGCCGCTCGAGCCCCAGACGCCGATCAGCAGGTACATCGGCAGGACGGCGAGCTCGTAGAACAGGAAGAACACGAAGAGGTCGAGGGTGACGAAGACACCGAAGACGCCCGTGACAAGCGCCAGCAGCAGCGCGTAGAACTCCTGGCTGCGGACGGTGATCGTCCACGACGCGAAGACGCCGGCGACGATGATGACCGACGTCAGCAACACCAGGAGCAGGCTGATCCCGTCCACGCCGAGCTCGTAGGAGATGCCGAGCGGCGGAACGAGGGGGAACTTCTCGTAGAACTGGAAGCCCGCCGCCTCGCGATCGTAGACGACGTAGATCCAGAGGGCGCCGAGCGACGAGACGCCGGTCGTCACGGCGGCGATGAGCCGCACCGCGAGCGGGCGGTGGCGGGCCGTGAACATAATGAGGAGCGCGCCGACGAAGGGCGACCAGGTGATGAGCGACAGGACCGGCAGCGTCATTGGAGCGAGGGCCGCGAGCCCGGGCCACTCCGTGGGTGGCGTGCCGTGGGTACGACGTGGCTCCGTTCGGCGAATACCCACCGCCTCAGCGTCATCGCGGCCACCACTGCGACCAGATGAGGAGCAGCAGCACGCCGAACGCGACGCCGTAGACGTAGTCCTGCGCGTGCCCGCTCTGGATCCGCCGTAGCAGATCACCGCCGCGCAGCGTCCACGCGCTCAGGAAGTTCAGGAGGCCGTCCACGAGGTAGCGGTCGATCCACCCGATCAGGCGCGAGAAGCCCAGGATGAAGCTACGGTAGAGCCCAGCGTAGAGGGCGTCGAGACCGTAGCGGCGGCGTGCGAGGACGTCGACCACCGAGAATGGGAAGGTCGCGGCCAGCCGACCGGGGTCGAGCGCGCCGCGCTGGTACGCGGCCCAGGCGAGCACGATCCCGCCGAGCGCCGCCGCCACCGACAGCGGCGCGAGCCACCCGGGGCCGTGGTGCTCGCCGACGCTCCCGATCGCGAGCCGGATGCCAACGAGGACGGTGAGCGCCGCGAGGACCCACAGCGGGCCGCGCATCGTCCAGGACGGCTCCTGCGGGTGGCCCGCCGCGGGCGCCCGGCCGAAGAACGCGACGAAGACGACACGGAACATGTAGAAGGCGGTCAGGAGCGCGGTGAGCGCGAGCATGAGGAACGGCCCCGTCATGTCCGCCTCCCAGACGCCCGCGAGGATCGCCTCCTTGGAGTAGAAGCCCGCGAGCGGCGGCAGCCCGGCGAGCGCGAGCGTGCCGACGATGAAGACGACACCGGTCTGCGGCATGGCGCGAAAGAGACCGCCCATCCTGAAGATATCGTTGGTCCCGACCGTGTGGATCACGGCACCCGCGGCCAGGAACAGGAGCGCCTTGAACAGGCCGTGCGTCAGGAGGTGGAGGAAGCTCGCGTACGGGGCGCCGGCACCGGCCGCGGCCATCATGTACCCCAGCTGCGAGACCGTCGAGTACGCGAGGACGCGCTTGATGTCGCTCTCCACGCACGCCATCGTCGCCGCCAGGAGCGCCGTGAAGGCGCCGACCCAGCCGATGAGCGCCAGAACGGCGGGGACCAGGACGAAGAGCGGCTGCGCGCGCGTGACCATGAAGACCCCGGCGGTGACCATCGTCGCCGCGTGGATCAGCGCGGACACGGGGGTGGGCCCCTCCATCGCGTCCGGGAGCCACACGTGCAGGGGGAACTGGGCGGACTTGCCCACCGCGCCCAGGTAGACGAGGAACATGATCGTCCCGAGCCCCTCGATCGCCAGCGCGTGCTCCTGCGCCTTCGCGAACAGCGCGCGGAACTCGAACGTGCCCGTCGCGGACCACAGCATCACGATCCCGATGACGAAGCCGAGGTCGCCGAGCTTGGTGATCCAGAACGCCTTCACGGCCGCGCGCGCCGCGGTCGGGCGCGTGTACCAGTAACCGATCAGGAGGTACGAGCAGAGGCCCACCAGCTCCCAGAACACGAACATCTGGATGAAGGACGGCGAGAGCACGAGCCCGAGCATGGAGAACGCGAAGAGCGATTGGAACGTGTAGTATCGGCCGAGCGACGCTGGACGCTCGTCGTGGAGGTACGCCAGCGAGTAGATCTGTACGAGGAGCGAGACGAGCGTGACCAGCACGAGCATCGCGTTCGAAAGCGGATCCACCAGCACGCCGACGGTCGCCGTCGGGCCCTCGTCGGCCGGGATCCAGCTCCACGTCGCCTCGCTGCCGAGCCCCTCGCCCCACACGAGCACAGCGACGAGGAACGCCGCCGCGATCGCCGCGATCGAGACGGCGCCCGCTGCCCCGCCCGCGCGGCGCAGCGGGGCCACGACCGCGAGGAGGACGAAGCTCGCGAACGGGAGACCCAGGACGAGGACCGGCAGCCAGACGTTCGCGTCCATCACGTCAGCCCCGGAGCAGGTCGAGGCGGTCGGCCTCCACCGTCCGCCGCACACGGAAGATCACGATGACGATCGCCAGCCCCAGCGCGACCTCGGCGACCGTGATCGCGATCGTGAAGAGCGTGAAGACCAGCCCGAGGAGGTCGCCGTGGAATCGGGCGAAGGCGACCAGATTGATGTTCACGGCGTTGAGCATCAGTTCGATCCCGAGCAGGATCCCGATCGCGTTGCGCCGCGTGAGGACGCCAAAGAGGCCGATCGCGAACACGAGCGCCGCGAGCGTGAGGTACGCGGTCAGGCTCACTCGTCCGTCCTCGCGAAGTAGAGGGCGCCCAGGAGCGCCACGACCAGGAGCAGGGCCAGCAGCTCGAACGTGACGGCGAACGGCCCCACGAGCGCCCGGCCGAGCGCCGGGGTTGTATCCGCGACGAGTGGCGGCCGTGGCGGGGAGGGGAACGCGCGGATCAGAAACCCGGCGATGCCGACGAACACCCCCGTGGCCACGACGGCGCCGTTCAGGAGGTCGCGGCTCGTCTGCGTGATGCGCTCGCCGACCAGCCGCTCGGTCAGCATGATCGCGAAGACCACGATCGTCATCACCCCGACCGCGTAGAGGAGGAGCTGGACGGCGAAAAGGAAGGGCGAATCCAGCAAGAGGAACACGACGCCCGTCGCGACGAGCGCCGCGGCCAGGTAGAGCACCGCGTGAAAGAGGTTGGGGGTGAGCACGACGGCGAGACTCGAGGCGAGTAGCACCGCGGCTACCACCCAGAACCCCGCCGCCTCGAGCGTCACTCGGCGGGCTCCTTCGTCTCTCCCTTGGCCTCCACCTTGGCCTCGGCCCTGGCCGGTTTCGGGGGCGCCTGCATGTCGCGCAGCCGGTTGCCCGTCGCCCACGAGGGCTCGAACTGAAGTCCGAGCGCGTGGAGCCGATCCTTGTCGAGC